>Ga0206875_1141_pt1 | contig 17865 bp, 20 predicted proteins | sample Alteio_BWOrgCont_9_FD_152616 | JGI IMG/M metagenome (GOLD analysis project Ga0206875, IMG submission 152616) | Enriched cells from forest soil in Barre Woods Harvard Forest LTER site, Petersham, Massachusetts, United States -... | ecosystem: Environmental > Terrestrial > Soil > Temperate forest > O... | reverse complement strand
GTTGATACGGCATATACTCATGCCCGCTTCTATCATTTGTTTCAGCACTTCTTTCGATGCAGAAGCTGGACCTATGGTTGCAACTATTTTTGTTTTGTTTCCTATTTTCATACCGCTAAAATACCAAATTATGTTTCGACTTTAATGTTTGTACATCTATGGCGTATGCGCCAAGTATTAAATCAGACTTTTTTATTTGCTCTATAATCAGTTTTTTTTCATGGTCTTCAACGGAACCTTTTATAATAAAAAAATAATCTATCTGCCTGTGCTCTTCTATCAATAACCCTTCCTGACCACGGTTGGCAATAAGGTTGTAATCTCTGAACAGTTCTTCCTGGTTGAATGAAAACATAGAATGCAAACTATGCTCTGTAGCGTGGTCTTCGGTCTTTGTAAGTTTTAGATCAAATAAATTATTCAGGGTCCAGCAAAGGCGGTAATCTTTTTCGTGGCAAACAATACCTACCAGGTAAAACTCATAATCGTATTCGAACTGTAAACGTGTTTTCGACATTTTATAAATTTTCGTTCTCCTTTGCTGCCAGAACTTTTTCAGCCGCCATTTGTTCAGCACGCTTTTTTGAATAATGGCTTGCCTCGGCTTTTAAAACCTGGTCAATAAAAATACCAATGAGAAATGTTTTATCATCGGCATAACGTGCTTCTTCCATAACCCGAAACTCAATTGATTTTTTTTCTTTCTGGGCCCACTCAATAAGTTTGCTTTTAAAATCGGTCTCGGTATTTTCCAGTTCGTCCATATCCACATAAAGGCCAAAAACCCTGTCGAGGATAAAACTTTTTGCTTTGCGAAAACCACTGTCCATGTAAACGCTGCCTATAAGTGCTTCCAGTGCATTGCCATAAATAGAACTTCCTGAATATCCACCCGAATCTTTATTAAGCATATCCTGCAAGCCCATTTTTATTGCAATACCATTAAGGTGATTTCTGCTTACTGCCTTCGATCTCATTTTGGTAAGAAAGCCTTCATCTTTATAAGGAAACCTGCGGAACAAATGTTCGGCAACTACTGCATTTAACAAAGCATCGCCTAAAAATTCAAGCCGCTCATTGCTCATTTTGGCCGTTTCGGCACTATTGCGGGCCATTGATTTATGGCGGAAAGCCATTTGGTAAAGAGCCAGGTTACGGGGATAAAACCCCAATATATTCTTTAACGAGCTTGAAAATTTTTTATCAGCAGAAAGCAGGTGCCTTAACACTAGGAGGAAATAATAAATGTTACACTCACAAAAGTAAGAAAAACACGGGTCTTAGGTTTTTATTGTTCGGGTTGTACGCGTAAACAGTTTTATTAATGTTGGATTTTTTATCGGGATTCTTATATTTGTGTATATGAAAACCAGAAGCTTAAATATAATATGAGCAAAATACTTTTAATAGAAGATAATACTGAAATGAGGGAAAACACCTCGGAGATACTTCATTTTGCAAACTATGTAGTAGTAACTGCCGAGAATGGTAGGGTAGGGGTTGAAAAGGCAAAAAAGGAAACTCCCGATTTGATTATTTGCGATATAATGATGCCTGATATAGATGGATATGGCGTATTGGAAATGCTGGGTAAATATCCGGAAACGGCAGGTATTCCTTTCGTTTTTTTGAGCGCTAAAGCCGAAAAGGGAGATATGCGCAAAGGCATGAACCTGGGTGCCGATGATTATCTTACTAAGCCATTTGACGAGGAAGAACTACTTAATGCGATAGAAGTAAGGTTGAAACGAAGCAACTCGTTCAGGAAAAACTTTGCACATGATATTTCGGGCCTGGCAGAGTTTATTGCCGAGGCTAAAGAATTCAGCCTGCCCATTAGCAGTGCGGCAGAATACAAAATGAGGGTGTTTTCTAAAAAGGAGGTGCTTTACAATGAAGGGGATGTTCCGACATTGATATACCTGGTGAATAAAGGGAAAATAAAAACCTGGAAAATGAGTGGTGACGGAAAGGAATTTATTACAGGCATTCATGGTCCGGGAGAATATTTTGGGTACGTTGCTATGTTGGAAGGAACTAATTATGCTGATTCGGCAACTGCCTTAGAAGATACTGAGGTTGCACTTATTCCCCGTCACGATTTTCTTTCTATAATATATTCCAATCACGAAATTTCGGCGCGTTTTATTAAAATGCTTGCCAATGATATTCGTGAGAAAGAAGAACGTTTGCTGGGTTTGGCATTTAACTCAGTAAGGTCGCGGGTGGCTGATGCGCTTATTAGTTTACAAAAAAAGAATGAAGCTACAGGCTCAATAAGAATTTCGCGCGATGATTTGGCAAGTATAATTGGTACATCAACGGAATCATTAATTCGTACTTTATCAGACTTTAAGCAAGAGAAATTTATAGAGACAGATGGTAGGGAAATAAAGGTGGTTAACCTGGTGGGCCTGGAAAAGGCCAGGAAATTCTCCTAAAACTTAAACATATAATTGCCTGATTATCAATAAATAGTGCAAAACACAAAAAACACTGTTAAAAATAGTTAAACTTTTCTACCTTTGAGGTATCAAACCGTAAACCAAATAATATTTTTTTATTGCCATGAAAACAAAACATTTTTTAGTAACAGGTATGATAGGCGTAGCTTTAGCAGGTATGATAATTACCGGCTGTAAAAAAGAATCTACTGCCGATACCGATGCTACTGCAGCGCAGGATGATGCCAATGCATCGTTTGCTTTGCAAGATTCAAAAAATATATCTGACGGCGCTGCCAAGGGCCAGGCTAATGAAAGGCCTTTTACCGGTGGCTGTGCTCAAATAACAAAACGTGATACCGTTATTGGAGGCGTAACCGATACCCTTATCGATATCTATTTCCCGGGTGGCTGTGTAAGCCCTGATTTAAGGACGAGGAAGGGGCATATTTTAGTTATGTGGAACGGCAAAGGATATTTTCAGGATTCTGCTTCAATTACTGAAACCTGGAAGAATTATACAGTAACCAGTTTGAGTGGATTGACAATAGGTGTTGCAGGTTCAAGGACATTAAGCAATATTGGCAAAGATTCAGCCGGCGACCATAGCTGGAGCTTTAACGCCAGCTTAACACTAACCTACAGTGGTACATCAACCGGTACAGCTACATGGAATTCTACCCGTACAAACACGCTTACCAAGGTTGGCAAAGTTTGGTACTATGTAATTACAGGTGGTGCCAGTGGTGTTAGTAAAAGCGGTGTATCATACAGCCTAACTATTAACAGCCCTCTTTACTGGACTGCTTACTGGCTTAACTTACTTGCAGGCAATAAGTATTGCGATTGTTTTGAATCGGGAACTGTAGAGTTAACCCGTTCGAGCAAAACCTATCCTCTCTACCTTACCTTTACCAGTGGTGTAGGGAACTGTAACCATACGGCAACTGCTACTATTAATGGCAATAACTATAACATTACACTGCCATAACAAGTAACAAAAATTAAAGAAAAGCCCCGCTCCGAGTACTCGGAGCGGGGCTTTTTTATTACCCTATTGCCGCTCATCTAAATCGTTGTTTTGTTGTATTTGAAATAAAGAGGAATAATAACGTGAAACCATCAGTTCTTATTTGTTTTAGATAAATTTTGGATTATTCAAAAAACTTTCTACATTTGATTTTACAAATCAATAAATCCTGGAATAAAAATGAAAAAAATCACAACAGCACTTATGGGTGTTGCTCTTTTATCAGCGGTAATTTATGCCGGTTGTAAAAAAGAAGGCACAACATCTTCAAATCCTGCCGACAGCGATGCTACCGCAGCGCAGGATGAAGCCAATGCATCGTTTATGATAAATGATTCTAAAACTATTGCAGATGGTGGGGCCAAGGGCCAGTTTAACAATAACAAAGCATTAGGTTTATGCGGCAATGTAAGCAGGCGCGATACCGTTATTGGAGGTAATACCGATACATTAGTTGATATATATTTTTCAGGCATGTGCCCTGATGCAGACGGACATGTTCGTAACGGGCATATTTTAGTTTACTGGAATGGCAAAGGTTATTTTGACCCTACTGCTACTATTACCCAAACATGGAAAAACTATTCGGTAACTACAATTTCTACCGGAAACAGTATAGCTGTTACAGGAGCTAACACAATTTCTAATACAGGTAAAGATACAGCCGGTGACCATAGCTGGAACTGTAGTTCAAGCGTTACACTTACATATTCTACCGGTGGAAGCGCTACCTGGAATGCAACCCGGGTTAACACGCTAATGCAGATTGGCAAAATATGGTATTATGAAGTTACCGGAAGTGCAACCGGAACAAGCAAAAGCGGCGTAACTTATACACAAGCTATTACCAGCCCGCTTTACTGGACCCCTTACCTTGTAAATACTGCTGACGGAAACCCTGTTTGTGGTTGCATTGAGGCAGGTACAACACAGTTTACACGCACTGGCAAAACATATCCTTTAATACTCAATTATACCAGTGGTGTTGGCAATTGTGCATATACAGCAACTGCTACCATAAATGGTAAAAATTATAATATTCTTGTTCCTTAATTGAGAATTATCTTGAAGTTGAAAAAGCCCCGCCCCGAGTACTCAGGGCGGGGCTTTTTTTGTGACTCAAGACTCAAAAATTAATACAATTAGCATAGGAATGAGTACTCTATTACCCTACATTTGTAAAGAATAAATAACTTAAATGTTCGAGACAAAATACCAGCCATTAGCCCCACATAAAGTTTTTTATTCACGCCTTATGAAGATGTGGATGATTGCCACTGCTGCTGTTATTGTTTGCCTTTTAATCGGCATTGCAGGGTATCATTATATAGCACATTTAATTTGGATCGATGCCCTTCATAATGCCTCCATGATATTATCGGGTATGGGCCCGGTGGCTAATATTGATAATGTAGTCGGAAAACTGTTTTCATCTTTCTATGCTTTGTTCAGTGGCGTGGCTTTCATTACCAATATTGGCATATTTTTGTCTCCGGTGATACACCGCTTTTTGCATAAAATACATATCAAAACCAAAGAAAATTAAATACTATTATGAAATATTTACCGCTTTCATCAGATCTGTTTATCAAAAACCGCAAGCGTTTTGTTAAAGAATTAAAAGAAAATTCGGTTGCTGTTTTTAATTCTAACGATATTCTGCCTACCAATGCCGATGGGCACATGGCATTCATACAGAATAGTGATCTTTTCTACTTATGCGGTATTGACCAGGAAGAAAGTATTCTGGTAATATTCCCTGATGCAAGTACAAAAGCATGGAGAGAGATGCTCTTTTTACGCGAAACCAACAAGCAAATTGCTGTTTGGGAAGGGCATAAATACACCAAAGAAGAAGCAAGACTGACATCGGGCATAGAAGAAGTATACTGGTTAAGTGAGTTTGAAGCAATCTTCCGCCAGGTAATGGCTCAGGCAAAGCATATTTATTTGAATTCAAATGAACATACCCGTGCTACGGTAGAAGTGGAAACCCGTGATGCCCGTTTTGCTAAATGGTGTAAAGAAAAATTCCCCTTGCACAGGTATGAGCGCAGTGCACCCATTATGCATGCCCTTAGAATGGTAAAATCGAAAGAAGAAGTTGATCTGATCAGCCATGCATGTTCTATTACTGAAAAAGGCTTCAGGAGGTTATTGCCATTTATTAAGCCCGGCGTGCAAGAGTTTGAAATTGAAGCTGAACTGATACATGAGTTTACCCGAAATCGCTCAAGAGGTTTTGCTTACGGTCCAATTATAGCATCGGGGATTGATAGTTGCGTGTTGCATTATACTGCCAATAATAAACAGTGTAAAAAAGGAGAAATCATATTACTTGATGTGGCTGCTGAGTATGCCAATTACGGGTCGGATATGACTCGTGTGGTTCCAGTAGATGGCAAGTTCACCAAACGCCAGAAGGCCGTTTATAATGCAGTGCTTCGCGTTTTCAGGGGTGCGAGTAGCATGCTTGTTAAAGGTAACAATATTGATAAATACAATGCTGCTGTAGGCCAGTTGATGGAAGAAGAATTAGTGAAATTGAAATTGCTGAAGATGTCGGATATCAAAAAGCAAAATCCTGTATTTCCGCTTTATAAAAAATATTTCATGCATGGTACTTCACACTTTTTAGGTCTCGATATACACGATGTTGGCTTCTTTCACCTTCCTTTCCAGGCTGGTACAGTATTTACTTGCGAACCGGGCATTTATATACCAAGAGAAAAGATCGGAGTGCGTATTGAGAACAACATACTAATTACTGAAAAAGGCAATGTAGATTTAATGAAAAATATACCTATAGAAGCGGACGAGATAGAAGAACTGATGAATAAATGATAAATTACACTACCTTCCGAAAGGCAAGGATAAGGTATTCTGATGAAGGAAAAGGGCGTGCCATTGTATTGTTGCATGGCTTCCCTGAAAACCTTCAGATATGGCAGGAATTTTCAGCCATACTTTCAAAAAGTTTCAGAGTTATTGCAATTGACCTGCCCGGTATGGGCGAAAGCGAAAATATTGGCTATGTACATACCATGGACCTAATGGCCAAATGTGTGCATAGTGTTATGGAAGAATTGAATTTGCGGAGATATGTTATTGTAGGCCATTCTATGGGCGGCTATGTTGCACTGGCATTTGCAGAGCTTTTCTCCGAGAATCTGAAGGGGCTCTGCCTCTTTCACTCGACTGCTTTTGCTGATAGTGATGAAAAGAAAATTGACCGTGATAAAGCAAGTGTAACTGCAAAAAAACATACTGCACAATTTCTGAAGGTATTTGCGGCTAACTTATTTGCCGATAAAGATGACCCCAATATAAAGAAACTACAACAGATAACTGCAAGCACCTCAGCACGGGGAGTGATAGCCGCATTGCAGGGTATGAAATTAAGGCCGAGCCGGGAGATCATTTTAAAGTTTGCTCAATATCCAGTATTGTTTATACTGGGTAAAAAAGATGGAATTATCAATTGGGAAAAAATGCTTCCGCAAACTGAAATACCTCCACATAAGCAAACATTACTATTAGAAGAAGCTGCACACATGGGCTTTTACGAGGCGCCAAAAATTACGCTAAGAGCCGTCCGCAAGTTTGCCTATAAGTGTTTCAGAGATAAGTCAAGATAGGATATTTAGCATCGGGCATTAAACCCACCGGACTTCTCTGCATCTAACATAATATGTTATCCAATCAAAAAAAAATACAGCATCTCTATTCCCGGGCAGGGTTTATGCTCTCTCCGGCTGAGATTTCTGCTATGGCGCAAATGGATATAAAAGAGGTTGTGAATAAACTCTTTAACGATTCTCATACAAGTACCGACCTACAATCAGCAAAGACAGCCCTCAGGCAGGATATGAAGGATATGACCGAGGAAGAGAAGAAAGAATTCAGAAAAGAACAAGGCAAGAGAGTTAAGGCATTAAATATTGAGTGGATGAACCAAATGGTTTCAACCAAGGCAGTGCTCAGAGAAAAGATGACACTCTTCTGGCATGGGCACTTTGCAAGCCGTTCCATCTTTGCTATGCTCGACATGAATTTAAATAATGCTATGCGGCAGAATGCCTTGGGTAAGTTTAGCGATATGCTTACCGAGGTATCTAAATCTCCTGCTATGCTTCTGTTCCTTAATAACCAGCAAAACAGGAAGAAGAGCCCGAATGAGAATTTTGCCCGCGAAGTGATGGAGCTATTTACAATGGGCAGGGGAAACTATACTGAAGATGATATTAAAAATGCAGCACGGGCATTTACCGGTTGGCGCTTTAACCTTAAGGGAGAGTTTGAGTATAAAGAGGATCAGCATGACGATGGAGACAAAACATTTTTAGGCAAAACCGGAAATTTTAACGGAGATGATATCCTAAAAATGATACTGGAACAACCGGAAACAGCCAATTACATTACCCGTAAAATATATAAGTACTTTGTAAATGAAACTATAGATGAGGATACATGTAAGATGCTGGCCGATAAGTTCCGCGAAGACTATGATATAAACCGGTTGATGTACATCATCTTCAGTTCCGATTGGTTTTACGATGAAAAGAATGTGGGCACCCATATAAAATCACCTGTTGAATTGATGGTTAACTTACAACGTACTATATCCTTGCAACTGGCAGACCCAATGGCTCCTTTATATGTACAAAAAATATTAGGACAAGTACTTTTCTTCCCACCTAACGTGGCAGGCTGGCCCGGATGTAAAGATTGGATTGACAGTTCATCATTAATGTTCCGCGTATCGTTGCCGGGGTTCCTTTTCAATAATGTTACCATGGAGGCAAAGCCCAAAGAAAGCCCTGAAGATGCGGAACATAAAATGATGGCGGCTGATGAACAGATGCCGGAAAGTGAAGCTCCGCGCAAGGTGGGTAAATTATCGGTTACTGCTGATTGGGATACCTATATAAATGCCTTCAGCAATATAAAAAATGAAAACCTTTACGATGCTATTTCGGAATACCTTATACAGACTCCTTCACCACAGTTTAAAGAAGATACACTTTCAAAATATGTGATTAAAGATACACGCGAAAGTTTTATAAAAACGTTGACCGTAGCGCTTATGTCGGTACCTGAATATCAAATGTGTTAATGCAATAAAATGGAAAATTTCAGCCGTAGAGATTTTTTACTTCGTTCGGGCCTGGCCTCAGCTTCGCTGCTTATGCCAAGGTTTTTAAAAGCTTTTCAGCCGGCTAATTCTAATATTTTACCTGCAAGCAATGAAACGTTGGTAGTTATACAAATGTCGGGTGGCAATGATGGATTGAATACAGTTATTCCATATCGTAACGATGATTATTATCGCTTACGTCCCAGTTTAGCCATCAAACAAAGCGATGCACTTTCACTTAATGGGGAATTAGGATTCAACCCTGTAATGAAGGCTATGAAAGGGCTTTACGATAATGGCTCGATGTCAATTATAAATAATGTAGGTTATCCTAATCCTGATCGTTCTCATTTCCGGTCGATGGATATTTGGCAAACGGCAAGTGCTGCAGATAAGTATTTGCAAACCGGATGGATAGGAAGATATTTAGATAATGAGTGTGCAGGTTGCGAAGGATACAGTGCTATTGAAGCAGATGATACATTAAGCTTTGCCATGAAAGGATTGAACAGGAAAGGCATGGCCATAAGCGACCCGAAACGCCTCTACCAGGATTCGCAACGGAAAATACTGCGAGATATTTCAGCAGATTATATGGTTGCAAAACATGAAAATAATACGCTTGACTACCTTTATAAAACACAGGCACAAACCATATCATCGGCAGATTATATTTATCAAAAATTTAATAACTACCGCAGCACTACCGATTATCCTCAAACTGAATTTGGTAAGAACCTGAAAACAATTTCGGAACTTATTATTTCGGGTATAGATACAAGAGTTTATTATGTTTCAATAGGTTCATTCGATACACATGTGGGGCAAAAGGGCAGGCAGGAAAAGTTGTTACAAGAACTATCTGATGGCTTAGGCTCATTTGTTAAAGACCTTCAGCAGAATAATCGTTTCAAAGATGTATTGGTTATGACCTTCTCGGAATTCGGGCGCAGAGTAAAACAAAATGGAAGCAATGGTACTGACCACGGCACTGCAAATAATATGTTCCTGCTTGGAGGTTCGTTAAGCAAGCCCGGCATTTTTAACGAAGCTGCTAACCTGGCTGACCTTGATGAAGGCGATTTAAAATACCATATCGATTTCCGGTCTATATATGCAACCGTGCTTAAACGCTGGTTAGATGCTAACGATGCAGCCGTTTTGGGCTCGCAGTTTGATTATGTGAATGTGGTGTAAAGAATTAATTCTCTATTGGTTTCTCTGGTGTTTCTAACACCAGTTCCATAAAGGTAAGGTCGAGCCACTTGCCGAATTTGTAACCCACTTCTTTAATATTACCAACTATTACAAAATTAAATTGCCTGTGTAAGCCAATACTTACTTTATTATCGGCATCTATACCCGCAACTATAGCGTGCATATTATTTTGTTTGGCAGCTTCTATAATTTCTAAAAGCAATTTTTTTGCAATTCCTCTTCCCCTGAAATTGGGATGTACGTACACCGAATGTTCCACCGAATATTTATATGCCGGCCTGAGCCTGAAATGGCCGTATGATGTAAACCCTGCAACACTATCATCTACTATTGCCACAAATACCGGGTGCTTAGCTGCTTTTTTATCGGCGTACCACTGCTCAATATCTTTACGTGTATAAGGAAGGTAATTGTATATAGCGGTAGTGTTTAAAATGGCATCGTTGTATATTTCTAATATGCCATCTAAATCTTTTTCTTCTGCGGGCCTTATAAATATGCTCATAGAATTGTAATTAAAGGTTCACCAGTTTTATGTTTTTGTAATACTCCAATAGGCTCAATATATTCCGCTAAGCCTTCTTTCTTGAATAAAGTCTCTACTTCATTTTTTGCTTCAGGTGTAACTGCAATTAATAAACCACCACTTGTTTGCGGATCGCAAAGTATAGCTTTTTGTTTTTCTGTAAGTGGTCCAATTTTATCTCCGTAACTATCCCAGTTGCGAACGGTGCCTCCCGGTATTGCTTTCTGTGCAATATAATCGTTAAGGTCTGCCACTAATTTTATTTTTTCAGAATTTACCGTTGCACTTAATTTACTGCCTTCACACATTTCTTTTAAATGGCCCAATAATCCAAAACCTGTAACATCCGTCATGGCTGTAATACCATTAATCAGCGATAATTTAGCACCAACAGAATTTAATTTCATCATATTATTTGCAGCAAGCCCTTCATGCTCTTTTTTCAGAATTCCTTTTTTCTCGGCTGTGGTAAGTATGCCAACACCTATTGGTTTGGTGAGGTAAAGCAGGCAACCTTCTGTTGCAGTATCGTTACGCTTAAGATATTTCAAATCAATCATTCCGGTAACTGCTAAACCAAAAACAGGCTCAGGGCAATCGATACTATGACCACCGGCTAAGGGTATACCAATTTCATTGCAAATTTCCCTGGCTCCTTCCATTACCTGGTGTGCAGCTTCAATAGGCACCGTGTTTATTGGCCAGCCCAAAATGGCTATTGCCATTAAGGGTGTGCCACCCATGGCATATACATCGCTAATTGCATTGGCTGAAGCTATTTTGCCAAACTTAAAAGCATCGTCTACTATGGGCATGAAAAAATCGGTGGTGCTTATTAATCCGCGTCCTCCACCAATGTCATACACAGCAGCATCGTCCTTGCTTTCGTTGCCTACAATAAGGTTTTTATTGGGTAAAGATGGTTTGGCTGAATGCAAAATGGTATCGAGTATTTTGGGCGAGATCTTGCATCCGCAGCCTGCACCGTGGCTATATTGAGTCAATCGTATAGGTTCCATTAATTTCATTTGAAGCAAAATTAAGAAATGAAAGTATCAAGCCCCTGTAAATATACAATATGCCTTATGCAGACATTAATACTACAAGTTGAATGCCCTTGATATAGAGAACCCTAGTTTAATTGCGCCCGTGCTCCACGAATCGTTGGTATAAGGAATAATATTGTTTTCGTTTATATAAGAGGCATTGCTGAGGTTTATTTCAAAAACGTGCCCACCGGTTTCTACTTCATACCCTATTGAAAGAGCATTTGAAAAAGGAGGGTTATTGTTATTAGTCCTGTATGCAGATAACATATAATAATAATCGAACACAATTGCCGAATGCTTGGTTAGGGTTATTCGGCCACCTACACCCACAAACGGAATAGTATTTTGATCAGTTGCCCCATTATTAGGGTTAACATTAGCTAATACATAGTTACGGTAACTAAAACCAGTAAGTAACTCAGCAGAAATACGTTTATTAAACCTGCGGTCTAAAATAAGTTGCGAAAAATAGGAAAGACGGTCGGCAAAATGCTGCGATGGAGAAACGGCATCAGCATATAGTTTAAAACTCGATTCAGGAGTCACTCCCGCATCTTCATAAAATGCAAGCGAAACAGGTATTCCGCTTGCGTTTTGGGTAAGCAGCCTGTACTTTCCCATTACATCGATCAATTGCTGCATTTCACTGCGGCCAAAACCTAATTCAAGGTTATTGGTTATGCCAAATTCAAACGAAAAGTAAATATCAGAAGCTACATCAAATCCATATAAGGTTGGAAACCCGCCCCCGCTGGTGCCAATATCACCAAAGCGGTGCATAATTCTGAATACCATTACATTGGGGTCGGCAGTTTTGGTGGTTTGGGCATTAATGAGTCGTGTGTCTTTCCATGTAGAGCCAATTACGTTACTATCTGGTTTATTGGCCTTCTGAATTGAATCTGCCAGGTAGGCAAGACTTTGACTTTTTATTGTAAAAGAGATAGAACATAGAATAACTATAACTACCAATAAGCTTTTTTTAATTTTCATAAAATGAAATTTGGTGTTATTATATTTATTGAGGAGCACCGGCAAGTAACCATGCTTTAAACTTAGCGCTGGTACATGCATCAAGCGGAAGATAAGGAGCCAGCGGCATTCTTTTTTGAACGAAAATGTACCGCCAGAATAAGCTTTTCTCACCCCCGGTAGCATAGTGTTGCAGCGAAGCGTAATTAGTAAAATCGCCACGTTCTGATACACCTGCCGAATGACAACTTGTATTAAAACTACCGCAGTAGGTATTAATTATAACCTGCATTGAATTTGTGTAGGTTAGGCCGGCGGTATCGCAATTTGTTGGTAAAGGTGCAGGTTGAGATACGTTCTTTTCGCAGGAATTTGAACAAACTATGCATGTGAATAATACAAGAGCTAATAGTACCTGGAGTTTCCGCATAACGGTCGTTTTTTTAGTTTAAATAAATCATAATAAAAAGGCAGCAAAAGTTGAAATAGTTGACGTTCAAATTGTTATATGATTGAAGGGAAATTTTACATGTTTCACGGTTTATATTTTCGCATAACCACTCTTGTATTATATAAGATGATGATAGTTTGAAATAGTTGGGTACTTGTTGCTTTATTGATGTATGGTATTAAATAATGCCCGATTTTATTAAAAAGCAATAATGTGACCTAAGTATGGTTAATAATTCAGGAAAAATTCGATATTTGCATAGGTTAACATGGTTGGTTCCCCCACTGCCAATGTTTTTTTTCCTGGCAACCCAACCCTTTTTAGTATTAATTCATCTATAAAGTAAGACAGTATGTCTCAAAAGATTTCGGAAGAGGAGCTGATTAAAGGCTGTTTAGCGGGTACATGGGCCTTTCAGCAAATGCTTTACAAACGGTATGCGGCCAAAATGCTGACAGTTTGTATGCGTTACGCGGGTAATAAAGAAGAAGCGGAAGATATATTGCAGGAAGGTTTTGTGCTGGTATTTGAGAAGATGGCACAATTTAAAATGAAAGGTTCTTTTGAAGGCTGGATAAGAAAGGTAATGGTGAATAAAGCTATTGAGCATTACAGGAAATCGGCACATGTTTTCCAGGTAATGAATGTAGAAGACGTGGAAAATGAAATAAGTGTAAACGATATAGTAAGTAATGTAAATGCAAAGGAATTACTGAAAATGATACAGGAATTACCGCCTATGTATAAAATGGTTTTTAACCTGTATGTTTTTGAAGAGATGACACATAAAGAAATAGCGGAACAATTGGGAATAGCTGAGGGTACATCGAAATCAAACTTATCGGATGCAAGAAATTTGTTAAAGAAAAAAATAACAAAGAATATACTCATAGCAGAACAATACGACTTTGATGGGCGAAAGGCTTACTAATAAAGATTTTGATGATATTTTCAGGGATTCCATTGGTGATGTGGATACCCAACCGTCTGAAGGTTTTTGGATAAAGGCCTCGGAAAACAGTTTATTTAACAGTACCCAGTCTAAAAAGAAAGCTGTAGCTAAATGGAAACTGATTGCGGCCTCACTTACTGCTGCAGTAGTAATACTGGCTGCGTATGTTTTTTATATGCAGGGTAAGCTTGATAATGCCAATAAAAAACTAACAATAGCTGAAAAGAAGAATACTATTCCACCGGGTGTAACTATAAGTCAATTAAATAATGCTACCGCAAGTACTTCTTCGATTCATAAAGAAATCACTCCACCCATAAATCAAGCGGTTGATGTAAAAAATCGCAGTGCATTGGTAACTAATAATGCGCGCCAGAATAGTTTCTCTAATGGTTCTTTGCCACCTTTAGGTACATCAAAAAATCACAACAATAATCATAATGTTGCCATAAATAATAATGCTTCCCCAGCGAATACCATAGCTTATAATCAGTCAGCATTGCAAAAGGATCAGGGAACAATTTCTTCAAATAGTATTGAATTTTTAAACGGGTCCGGAAATAGTTCAATACTAGCCAATAGCGCTGAAGAGCTTACTATTAATGATAATATTATACCGGTTCAAAATACTATAAAAACTGCTGAAGACAAATCAGTTCTATCAAAAATGTCTGTTTCATTATTTTACCAACCGTATTTGTCCGATGAGCCGCTTGAAAATCAATCTACTGATATTGTAACCTATAATAATGTTTCAGGAAATGAGGAAGAAGTAAAACCATTCATTGCAGGAATAAAAATCGGGTATGATGTTTCAACGCACTGGACAATTACAACGGGTTGTCTTTATTATAATTTTACCATTGGTGTATCACCCACTATAATCTATGCTCAAAAGCAACAAAATGGCGATGTAGGCTATTCTTTCCAAACCGGCATGGGAAGTGTAACATGCCCTTATGTGAGCTCTAACCCGAGTGCAGGTGATGCTATAACAGTAAGTGGAAATGAAGTTGCAAACTATATCAGTATTCCACTGCAGGTGAAGTACAATTTTATAACTGCCCGCAATTGGAGCTTCTATTTAACGGCAGGTATAATGGCAAATATTGTAGCTTACCGAAAGATGGATATGCATTGGGAAGAGAATAACCTGAATGCAGGCAATGCTATTGAGGGAATAGATAATTCCAGGAAAATTTATGGTTCATATTACTTTGCACCTGCCATTAGTTATAAGGCATTTAAAGGAATATCTTTATTTATGGAACCCTCTTTACAAGGTTCACCCGTGTTTTCAAGCGCTAAAAACTCCCCTCCTTATGTTGGCGTAGGCGCAGGAATTACTTATCATTTCTAAAGCAGGAGGGAATAAATTATATTTTTCTTACCCAACTATTAGCTATATACTCTCATCTTATATAGTATAGACGCAGGATTACCTAAATTTTAAATTAAATGGAAAGACGTGATTTCATCCAGAAGTCGATTATACTGACGTGTGGTATTGCAGGAGTGTCGGCATTTTTAGAGGCTTGTCAAAAAAGTAATACAACACCAACGGCGCCCAGTGCTAATTTTACTATTGACATAAGCTCATCACAATATAGTGCCCTGCAAAAGAATGGAGGCTCGGTCTATTATAGTGCCAGTAATATTATAATAGCGAGAGACAATGCAGGGAACTTTATTGCCTTATATGATGTATGCCCTCATGCCGGTTGTGCTGTTCAGTTCGATGGAGCTTCAAAATTCCCCTGCCCATGCCATGGTTCTTTGTTCGATGAAAACGGAAATGTGCTTCAGGGGCCTGCCACAAGCGGGCTAAAAAAGTACAGTACTTCCCTTAGCGGCACTCAATTACATGTGTCAGGATAACAATGATAATCAATAACTTGTGGATTTTTATTTATCTCCACCCAACCATTTGGTGGTTTCTCTCATCTATGTAAAGGTGGAGCCCTAGAACCCTGATTATTTTTAGGTCGAAAAGCTTGGAATTAGTATGTTCATTGTATAGTTTAGCATACCCATGAATTTAAATTAAACCTGGTAAAAATTAAAATTTATGAAAAAACATTTATTAAAACTTTCAGTATTTCTTGCAGTAGGAGGAATTATTTTCTTCACTAGTATGCAAACAGTATCCTCCCGTTCAGCCGGAGGTAATGCTATTTCATATTGCTCAGGTTCTCCATATGATGGTAGCACCTGCGCCGTGGGAGGATGTCATAATACGCCTAATGTAGCAGCTCCGTCCAGCTGGATAACATCTAACGTACCTAAAACAGGTTACGTACCCGGCACTACGTATACTATTACCTGTAGGGCTGTTAATAAAACAAGCGGGCATAATTCTAATTTTGGGTTTGAATTTACACCACAAAACCAAAGTACAGGTGCAGTGGTTGGTACGCTCGCCAATATAACTACCTCGGGTAAGGGCGCTACACAAATTGCATCCTCTTCTCCAAGTTCATGGGTAACACACACTTCAGCCAGTTATACAGGAACAGATTCTTGTGTATGGTCATTTAAATGGACTGCCCCAAAACCAGGCGTAGGTGCAGTAAACTATTATGCAGCATTTAATTGTGGCAGTGGTGATAACCAAAGCAGTGGAATTATTTATTGGGATTCGGCACATTTTATACAAGGCAGCACTGTTGGTATAGAACAGATTGCAAGCGAATCAACTGATATAAATGTATATCCTAACCCTGTTAAGGATGTATTTAATGTAAGTTACTCACTTCAGGATTCAAAACAAGTTGAAATAAACCTTTATTCTATTGACGGCAAAGAAATAGGTAATCTCCTTTCGGGTGTTGAACAATCAGCCGGAGATCATACCCAGCAATTGCATATGCCTTTAGTAAAATCTGGTATATATATTATACAGATTATACAGGATGGCGAGGCTACATATAAAAAAGTTATTGTAGAGTAGTATATTTGCACTAAGTTCCTGTTAAATTTGAACTTTATGAAGAACAAGGTATTTCTTGGAGTTGTAGCACTTGGCTTGATTTTAGCAGTAAATTCTTGCGAGAATAAGGAAGCGCTTCTTCCAAGTGTTTCTGTTACAGCAAATTGTGATACTGCCGGTATGACTTATTCAACCGGTGCAGGAGCACCCATTCAAACAATAATAAATGCCCAGTGTGCAACATCAACATCGTGCCATGGTTACGGTGCTCCCCATGTAAATGGCGATTTTTCTTCCTGGAGCAGTTCAGTATTTCAAAATGCTATTGCGGGCGGTACAAGTAGTACAATGTGGTCCAGGTTACAGCCTACAGCCTCTTTACCAATGCCTAATGTACCTCAACCAGGTTGGAGTGCATGCGACAGGCTTAAACTGGAAGCATGGTTACAAGCCAACGCTCCTCAATAAATAATATTAAAAAATGTATATGAAAAAAATAATTAGTGTAATTGCTGTTTTCTGTGGCCTTTTTACTACTGCAAGTTTTGGCCAGATATATATGGCCGATTCTGCACGAATTTCGTTTTTTTCGAAAACTAATGCAGAAGATATTGATGCGGCAAACACACTTTGTACACCCATATTACCAAACCGGTGCTGAACCCTAAATACCATAACACCAGGCGAAACTGTTTTAGTGGTTTGCATATTAATGAGCTTGGTATCCTTCCAGGTAGATTCGAGTGGAGGGAGCGGCTGTGTAGCGCTTTGAATTGAATCAGTAATTCCCAATAAGCTTTGGGTTTTACCTATAAACGGGCAGCAACAAACTAATGTCGCGCCTAATAAAAGACTTTTATTTATTCGCATAAATTTTAAGTTACCTATTTCTTAGTGTTATAGGGTTTCATGGTAGCCTTCACAGTTACATCTACATTATCTGCAACATTCATGCTTAAGAAAGAAGGTAATTTTATGTTGTAATCGGCAATTTTAATATTGAACTTGGCATAAATAAAAAGTGCACTGCCTTTAACTGTAATTGTACCGGGCACGGTAATAGTCTTTTTAACACCATGCATATCCATCGTACCTGTTACAGTTACATTATACGTACCATCGGTTAAATAATCTACGGTGCCATTGATCTTCCCTGT
>Ga0206875_1140_pt1 | contig 17947 bp, 21 predicted proteins | sample Alteio_BWOrgCont_9_FD_152616 | JGI IMG/M metagenome (GOLD analysis project Ga0206875, IMG submission 152616) | Enriched cells from forest soil in Barre Woods Harvard Forest LTER site, Petersham, Massachusetts, United States -... | ecosystem: Environmental > Terrestrial > Soil > Temperate forest > O... | reverse complement strand
CCGCGGCTGCGTACCAGTGCTCTTTCACGCGGAAGCACAGGGGAGGATTTTCAGCATTGGGAATGAACATGGTTCCGAAGCGCTTGTTTTTTACCAAGGGCGTCGGCAAACACAAGGAGCGTCTCACCTCCTTTGAATTGGCACTCCGCGACGCAGGCATCGCAGCTCAGAACCTGGTCCGCGTTTCATCTATCTTTCCGCCGCACTGCAAGTTGATCTCGCGCAAAGAGGGCCTGAAGTACCTCAACCCCGGCGAGGTCGTCTTCGCCGTCGTGGCTGAAAATTCCTCCCGCGAAGCACATCGCCTCGTGGTCAGCTCCATCGGCGTCGCCATCCCCGCCGACAAGAGCACCTACGGCTATCTCTCTGAACACCACAGCTTCGGCGAGACCGAAGACCAGGCCGGCGATTACGCCGAAGAGCTCGCCGCCGAAATGCTCGCCACTACCCTCGACCTCGACTTCGATCCCGACAAGAGCTGGGACGAGAAGAAGGAGATTTATCGCATCTCCAACAAGATTGTGCGCACTGCTAACGTCACGCAGTCAGCCGTCGGCGACAAGCATGGCCGCTGGACGACCACCATCGCAGCCGCCATCCTGATTTTCGACGATAAATAAAAGCGTCATTGAAGTTCTACAAGCAGTTCTAAAATCAAAGGCGCTGGTTCACTCCAGCGCCTTTCGCTTGCCCAGGGAAAACGAACCAGAGGAAACGAAATGTCCGCCGCACTAACAACCCGCGTCGCGCTCATCCAGATGTCCTGCGAGCCCTCCACCGAGGCCAATCTCGCCAAGGCTGTCGCGCGTGTGCGCGAGGCCGCCCAGGCCGGCGCCAAGCTCATCTGCCTGCCCGAGCTCTTCCGAGCGCAATACTTCTGCCAGCGCGAAGATCACGCGCTCTTCTCCGTCGCCGAACCAATTCCCGGTCCCTCCACCTGCGCGCTCAGCGAACTCGTGCGCGAATATTCGCTCACCCTCGTCGCCAGCCTCTTCGAGCGCCGCGCCCCCGGCCTGTATCACAACACCGCTGCGATTCTTGATTACGCGAGCGAACGTCCCGACAACATCCTCGCCATCTACCGCAAGATGCACATCCCCGACGATCCGCTCTATTACGAGAAGTTCTACTTCGCGCCCGGCGACCTCGGCTTCTCCTCGCAAAAAACTTCTGCCGGCGCAATCGGTACGCTCGTCTGCTGGGACCAGTGGTATCCCGAGGCCGCGCGTCTCACCGCGCTGCACGGCGCGCAAACACTGTTCTATCCCACCGCCATCGGCTGGCATCCCAGCGAGAAGGCTGAGTTCGGCGAGCGCCAGTACAGCGCGTGGCAGACCATCCAGCGAGCCCACGCCATTGCCAACGGAGTCTACGTCTGCGCGGTCAACCGCGTCGGTCACGAGCACGGAGACGTGATCCACGAAGGCAAATCCATGCCCGGCCCCGGCGACCACACTGCTGCATCCGGCCTTGAATTTTGGGGTGGTTCATTTATCGCCGACCCCTTCGGCCGCGTCATCGCCCAGGCCTCGCATGACAAAGAAGAAATTCTCTACGCCGAGCTCGACCCCGCCGAAGTAGAAACCACGCGCCAGCACTGGCCCTTCCTCCGCGACCGCCGCATCGACGCGTATGGCGGCATCACCAAACGCTTCCTCGACTGACCCTCCCGAAACACTTCCCCCCAACAATCCGCGGCAGGATAATTGCCGGTATGTCCTCTGCACCCGACCCGGCAGCCAGCTCCCGCCCCGATTCACACGGCGAGCAAATTGCCCAGTTCCTCGTCCTGCTCGTGCTCTGCTGCGCGACCGCCTGGATCGCCCTCTACAAAGCCACTGTCGCCGACCCCGACATTTGGTGGCATCTCCTCACCGGCGACTGGATCCGCGCGCACCATGCCGTCCCGCGCGTCGATCCGTTCTCCAGCACGACGCTCAATCAACCCTGGCAGGCCTATAGCTGGCTCTTCGAGCTGATCGTCGCCAAGCTCTACGCCCTGCGCGGCCTCGCCGGCGTCGAGTTCTACACCGGCGGCATGCTCATCGCCATCGCTGCCGCGCTTTACCATCTGCTCCGCCGCTTCCAGCGCGACTTCACCTTCACCATCGCCCTTGCCGCCCTCGCGCTTTACTGCATGAACGGCCTCTTCGCGCCGCGCCCCTGGCATTTCAGTATCCTCTGCTTCATTCTCCTGCTTGACATCCTGCTCCACGCACGCGCCACTGGCCAGACCCGCGGCCTTCTCTGGCTGCCCTTCATCTTCATCCTCTGGGCCAACACCCACATCCAGTTCATCGACGGCCTTCTCATCCTCGCGCTCGCTCTCGCCGAAAGCACCATCGCTCCGCGCATCCCCGCCGCAAGCTCCGCCACGAAACTCAAACCACGTGCGCTGGCCGTAGCTCTTGTCGCCTGCATCGCCGCCACCTGCATCAACCCCTACGGCATCTCCATCTACAAAACCGCCTATGATCTCGCATCGCAATCCGGAGCGATGACCAAGATCAGCGAGCTCGCGGCGATACCCTTCCGCACGCCGCCGGAATTTTTGCTGCTCTTCCTCACCCTCGGCGCCGCCGCAGCCTTGGCTCGCCGCCGCAGTCTTCCGCTCTTTGAAATCGGCCTCTTCGCCTTCAGCGCCTTTCTCGCCTTCCGCTCTCAGCGAGACCTCTGGATGCTCGCCATCACTGCTGTCACCCTGCTTACCTCCGTACTCCCCGGCGACACTCGCGCTCCACACCGCGTCCCGCGCTTCGCCCTGCCGCTGGTTGTGCTCATCGCCATCCTCACGCTCCCGCTCGGCCTGCGCGTCATGCACCGCACCAACCCTGATCTTGAGCGCCTCCTCGCCGAAAGCATGCCGTCAAACGCCATCGACTTCGCCCGTCAGCATCACGTCACTGGCCCAATCTTCACCACCTTCGAGTGGGGCGGCTTCTGCATGCATCAGCTCCACCTGCCCGCCACTCTCGACGGCCGCGCCGCCCTACACGGCGATGCCCAGCTCGATCTCTCCCAGAAAACATGGAACGGCGGTCGCAACTGGAGCGCCAACACCGACCTCCGCTTCGCCGGCGTCGTCATCGGCCCCGCGGACTCCGCGCTCGCTCAGCTCCTCCGAACCGACCCAGGCTTTCAGCTCGTCTACGAGGACTCTGTCGCCGCAGTCTTCATTTCCCGCCACTAATTGCTTCTCGTTTGCCCAAAACACAGGCATCATGGTCTGAATGTTCCACGGCTATACCCCAGCGCACATCGTGAATATCCTGCTGCACATCCTCGGCGGCAGCGCGGCGCTGCTCGCCGGAATGCTCGCGCTCCTCAGCCGTAAAGGCAGCCGCCTGCACATCCGCGCCGGACGCGTTTTCATCTACGCCTACGTCCTCATCGTCATCACGGCCATCCTCGGCATCGTCGTCTTCGAGTTCCGCTCCTTCCTCGCCGTCGCCACCATCGCCAGCGCCTACGATGTCTTCGCCGGGTATCGTGCGCTCCGCCTGCGCGGCCGCCGCCCGCAAGCGGCTGATATTCTCGCCAGCATCCTCGCGATGATTGCCCCCGGAATCTTCCTCTTCGCCATGCACGTGCTCCACAAGCCGTGGTCGCCCGCGCTCACATGGTCCGTGCTCGGCGGCATTCTCGCCCTCAGCGCCTACGACCTTGCCCGCCTCTGGCTACCCCTGCGCTGGCTGCAGCGTGCCTGGCTACACGAGCATCTCTACAAGATGCTCGCCGCTTACATCGCCATCACCGCAACGGCCGGCGCCACTATCTTTCCCCACTTCCAGCCTTGGTCAGCGCTTATCCCCGTCATCCTGGGCGAAGCCGCCACCATCGGCTTCCTTATCTTCACTCCGTTGCGTCAACCGAGCCGCTCCATCCAATAAATTTCTTCACGGAAACAATTTCCAATCGGGTTTCGTCTCCTGTATAAACAATCGCCGACCCATCCGGGGTCGCCACTGCTGCCAAGCTGGAGATCGCCATGCCCCGTCCCGCCCTGCGCACTCTCGCCCTCGCTATCCTCGCGCCCACACTCGCATTCTCACAAGCGCCCACTCCGCCCTCCACCAGTGGCAAAGTTCCCCCCACCACCTGGGTAGACAAGGACACCGGCCACCGCGTCTGGCGTCTCAGCAACGAGCCCAATTCCGGCGCCTTCTACTTCAACGTCAACGGCTACACGCCGGACAAGAAGATCATGATCTACACCGCGCCCGACGGCATACACACCTTCGATCTCGCCACGCGCAAGACAAAACTCCTCGTTCCCAATCCTCCGCGGAACACGAATCCCGATGGAGCTAGATCTAGCACTGTCCATGCCATCATCGCCGGCAGCAAGACCAACTCAGTTTTTTACTCAGAGGCCGACCCAATCACGCACGTCGTCACGCTCTACAAGGCGGACGTCTACAGCGGCAAAATTACCCGTCTTTGCGATCTTCCGAAGGGCCTCGGCGTCGCCACCATCAACGCAGATGAAACCCTCGGCGCCGGCACGCTCAATGACTCACCCGAAGCCGTCAACTATGGCGACCGCGCCGTTCCGCCTCCCGGCCTTCCCGCCGGCCCGCATGTTCAGCCCGCCAACAAGGGCCAGATGATGGAAGAGCGTCTCGCCGCGCGCATCCCGCTCACGCTTTACACCATCAACCTCACCACTGGAAAACTCACGCCGCTGCTGCACTCCACCGACTGGGTCAACCACCTGCTCTTCTCGCCCACCGATCCCACGCTGCTGATGTACTGCCATGAGGGCCCCTGGCAAAAGGTCGATCGCATCTGGATGATCCACACCGACGGCACGCACAACACGCTCATCCACAAGCGCTCGATCGCCATGGAGATCGCCGGCCACGAATTCTGGGGTCTCGACGGCAAAACTATCTGGTATGACTGGCAGCCCATCAAGGGCCAGGATTTCTATCTCGCCGGTTATGACCTCGCCACCGGCAAGCGCACCGCCTTCCATATGGACCGCAACGACTGGTCCATCCACTTCAATCTCACCAAAGACCTCGACATTTTCTGCGGCGATGGCGGCGATCCCGGCCAGGTCGCGAAAGCTCCCGACGGTGAATGGATCGAGCTCTTCCATCCGCAGATGATCAACACCACCGGCGCACTCAACGACCCCGATTTCTTCCAGCCCGGCATCTTCCACTCCGAGCATCTCGTCAACATGGCGCAGCACAATTACAAGGAAGAGCCCAACGTGCGCTTTTCACCCGACAAGTCTCTAGTGATTTTCACCAGCAACATGTTCGGCCCCAGCTACGTCTTCGGCGTCGAGGTCGCAAGGGCCGTCAACCTCAAGCCGGAAGAAGTCATCTCCACGCCCGAACAAGCCCGGCAGTACAACCCAGTCAAGCCCACGCCTACTCCGCCCAACAAATAATTCGTTTCTTAATACGTTCTATCTCTACCACTCAAAACCGGTGCCCATCATCTCGGCTAAACTTTAGCTTGAGATCAGATCTCCATGCTTCTACCACTAGCGCTATTTTTCTTCGCTCAGGTGCCTCAATCGGCCGACCCCACATTGCCTCCGCCGGCGGCGATTGCCCGTTATACCGTCGTTGGCCGCGGCGTACAGATTTACCGTTGCACCACCCAGGCAAACGTCTTTCAATGGACTTTTCAGGAACCTGAGGCCACTCTCTACGACCAAACCGGCGCGGAGACCGGAAAGCACAGCGCCGGCCCCACCTGGACATGGAAAGACGGCAGCGCGCTCGTCGGCAAAGTTCTCCAGAAGTCCCCTGCCCCTGACTCTGCGAACAACATCCCTTGGCTGCTGCTTGAAGCTCACTCCACCGGGAGTTCCGGCGCGCTGTCCAACATCACTCTCATTCGTCGCTCCAACACTCAAGGCGGACAAGCTCCTTCTACCGGCTGCGACGCCGAACACCAGAACAGCCTCCTTCGCGTTCTCTACCAGGCAACCTACACTTTCTATACAGAGAACAAATGACGACACCGCAACAACAGCAATATCGCATGCCCGCCGAATGGGCGCCGCATGCCGCTACGTGGATTGCTTGGCCCCACAACCCTGAGGATTGGCCCGGAAAATTCCAGCCCATCCCGTGGGTCTATTGCGAAATCGTCCGCCATCTCTCGCAGGTGGAAGACGTGCACATCCTCGTCAACGATGCCGCTGCCGAAAAACGCGCCACACAGATGCTCACACGCCAGCACGCCGATCTTGCGCGTGTGCGCTTCCATCGCTGGCGCACCGACCGCGTCTGGCTGCGCGACTCCGGCCCCATCTTTGTAAAGAACGCGAAAAATGAAACCGCCATCACCAACTGGCGCTTCAATGCCTGGGCCAAATATCCCAACTGGCACCACGACGACAAAATCCCCGCCCACATCGCGAAGCTGTACAAGATGAAGTCCTTCGAACCCACCATAAACGGCAAACGCCTCGTCCTCGAAGGCGGCAGCATTGACGTTAACGGCGCCGGCGTCCTGCTCACCACCGAAGAGTGCCTGCTTTCAGAAGTCCAGCAGCGCAACCCTGGCGTGTCTCGTGCGCATCTCGAAAAAGCCTTCGCCGACTACCTCGGCATCGAGCAAGTCCTCTGGCTCAACCGCGGCTGCGCCGGCGACGATACCCATGGCCACGTCGATGACATCGCCCGTTTCGTGGGTGAAAACACAATCCTCACCACCATCGAGCCCAACGCGTCTGACGACAATCACGAACCACTTACCGAAAACCTCGACCGCCTTCGCTCCGCCCGCAATCTCCGTGGTCGGCCTTTCGAAATCAAAAGTCTGCCTATGCCCGCCCCCGTCGTCTTTGAAGGTCAGCGCCTTCCCGCCAGCTACGCCAACTTCTACATCGCGAATGGACTCATCCTCGTCCCCACGTTTAACGATCCCAATGACCGCATCGCCCTCAACACTCTCGCCGAGTGCTTCCCCCGCCACACCGTCGCAGGAATTCACTGCACCGACTTCATCTGGGGCCTGGGTGCGCTACACTGCATGACGCAGCAACAACCCGCTTAGCTTAGGACTTCAACCAACCCTCATGGCGCGCATCGATCTCGAATCCATCCAGGACATCGTTCGCGCCGCTGACCCCGAAGGTCTGCTGGCCAACGGCGCTCCGCAAGACGAATACGAACCTGAAGAAGACGAGCTCTACGCCGAACTCGAGCATCTCCCCGCATCCGAAATCACCGAAGAGCTCGTGCGCCAGTTCCTCACCGGCATTTGGGAAGCCGCCTTCGACAGCGAATCCAACCCCGAGCGCGAAGCCGGCCTACAGACCATCGTCGAGCGCATCGTCCAGTTCTTCGGCCCCGACAGCGCATATTGAAGCAGCCGTTATTGCGCCGGCGCTGCATTCGGCATCGGAGGCAGCGGCTGTCCTGCCGGCACAATCGTCACCTTCTCCAGCACAACCGGCGTTAGCGGCTTGTCTTCCGCATTCCGCTGCACGCGTGCAATCGCGCTCTCAATCAGGACCGCGTGCGCATCGCACTGGCCAAAAATCGTGTGCTTGCCGTTCAGCTCCGGTTGTGGAGTTTCCGTAATAAAGAACTGAGACCCATTCGAGTTCGGGCCGGAATTCGCCATAGCCAGCCGGCCCGGCACATCGAACCGCAGCGCCGGGTTGAACTCATCGTCAAAGTAGTAGCCCGGATCACCCGCGCCCGTTCCCAACCGGTCACCGCCCTGGATCATGAAGTCCGGAATCACGCGATGGAACATCGTGCCGTCGTAAAACGGCTTGCCCTTCACCTTCGCGCTCGTCGCCGGATCTATCCATTCCTTCGTCCCTGTCGCAAGACCAATAAAATTCGCCACCGTATTCGGCGCTTCCTTATCAAAGAGCTGACACACCATCCGTCCCATCGTGGTGTCGAACACCACCATCGGCCCCGTCGGTTGCGCCGGAGCAATTTGATGCGCCGTCGTTGAAGGAGCATCCGGCAGCGTCGCCGGAGTCTGCGCGGCTATCGCGCCGCAACACATCATCGAAGCCACCACGCCGCCAAACGCTATTCTCAAATTCTTCATCGCACTCCAAGGCTAATTGAACCGGCAGCCTCTCGCAAAGCCCTCACTCCGTCCGCGCCTCGGCCTGCACCGCCGCCATCACCCGCAGCAGGTTCCCACCCAGGATCTTCTTCATCTGCTCTGCCGTGTAGCCGCGCTCCATCAGCGCTGCTGTAATCTTCGGCAGGTCAGCCGCGCTCCGAATCCCCTCCGGCAGCAGCGAGAAACCATCGAAGTCCGACCCTAGCCCCACGTGATCAATCCCCGCCACCTTCGCCACGTAGTCAATGTGGTCAATCACCGCATCCAGGCCCGGCAGCTTCATCTCTCCCGAGCGCTGCGCATAAAAATCGCGGTCCACCTGCATCTGCACGCTGTAAGGCACCGGCTCGCCTCGCTCGCGATACTTCGCCTCCACCGCCGCGCGCAGCGCATCGCGCTCCGGCTCACACGCCTTCCATTCCCTGCGCCAACGCTCGTCCACAAACGCAGGATAGAAATTCACCATCACCGCTCCATCGCTCGTCGCGATTGCCCGCATCTGTTCGTCCGTCAGGTTCCTCGCCGAATTCGTCAAGGCTCGCGCGCAACTGTGCGACGCCAGCACCGGCGCATGTGTCGTCTGCATCACGTCCCAGAACGTCGCGTCCGAAACGTGGCTCACATCCACCATCATTCCCAGCCGGTTCATCTCCCGCACCACCTCGCGACCAAAATCCGTCAGGCCGCCATGGTGCTGTATGCTCGTGTCGTCCAGGTCGCCCGAACTGTCTGCCCACTCATTCGTGTTCGCCCACGTAAGCGTCAGGTACCGTATGCCTAGCCGGTGATACATCCTGAGCAATCCCAGGTCATTCTCGATCGAGTGGCCGCCTTCAATCCCCAGCAGCGCGCAGAAAACTCCATCCTGCCGCGCGCTCACTATGTCCTCTGCCGTCAAACCCAGCCGCATCTCGCGCGGATGCCGCCGCAGTTGCTCATACACGCCATCGATCAGCGCCAGCGTCCGATGCGCATAGCGCCCTCGCCACTGTGTCGGTTCTACCCAGATGGCAAAGAACTCCGCCGCAAGATTCCCCTTTCGCGCCGTATCCAGGTTCAACATGCCGTGCGAAAGGTTGCCTGAAAAATCCCAGTCTTCATCTACAAAACGCTGCGGCGTGTCCGCATGCGTGTCGATGATGGTCGCCTCAAGATGTACTTGTGCCGGGTCTTGCATCACGAGCCAGTGTAGCAACGCCGTGTTGGCAACAGCCTGCATCGCCACGCATCTAACGAATACAGAGGTGAATTATGGCAATTGGCGCTAACGCAACCAAGACTTCCGCACGTCCTTCGCACGAAGCCATCGAGAGCACCGGCGGCAACGCCACTGGCGTCGCGCAAACGCCTGAGCAGCGCGTCGATCACGCGGCCATGGAAAGCGCCAAGCGCGCCCAGAACCGCATCCACGACAACGAAACCAAGGATCCCGGCACCTCGGTCATCTCGAAATAGATTTTCACAACATAATCACAAACGTCGCCTTTACAGCAATCCGAGCAAAGCGTAGTTTCGCTCACAGTACAGAAAAGCCCCGCTTGGCGCGGGGCTTTTCTGCTGCCCGGAACATTCCCCTGTCTCCATGCGTACACTCCACTCAGATTCACAAATCTTCGCCGAGGTGCGTTCATGGTCCGACCGCTGGCTCTCGCCTCCAGCCTTGCTCTTCTCCTGCTCCAGCCCGCACATCCTTCCACCCCCGTCGCCAACGCGCCCACTTACACCAAAGATGGCAATCTTGTTGCGCCCACTAACTATCGCGAATGGATCTATCTCACCTCCGGTCTGGACATGAGCTACGTCGCCCAACCCGCCGGCGCTCCTCCTCCTGAGCACTCTATGTTCGATAACGTCTTCGTCAATCCCGAGTCATATCGCGCCTTCCTCGCCGCTGGCACATGGCCTGACAAGACGACCATAGTCCTGGAGGTTCGAGGCGCCGAAAATCCCGTCTCCATTAACAAGCGCGGACACACCCAGTCCGAAGAAGTCATGGCCCTCGAAATCCACGTGAAGGACAACGGCAAGTGGACCTTCTTCCACCAGGATCCCGGCGGCCCCGCCATGCTCATCCCGCGCCCAGCCGGCTGCTACGCCTGTCACGAAGCCCACGGCGCCGTCGACACCACCTTCGTTCAGTTCTACCCCACCTTGTTCCCGCTGGCGCGCCAAAAGCATACTCTGAGTGAGGAATATCTCAAGGAGACATCTTCGCCCGCGAAGCCTTAGTCTTCGCTAGCCTTCGCCGCGCCCACACATGCTTCCCGACGAACATTACATGCGCCTCGCGCTCGAACAGGCCCGCGCCGCCGAAGCTGGCGGCGAAGTCCCCGTCGGCGCCGTCGTCGTCTCCTCTACCGGCGAGGTCCTCGGCTCCGGCAATAACCAGGTGCTCCGCACCCACGACCCCACCGCTCACGCCGAAATCGTCGCCCTCCGCGCCGCCGGCCTCGCGCTCTCCAACTATCGCCTCCTTGGCTGCACGCTCTTCTGCACGCTTGAACCCTGCGCCATGTGCGCCGGCGCCATCCTCCACGCACGCATCCAGCGCCTCGTCTTCGCCGCGCGCGACCCTAAGGCCGGCGCCTGCGGCTCAGTGCTCTCCGTCATGAACCACCCCACGCTCAACCACCGCGCCGAAGTCATCGAAGGCGTCCTCGCTGAAGAATGTGGCACCATGCTCACCGGCTTCTTTCGCGCGCGTCGCGCCAAACTCGCCGGTCCAGACTCTGCATCTGAATAGGCGGAGGCATTTATGGCAACCAAGAAATCTCCCACAAAGAAGACCTACCCCACCAAATCCGGCAAGCGCTCCACTACCCCACCTTCGAAGCGCTGGTCCGCCAAAGTGAAGACTGACTCCACCAAGCCCGGTCCCGGTCTCTTCAAGAAATCCGCGAAGGCCATCGCCACCGGTCTCGCCAAGAAGAGCGTCTCGCCCAAAGGCCCCGGCCAGGCAATGCAGATGCTCAGCTTCTATGAGAATCGTGGCGGCAAGAATCTCTCTCCCGAGCGCAAGCGCACCCTCGAAAATGCGAAAGATCTTCTTCGCGAAAAAGAAGGTAAAGCGCCCGCGAAGAAAAAATCCAGCAAAAAGAAGGCCGGCTAATGCCCAATCGCATCACAGGAAAAATTGCTGTCATCACCGGCTCCGGCACCGGCATCGGTCAGGCCATCGCTGAGCGCCTCGCCCTCGAAGGCGCAGCCTGCGTCGTCGATTACGTCGACCACCCTGAAGAAGCCCAGGGCACCCTCGACAAAATCAGCGCCGCAGGTGGCAAAGCCATCCTCGTACAGGCCGACGTCACCAGCATCCCCGCCACCACCAACCTCATCGAGCAGGCCTGGCAGCAGCTCGGCTCCTGCGACATCCTCGTCAACAACGCCGGCGTTGAACGCGGCGCCGACTTCTGGGACGTCACCGAAGCTGACTTCGACCTCGTTATGGACGTCAACTTCAAGGGCGCGTTCTTTCTCACCCAGGCCTTCGTCCGAAAACTGCGCGATGCCGGCAAACCCGGCCGCATCATCAACATCTCCTCCGTGCATGAGGACATGGTCTTCCCGCACTTCTCCACCTACTGCGCCTCCAAAGGCGCCATGCGCATGCTCATGCGCGATCTCGCCGTTGAGCTGGGCCCGCTCAACATCACTGTCAACAACATCGCACCCGGCGCCATCGCAACGCCCATCAACGCCAAAATGATGGCAGACCCCGCCGAGCTCGACCCACTCCTTCGCAACATCCCGCTCGGACGCCTCGGCAAGCCTGAAGAAGTCGCCGCCCTCGCCGCCTTCCTGGCCTCAGACGACGCCGCCTACGTCACCGGCAGCACCTACGTCATCGACGGCGGCCTCATGCGCAACTACAAGGAGCAATAGCTGCCAAAAGAATTCGCGTGACTTTCCTCTGCGCCCGGGCGTCCAATAGCCATATGAAGCCGCTCGCCATCGCGACCGCATCCCTCACGCTGGCCCTCGTCGCGTCTGCGCCTTTAGCAGCGCCAGCCCAGCGAGGAGCTCCCGCCCGCGGCAGCAGCTTCTCTGCCCATAGCGCGCCCTCTTTCCATTCCAGCTTCACGCCGTCTTCTTCCGCGCGCAGTTTTTCCGGCCCTGCCTATCACTACTCCGGCCCGGCGTTCGCCGCTCCGCGCATTGCATCCGCGCCCCGTCCCGCCCTTGCCCCGCGATACGCCGTCGCACCCTCCGCCGCTCGCACAGCCTTCTACACACAGCGCCGGCCGCCTGTCGATCGCCGCCGCTACGCTCCGCGCGTAGCCGGCGCCTATCCCTACCCCTTCATCGACTATGGCTGGCTCGACTCCAGCTACTACGACGACACGTCCAACGATATAGCCGCCGAGCAGCCCATCTACCCCGACCCCAACCTCTACCAGCAGCAGCCTGAACCAGCACCACCACCCGCGCCCACTTACGCTCCGCGGCCGCGGCCCGCCGCTCCTCCTGCCGAAGAAGAAGCCGTCACCCTCATCTTTAAAGACGGCCGCCCCTCCGAGCAGATCCACAACTACATGCTCACCCGCAAAATGCTCTACGTCCGCGACCAGCATCGCCGCGACATTCCCGTCGATCAGCTCGATCTCACCGCCACCGAGAAAGCCAATCAGGCCAACGGCGTCGAGTTTGCCCTTCCCGCCGGCAACTGATCGCGTCTAGCTCTTCTTCGACTTCCCGCCCCACGACTCCGGCGCGACATCCGCAATCGTCTGCGAAAACGTCCACCGGTTCCCCGCAAAATCCTCCGCCGTATACTGCCGCTCGCCATACGGATAGTCCATCGCCGGCCGCACAATCTTCGCGCCCTTCTTTGCGGCATGTTTCGCGTGCGCGTCCGCATCCTCCACGCGGATCATCAGCGAGTGCGACGGAAATTTCTTCCCTCCCGTCGTGCGCTCGATAATCACGATCGCTCCATCATCCGCCACATTCAACTGTGCCCGGTGACTCCCCATCGAAATCCGCAGCGCAAACCCAAACGCGTCGCACAGCCACGCCGACGCCGCCTCCACGTCTGCATACTCCAGCTCCGGAATCACTCTGGCTTTCGGCATCGAACGGTTCTTCCGCATCCAGCCCTCCACTCACTCCATCTGTATCGCAAAAATTCCAGCAGCCTGCAACTTCGCCGTCAGCTCTTCCGCAAATCCATGCCGCTCGCGCAACCACGTAGGATCGTTCCAGCTCAGCACTGTCTTCCCGCCCTCACCCTCTGCAACAAGAATCTTCAATGGCAGGTCCAGTGCAGCGCTCGGCGCAGCCAGCATCACTGGCGTACCCGCCGTCGGACTTCCAAAGATCAGCAGCTTCGTATTGGGCATCTTCAGTCCCGCCTTTGCTGCCTCGCCGGAGTGGTCCACCATGCAGAATAGCTTCACGCCTTTTTCTTGCAACAGCACCTCCAGCCTCGCCGCTGTCTCATCCACGGAGTACCGGCTCATCGCGCTCTGAACGCCCGCAACCATCCTTCACCTCGCAGGCGATCATCTTAGTCCCAACTGCGCGAATGTCAACGCGGAGCCGTTGCCACCACCAGTTCCGTTTTCGGCTGCGGTTTGTTGCCGTCCGTGCCGTCGCGCACCACCGATACATCCGGCAGCTGTCGCTGATACATTGCCGCAATCTTGCCAGCCGGAGCGCACGTCACATCCGCCGCACTCGGCGTATCGAATGTAAATTCCCGCACCAGCGATCCGTGGTTGGAGTCCACCTCGAACACCCGCTCAACTCGCGGCGGCTGAGGCAAATTAGTTGCACGAATCGGCCGCTTGTCCGTCATGCGCACTACCATCGTCCAGTTCCCCATCGACGGCAGAATGTCCCGCAGCAGGAACCCGGCAGGAAACTCCACTGGAATTTTGCGCTCCTCCCCTACGCCGCTTAATACATGCACCGGAGCATTCGACCAGCGCTGCGCCAACAGCACCTGGTCTCCAAATGCTGAGAACTCGGCATCATACAGCGCACGAAACTCCTCTTCCGATGGCTTAGCCCTAGCTCCCTTCATGGTGAAAGGGTCCAATCCTCCATCCGTTGGCTTGTTATCCAGATCGATGAACCGCCGAAGCGTCCCATCCGGTTTCAATAGCGCCAGTTCCGGCAGCAGGTTGGCCTCATCCCAGCCCAGCAGTATGAAGTCGCCACGGCCAAGCCTCGCCACCTTGAGCGGCCGAAACTTTACGTCCAACCGCACAAGCTTGCCGCCATCACCATCATGATCTGAAGTCGAAATAAAGTACGCCTTCTCGATAGGCCCCTCTTTGTCCGGATCGTACTTCTCGGCATGAAAAAGCGTAACGAGCTCGCTTGAAGAGGTAAAAAAATCAACCGCCTCAATTCCATTGAATTCCAACGGCGGCATCTCCCAGTGCAGACGCTTCACCTCGCCGTCCATCGCCACGCTGTAGATATCATCGTCCGGCCGAGCCAGATTTTTAATATGACTCTCGGTTTCAAAGAACACCGTTCCATCGGCAGAGCAGTGAGAGGCACTGAGCTCTTCACCCGGCAATCCCACCACCGGCTTCGCATCCCGGAAGCTCACCTCCTTCTGCTTCCACGCTGGCCTCGCGGTCACAGATTTTTCCGCCGCAGGCACAGTCTGTGTCATTCCCGGAATAGCGCTAGCCATAGCCAGACCACAACCTATGCACACCGTAGCTCGCCAGCCACTCATCGCCATCTTCACCCGCCCAAAATACAAACTGTACGCTTGGGACGCAACGCCGCGCCGAACGTCTCTGTCAACCTGACATTTCTTTTCTGAATCGGCGAAAATATCCCTATGCAGCTTCTGGTCTACTCAGCCAACTGGTGCCGCGACTGCCGCGAGGCCAAGCGTTTTCTCACCGCCCACTCAATCCCCTTCACTGAAATCGACATCGAGCGCACCCCCGGCGCCGCCGAGCAGGTCATCGCCCAGACCGGCAAGCGCGCCATCCCGCAGTTCGTTCTCGACGGCAAATGGATACAGCCCTATCGCCCCGGACAGGGCTTTCTGCACGATGAAATGTCCGCGCTCTTCGGCGTCTCCGAATAGCTGGACGCAACAGCCTAAGGCTTCATATCTCCGTCCAACAGCGCGACACCCTCGCTGGCCTGCGCCGCTTCTTCCGGCACCATCGGCACGGGCACCACCGGAATATCCACCTCGCTGCTGTGCACGTGCGTGCTTCCAGCAAACGGCCAGCGCAGCCGCAGCACGCGGTTGCGATCGCTCTCGCGCAAGGCTTCACGGCTTCGCCCAGCCAGCAGGTCTTCAATCGTCAAAATACCCGCCAGCTTTCCGTTTCCATCGATCACCGGATAATGCGTGAGCTTGTTGTCCGCCATCAGCGTTGCCACCTGCCGCAGCGTGTCGTCGGGAGCCACCGTCACCGGCATGCGGTTGCCATCATCCGCCAGTGGCTTACTCAAATCCGTGGCGCGCGCCGACGCCATCATCTGCGACCGCGTCAGTATCGCCACCATCTTTCCGTCCGCGTCAAGAATCGGAAACAACCGCTGCCAGTGCGACCAGGCTTCCGCACCTCGATCTTCCATCTTCTTCAGCCACACCGCCGCATCGCGGCGCGTTGCCGTCTCCGGCAGCGCAAACACACTCGTATGCATCGCCTGCGCCACCATCACCGTCTCCAGCGGGTCCACGCCATACTCGCGGCTCAAGTGGTACCCGCGCCGGCTCAACCGTTCTGTCAGGATCGACCGCTTCTGTACCAGCACTGTGATGCCGTAAGCCGTTACCGTGGCCAGCAGCAGCGGCAGCAGTAGCGTGCTGTTGTGCGTCAGCTCCACCGCCAGCACCACCGCCGTCAGCGGCACGCCGATCGATCCACCCAGCACCGCCGCCATACAGATCAGCGGCCATCCGCCCGGCTGGATTGCCGGAAAGAAATGCGCCAGCGCCACGCCCACTCCGCCGCCAATCATCAACTGCGGCGCCAGGATGCCACCCGACGTGCCCGATCCCAGCGACTCCATCCAGATCAGGCTCTTGATCACGATCACGCCTGCTACCAACCCCCATCCCATCTCGCCATTCAGCATCCGCTGGATCACCGGGTACCCCACGCCCAGCGCCGAGGGATAAATCAAACCACCCAACCCGATGCCCAGACCGCCGATCGCCGGCCACCACATCCAGTGGATCGGCAGCTTTTCAAACATCTCCTCAAAAAAATGCACGCCCCTGGTCAGCAGCAGAGCCATGATTGCCGCGGCAATCCCCGCCGGCACGGCCGCCAGCATCGCGCTGTGGCTTACCGGCATCGTGCTCGTTGCCATCGGAAAGATCGGGTTCCCGCCTAGCAGCACGCGCCGCAGCGCGGCTGCAACCACGCTCGCCACGGCCACCGGAACCAGGCTGCGCGGCCGCCACTCAAACAGCAGCAGCTCCACCGCCAGCAGAATCGCCGAAAGCGGCGCAAGGAACGTCGCGGACATGCCCGCCGCCGCACCCGCCACTAGCAGCACGGTTCGCTCTGCGTCGCTCATCTTAAACAATTGCGCTATCAGTGAGCCGGCCGCGCCGCCCGTCATGATGATTGGGCCCTCCGCGCCGAACGGTCCGCCCGACCCAATCGCAATCGCCGTCGCTGTCGGCTTGAAGAGTGTGATTTTCGGCGAGATCTTCGCCCCGCGCATCAGGATTGCCTCAATCGCCTCTGGCATCCCATGGCCGCGGATACGGTCTGATCCAAAGCGTGCGATCAGCCCCACCAGCAGACCGCCCAGTACCGGCAGAAAGATTGCCTTCCAGCCCAGCGTATTCGCACCGGGGTCCACCATCTGCGCACTCATACGGTGGAGATAAAACAGGTTTGTACACAGGTAAATCAGTTTTAGCAGCGCCCAGCTCAACCCTGCTCCGGCAGCTCCCACAAATACTGCCAGCCCACTCATCAGCAACATCCGGCTGTCAGCGGAGTAGTCCCGCAATTTCGTCCCGTTGCGCGCCATTATCCCCCTGCCGCTGTTCCTCCACTTTTCGATGCCTGCTGCAACTCCAGTAGCGCCCGGATCAGGTGATCGCATCGCGGCGCCAGCTCCTTCAAATGTTCCACTGCCAGCTCCTGCAGCAGCCGGTCGCCCTGCGTGGTCAGCTTCACCAGTGACCGCCGCAGGTCATTCTCGTCCGGCTCGCGCCGCACCAGCCCGGCTCGCTCCGCGCGGTCCACCAGCTCCACCGTGCTGTTATGCCGCAGCACCATCCGGTCGGCCAGGTAGCTGATAGAGGCCTGCTGCCCCTCCGGAACCGCTGCAATCGCCTGCATCAACTGGTATTGCTGGGCAGCGATGCCACGCTGTTCCGCCGCTATCTCACTGAAATTCAAGAATCGTCGCAACTGGTAGCGGAATTCCGCCAGCGTTCGCAACTCGGCTGACGGCACCTTCATCTCGGAAGCGCTACTCATAATTGCCTCACCTCATTCTATCGCAGAACGACAATTTAGCCCCGAAGCCTCGTCAGGGACTCGATACACTATCGTTAGGACATATCCGTTACTGCCAGGAGATTTGTTCCATTCTCCCATGTTGTTGCTGTGAATAGGCAATTAGACTGACAGGTTTCTGTTTCGATAGTTACCCCCGAAAATACCCCTCGCCGGAGCCCGCATGATCGCCCGCTACACCCGCCCGCGTATGGCTGAAATCTGGTCGGACCAAGCCCGGTTCGCCAACTGGCTGCGCGTCGAACTCGCCGCCACGGACGCACTCGCCGCCGCCGGCATTGTTCCCGCTGAATCCGTCGCCGCGCTCCGCGCCCAGGCCTCCTTTGATATCGCCCGCATCAACGAGATCGAGCAACAGACCCGCCACGACGTCCTTGCCTTCACCCAGGCCGTCGCTGAATCCCTCGGCCCCG
>Ga0206875_1139_pt1 | contig 17959 bp, 15 predicted proteins | sample Alteio_BWOrgCont_9_FD_152616 | JGI IMG/M metagenome (GOLD analysis project Ga0206875, IMG submission 152616) | Enriched cells from forest soil in Barre Woods Harvard Forest LTER site, Petersham, Massachusetts, United States -... | ecosystem: Environmental > Terrestrial > Soil > Temperate forest > O... | reverse complement strand
AACCGAATATTTCATGGATGACCACCACGGCTGCGGACGGCTTTTTGACTTCTGGATAAACGACGAAACAATGGACGGTGCGCGAGCCGTTCTTGAGATCGACCCATTCGTGATGGCGCGGGGATTGTTCCAGTTGTCTCTTGCCCCATTCCTGGGTGGCGGTGTTTTGCGCGGAAACGGAAACAGCGGCGCCGAGCAACGCAGCCAGCAACGAAAATTTCATCTTCATGGCCCTAACATCCTCCCGCCGCTGGCAACGTCAATCCTGAAAAGAAGGCCCGGTCAATAATCTAGGCGACGAAGGCGGTGCACGCGGTCAAAAGCCTGGTCGCGGCTAATCAGCGGCTGGTTTAAGTAGCGAGCAAATCCAGCGATCCAATTGTCGTTCTCGCCCAACCGCCCGCCTGCCTCTGTTAGCTCCCTGTCAATTTGTGCGGCGGTATAAGCGATTTCCGGCTGCAAATTCAAAATGCGCCATCGCCCCAAAAAATTTCGAGCATGCTGCGCGTCCGCAAATCCCGCCGCAAATTCTCCGGCCGTAATGACGGTAGTCATCAGCGGTTGAGTGCGATGGGTGCGCAGAAATTGCGATGCGGGGCCAACCAGCCTCCGGACCTGCTCATTATAGGAATCCACCAGAAACGTGGTGTCCGCAATCATGGGTTGGGACGGCGCGGACGGTTAGAGCGGCGACCCCGGCCGGAACGCAATAAAGCCAGCCGACGCGGTTCCATCGGTTTGAACTCCATGGTTTTGAACGCTTCCAATAATTCGCCCGCAGTGGCGCACGGTTGGGGCACGGTCCGCAGGATGACATCGGAAAAACTGTCTCCCGGCTCCTTCAGCTTGCGAAGTCTTTCGTGCGCTTCAGTCGAAATAGTAATTGTCGTAAAAGGCATGCATGAAAATTGCATGAAAATGACGGCCACGCAAGTCAATTCGTTAACCTTCATACTGTCGGAGTCGGCGCCCAGTCGGACTCGTTTTGCAAAAGCGCCGGAATGTTATACGATGGGGTATGTCGAATGCGAAGTCCGTCCGTCTGTTCGTGAAGCCGTGGTGCGGTTGGTGCCGTCAGGCCGTCAAGTGGCTTGACGCCCGCGGCATCGCCTACGAGACGCTGGATGTCACGACCGATCCCGTGGCGGACGCGGAAATGCAAAAACTTTCCGGGCAGGACCTGGCCCCGGTCATCGAGGTCGATGGCCAGATTTTGGCTGACTTCGACACGGGTCAACTGGCAGAATCTGGAAGCGACTCACATGAGCCCGGTCGAACCCATTGCAAAACCACGCCCGCGCCTGCCGGAATGGCTGCGCCTGCCGCTGCCCACCACGCAGAGTTTCGGGCGCACCCGCGCGTTGCTCGATGAATTGAAGCTGCACACCGTTTGCGAAAGCGCGAAATGCCCCAATCATTGGGAATGCTGGAGCAAGGGAACGGCGACCTTCATGATTGCGGGCGATCATTGCACGCGCGCATGCGGATTTTGCGCGGTCAAAACGGCCAGGCCGCTGGCGTTGGAATTGGATGAGCCGGCCCGGGTGGCCGAAGCGACCCGCCGCATGAAACTGCGGCACGTCGTCATCACGGCGGTGGCCCGCGACGATTTGGCGGACGGCGGCGCGGAACATTTTCGGCAGACCATCGAGAAAGTGCGCGAACTCAATCCCGGCATCGCCATTGAAGTGTTGGTGCCGGATTTTCTCGACCGCGAAGAATCGATCGACATCGTGCTGGCGGCGCGTCCGCACATTTACAATCACAATTTGGAAACCGTGCGGCGATTGACCCCGGCGGTGCGGCATCGCGCCACTTACGACCGTTCACTGCGCGTGCTGGACAAGGTCAAAGGCAAAATGGGAAATTCCATTCACACCAAATCCGGCATCATGCTCGGCCTGGGCGAAACGGAAGAGGAACTTTTCGAAGCGATGCGCGACCTGCGGCGCGCGCATTGCGATATTTTGACCCTGGGCCAATATCTTCAACCGACGTTGCGACACTTGCCGGTGGTGGAATTTGTTACGCCCGACGCTTTCGCGCGTTACAAAACGGCCGCGGAAGAAATGGGTTTCGTGCATGTGGCCAGCGGTCCGCTCGTGCGCAGTTCCTACCACGCCGACGAGTTTTCTCCGACAGCTTCCTAGCGCGCAATTCGCCACGCCACCCAGGCGCTGACGCCCATCGTGATAATGAATATGCCGGCCCGATCGCCGTACATGAAATGGAGCGCTCCGAGCGTCCCGCACAACGCGATGATCGCCGTAAACAGGCCCAGCGTGGAATCTGTTCCCCGAAAAGCAACACGCGCCCCCAAGCCCGAAAGCGCGCCAATGGCCGACCCCATGTAAGGCATCCTGAATTGGGCCCACACATAAAAGCTGTACATCAATCCGGCGCCGATGATTGCGCCAACCGCAGCACCTGTAAGTCCGAGCGCCATGTTGTGTTCCCACTTTGATTTTTGCGGCAGGGCCCGCGCGGCAGACATGGCCGCCGGCCGGGGCGGCGGCGCCATCACTGGCGGAGCAACGGGCGGCGCGGCGGCAATGGCTGCGGACGGTGGAGGAACGTTGATTCGCCATGAAGACACCCCGGACGCCGGGGGCGTGGTGGCGTGTTGCGCGGCGATAATAGTATTGGCAGACGGGGTGCCGTCCATTCCGCACGACGGGCAATTCACATTGAAAGGCATCAAGTCGTTGACCGGCTCGACGTCGAATTTATATTTTTGACCGCAACCGCAATTAACTTTCAGTTCCATAAAAGACCTATCTGGTTTTTAGCAAGCAATTCCAAAATCGGAGTGAATTTATAAACATGACCACCGCTTCTGTCAATAGCAATTTTCAGACTTTCCGCCATTTATTCATGGGTCAAACATTTCCGCCAGCGCGCTTTTCTGCGGCTTCTTTGAAAAGCCGATGAACAGGCAAATCCTTGTAACGCTTTTCGGCCACGCCGAGGAGCGGCTCGCCGTGTTGATTCTTCGTGTATGGATCCAGGCCGTGCGCCAGCAGAGCGGCAATAAACGCTTCCAGGCCGGATTGCATGGCACCGTCTGCAATGGACCCGAGCCGCGACGGTGCGCGACTGGTGAGAAACGCGGCAAAAGCCTCCGGCCCACTTTCACGAGCCGCCTTCATTTCCTCAAACGTCGGACGGTCGGCCAGTTTGGATTGCTTGAGAAATTCCTTTGCGCTCTTATCAAGCCCGGCCGCAATTTGCCTGGGCAGTCCTTCGCTGTCCTGTTTGCCAAATAACTGCACTAATTTCCCCCGCGCCTCTTCAAATTGCTCCTTCCATTTGGTGTCCCAAATCTGGGTCAACATGCCGACCGCCAAATCAAAACTGTCAACATCCGGCGTGGGCGTTTGCGCCTTTGGAGCAGCGGCGGTTTTTCGTTCGGAATCCTTTCCAATCGGTTCAAAGGCATTGGCGTCCGGCAACATTTCCGCACCTTCGCTATCAAAATACTCAAACCCAAGCCCGATGCGCCCTTCGTCAATGCCAAGCAAATTTCCCAATTCTCTGACTAAATCTTCGGCAAATGTCGGCGGCCCATCGGGAGAATGAAGAACGTCTTCCAATTGCCCGAGGGTTGTGCCAGGAACACATAATGGAAGAAGCACCTCGGTTCGGCCCTTTACCCGCTGTTTAGTAGCGTCATCCACCGATTGGAAATAGTCTGGGCAGGAATCAAACTCGTCCACCAGCGAGCCATCCTTATAAACCCAGTAAAACGCAATGTCGCTGTCATGAACCATGAAGGCGATCACGACGGTTTTTAATTCTTTTGAGATGCCGGCGGCCATATCGCAAAGGATTTCAATATTTTGACTGTCCGCAGCCTCGTCATACACCGTCACCCAGCCGTTAGCGTCGGGGGACACATAACCTCTGGTTTCTGCGAAGTTTTTTGCCATTGCGCCCACTGCCGCAGCGGATGAATTGCGGACGTGGAGATTGGTGAAGGATGCACCCATAGCTTCAGGGTCAGTTTTTTATTCGATTCGAGAATGTGACCAAAAGAAATTAATGCGAGGCCACGTCGCCGGCTTCCGCTTTGGGCGCGATCATCATGAACGTGCCCTTGATCACCATATAGACCCCGTAGAGACCTACCATCACGGTCATCGCGAATATTTTTATCGGGATGAAATGAATGGCCAGGAAAATCAACAGGGCGATGATGGGCACCGCTATCAGGCCGCAACCGGCGATGATTTTCCAGATGCCGTTGACGCGAATGGTGGCCGCGCGGTCTTTCATCATGCCATCGATAATGCGGCTTGCTTCCTTGTAATCCATGCCCGCTCCAATCAGGGGAATAATGGCTTGCTGTTTCGTATCGCCCCAGAAAACCTTGGCCTTCGCTTCGTTCACCGCCTTGGTAAAGTCGATTGATTGCTCGGCTGGCCCGGCTTCTGTTTCTCCAACGGATGGCGACGCTGGCGCTGGCGTTCGGAGCGAAACCGGCGCTGAAGGAGCAGTGGCCATGCGCAAGCGCGGTTGCTCCACCACGACTGCGACTGGCTGCGGCAATGCGGCCACGGCCTGGGTAATGGCGTGGTTGGCCGCCATTGTACCATCGATGCCGCAGCCGGGACATGCCACGGCACTGGGCATGCGGCCGCCGATTGGTTCAACATCGAACGCATAATGCTGCCCGCAATCGCAATTGATTTTTATCGGAATAGCCATAATTACTCCCGGTTCGCTGGCAGGAGGGTTTCGGGCTTAATTTTATATTTGACCGTAACCGCGGTAACTTTGAATTCCACAAAAGACCCTTCTGCTAATTGGTTGACGGAACGGATTTTGCAACGCTGATTGTAAGTGTTTGACTGGACGGCGTCCAAGCAGGATTTCCCTGATAATAATTCGGTTATTTACCTACATTTTATTTGATTGCAGGGTAATCCCCTACCAACGTTGAACAACCACCGTTGCCGCAATGCGTTCTTGCCACCGGAATGTTTTCCTGCTACAACATGAAGGTGCCAAACCACGTTTATGTTTCCGTCAAGGCTTCCTGACCGATATTCCACGGCGATTTTTCAAGCAATCCGCTTTTTCCTATCGCTCTGTTGCGGAATATTTGTCGTTTTCTCCGCAGGCGCGGGGGAGTCGCAGACGGTTTCGGGTCACGTGCCGGCGGCGGTGGCGCGGTCGCAATCCACCGGGCGGGTTCCCGCTGACTCTGAATTGCATCTGGCCATCGGTCTGCCGTTGCGCAATCGCGCAGGGCTGACCAATTTGCTGCAACGTCTCTACGATCCGGCCAGCCCGGACTTCCATCATTTCCTCAGCGCTGAACAATTCGCGGAACAGTTCGGTCCCACACGCGAAGATTACCAGGCGCTGACGGATTACGTTCAGGCGGGCGGTCTCAAGGTCGCCGGGACCCATTCCAATCGCGCCTTGCTCGATGTCTCAGGTTCCGTGTCAAACATCGAAACGCTCCTGCACCTGAAACTTCACTTCTATCCGCATCCAACGGAATCACGGGATTTTTTCGCCCCGGACACGGATCCTAAAATCGACGCGGCCGTTCCCGTGCTGCATATCAGCGGATTGGATAATTATCTGCGCCCGCGACCGATGAGCTTGAAACGGGAATCCGCCGCGAACCTGCCCACGCCCGCGCTCGGTTCCGCGCCGGGTGGCGCTTACATGGGCAACGATTTTCGGGCGGCTTACGTTCCCGGCACAACGCTGACCGGGGCCGGGCAAACGGTTGGCTTGTTGGAGTTCGACGGTTATTTCCAAAGCGACGTCGCCGCCTACCGCAACGTGGCGGGGCTGCCGGTCATTCCGCTGAAAAACGTTTTACTTGACGGTTTCAACGGTGTGCCAGGTGGCAACAACGTGGAGGTGGCGCTGGACATCGACATGGCGTCCAGCATGGCGCCCGGCTTGTCCGGCATCATCGTTTATGAAGGAGAAACGACCGACGACATCCTCAACCGCATGGCGACGGACAACCTGGCCAAGCAATTGAGCGCTTCCTGGCTTTACCCGATCGACCCGGTGTCCGAGCAGATTTTTCAGCAATTCGGCGCGCAGGGGCAATCCTTCTTCAATGCTTCGGGCGATTACGACGCCTACGTGGGCTCGATCGATACCCCGGCCGACGATCCGAATATAACGATCGTCGGCGGCACAACGCTTTCGACGAGCGGACCGGGCGGGTCGTGGGTTTCGGAAACGGTTTGGAATTGGGACAACGGCACCGGTTCGGGCGGCGGCGTTAGTTCCACCTACGCGATTCCGACTTGGCAACGCGGCATCAGCATGGTGGCCAACAATGGTTCCACCAACATGCGAAACTTGCCGGACGTCGCGCTGACGGCGGACAATATCTGGCTGGCCTTTAACGACGGTGCCACGGGAATTTTCGGCGGCACGAGTTGCGCCACGCCACTTTGGGCGGCGTTGACCGCCCTGATCAACCAGCAAGCGCTGGCCAACGGCAAAACCACCCAGGGCTTCCTGAACCCGGCCGTTTACGCGCTTTGCACCGGGTCAAATTACGGCGCGACCTTCCACGATATCACGACCGGCAACAATACCAGCGCGTCGAGCCCGAACAATTATTACGCCGTTACCGGCTACGACCTCTGCACCGGTTGGGGCACACCCAGCGGCACCAACCTGATCAACTTCCTGGCGCCGCTGGACGCGTTGCAAATTTCCCCGGTGGCGGGCTTCAACGCGGCGGGCGGCGTGGGCGGGCCGTTCACAACGACATCCGCAACGTTCGTATTGACAAATAACGGCAGTAACGGGATGAACTGGGCCGCCGGCGGCACCGCGGCATGGCTGACTATTTCGCCCGCCATCGGAGCGCTTTCTCCGCAGGGCGCGGCCCAATCAGTGACCGTCAGTCTCAATGCAACCGCCAGCAACGAAGTGGCCGGCGCCTACAGCGGATTGGTTCAATTTACCAACCTGGGCGACGGCATCGTGGAAAGTCGCACGTTTACTTTGGACGTCATTACGGCGCCGTCCATTTCCAGCGCGCCGACAAATCTTTCCGTTCTGGGCGGGCAAACGGCGGCGTTTGTCGTGCAGGCTATCGGCGGGTTGCCGCTTTATTATCGATGGCAGCAGAACGGCGCCAGCCTGGCCGACAACGCCAACATCATCGGATCCGCCACCGCCGCGCTCACCATCGCCAGCGTGGCCAATTCCAACATCGGCTCCTACACCGTCGTCGTCAGTAACGCCGCCTCCGTCGTGACCAGCACGCCCCCGGCCATTCTGTCAATCATTCCCTCCGGGCCGGTCATCACCGCGCAACCCGCCGGGCAATTTGCGCTCGTCGGAACCAGCGTCAATTTCAACGTCACCGCGCTCGGCAGTTCGCCGTTGGTCTATCAATGGCGATGCAACGCCACCAACCTCTCCGATGGCAGCGGCATCACCGGTTCCGCCACGCCCAATCTCACGCTGAACCCAGCCACGTCGGGCAACGTCGGCACTTACACGGTTGTGGTCAGTAATTCTTTCAATGCCGTGACGAGCGCTCCCGCCCCGCTGACCATCTATGCGCTGGCCAACTCGCAATTGATCCAAAACGGCGGCTTCGAGACGGGAAATTTCGCGGGCTGGAATCAAACCGGAAATTCTAGTTTTGACACGGTCAGTGCGGGCGGACTGTTCGCTTACTCCGGCCTTTACGGGGCCGAGATGGGACCGGTCGGTTCCATTGGTTATCTTTCGCAGACGGTGCCGACGACTCCGGGCGGCGTTTATCTGCTGTCGTTCTGGTTGGACAGCCCGGACGGCGCGACTCCAAACGAATTCTTGACAGTCTGGAATGGCTACACGCTCTTCGATCAAACCAACCTGCCGGGCGTGGGCTGGAGCAATTATCAATTTGCCGTCACCGCCACCGCTTCCAATACCACGGTGGAATTCGGTTTTCGCGATGACTCGAGTTTCTTCGGCCTCGACAACGTCAGCCTGGAACCGCTGCTCAATTCCGCCGGGCCGCCCGTCATCACCGCGCAACCGGCGTCGCAAACTTACACCACCCTGGGCGCGGCAGCCTCGCTGACGGTCGGCGCGCAAGGGCAGACGCCGCTGTTTTATCAATGGGAATCGAACAACGTGCCCATCGCCGGAGCGACCAATGGAACATTGTCCTTCACTAATGTCGGGATCCATCGCGCGGGCACTTACAATGTGATTGTCAGCAACAGTCTCGGCACGGTCACCAGCTCCAACGCCGTCCTGACCATTGTGTCCGGGGTGTTGTCGCAACTGACATTCGATGACTTGAGCGGGACAAATTTGCAGGTGCCCAACGGTTACGCGGGCTTGTCCTGGAGCAATTTTGATTACATGGACACCGCGTCGTCCGCGCCGAATCCGAGCGGGTTCCTGGCTGGCACGGTTTCTCAGCCGAACATCGCTTACAATAATTATGGAACAGCCGCGTCCATTTCCAACGGCACGGCCTTCTCAGTGTTGTCCGCGTGGCTGACGGCCGCGTGGAACAATAACCTGCGTCTGGAAGTTCGCGGCTACGCCAGCAACGCGCTGGTCTATGACGAAGGTTTTACGCTGAGCGCGACCAACCCGACGTTGCTCAACTTCAATTGCGTCAACGTGACGAACATCGAATTCATTTCGTCGGGCGGCACGCCTAATTCAACTTACGGCGACAGCGGTTATGAATTTGTCATGGACAACATGTCAATCATAACGCCTACCGCCGTGGCCCCGGCCAACGACGTCTGCAACGCCGCCGTCATCGCGTCCGGAGCTCCCTACACCAATTCCCAATCAACGGCCGGCGTGAACGCCACCAACAACCCGACTCCGAGTTGTTACACCGAATTCACCAATGCCGTTTGGTATCAATTCACCCCGCCCGGCAACGGGGAAATGCAACTGAGCACGGCGGGCAGCAGTTTCCCGGCGGCCATGGCTGTCTATACCGGGACGTGCGACGCGCTGACGCAGGCGGCGTGCAACACCAACGCGGTGGCCGTCACGGGCGGTGTCAACTATCATATCCTCATCGGCGCCTCGGCCAATGTCAGCGGGAACCTCGTGTTCACCCTTTCCTTGAGCACAACCAATTCCGGCCCGCCTTACATTCTTTCTTCCCCGACCAACGTGACCGTCCCGGCTGGAACACCGGTCACGTTCAAAGTCGTCGCGGAAGGCGCGCCGACCTTGAATTATACATGGCAACGCAATGGAGTCGCCATCGCCGGTGCCACGGCGGCGGCTTACACCTATGCCAGTCCGCAGGTTTATGACACTGGCGCGCAATTCACCTGCGTTGTCAGCAATGGCCTCGGCACATCAACCAGTTCAGCGGCAACGCTTGTGGTCTCGCCGCCGGGCCAGTTGATTCTCAATGGCGGTTTTGAAACCGGCGATTTCACGGATTGGACGCTCACCGGCAACACGATAGACATGTATGTCAATACTGTTTTCGTTCACTCCGGCACCTACGGGGCGGCTTTGGGACCAGTGGGTTCTCTCAGTTATCTGTCGCAGACCGTTCCGCTCACGCCAGGCCAGCTCTATTTGCTTTCGCTCTGGCTGGACAGTCCGAATGGAAACACGCCCAATCAATTCACCGTGGCGTGGAATGGGACGACTCTTTTCAACCAAACCAACATGCCGGATTATGGCTGGACCAATCTGCAATTCGTGCTGACCGCCACCACATCAAATGCCACCTTGCAAATCGGCGCCCGCGACGATCCCGCTTATCTCGGCCTGGACGACATCACTGTGTTTCCGTTGAAGCCTGCGCTGACCAGTTCGTCGCATACCGGCAGCTCGATCAATTTTAGTTGGAGCGCCCTGCCCGGTTTAAATTATCAAATTCAATCCACCACCAACCTCCGGCAAAGTTGGCAGCCGTTGGGCAGTAATATCACGGCCACAAACTATACCATGAGCACCAACGAAACCCTGACCGGCGCATCGCAACGGTTTTATCGCGTCATTGCCATTGCTCCCTAAAGTTCTTCTATTCAAGGTCGTTAATTCGAGCTCCCGAATTGCATTGACGCTGGGCGGCGGCCCTTGATGGAATTGAGGCGAGCATTGACACAGAATCGTAACAATTGGCCGGTTGACCGCCTCTGTACGACCCTTTAAAAATCTCAGGTTATGTTTTCACTGCAGGAATTGCTTGGACAGAAGGACGAGTTTTTCGACCTTTTGGAAGCGAGCGCCCAAGAGGGGCGGTCAAGCGTGGAAACACTCGTCAAATTACTCGCCAGCAAAAATCCGGGCGCGCTCGCGCCGGAATTTGCCGAGGCCCGCCGCAAGGAAGGCGAACTCCGCCGCAAAATCAACCAGGCCGTTTATGGCACATTCGTCACCGCGCTCGAGCGCGACGAAATCGAAGTGCTTTCCAACGCGCTCTATCGCATTCCTAAGACCGTCGAAAAATTTGTGGCGCGCCTGCTCCTGACGCCGAAACGCGTTGAGGGCGTCGATTTTTCCCGCCAGACCAAGCTGCTCAACGATGCCGCCGCCACCGTCGTTGAAATGATCAAGGCCTTGCGCAACGGCATGAACTTGGAACAAATTCGCGCGCTCAACGACCTCATGCAACGGCTGGAAGGCGAGGCCGACAAGGCCATCCTGGTTTTGCTCGAGGAACTTTTCTCCGGCCAATTCGATCCCGTCACCGTCGTCGTCCGCAAGGATCTCTACGAATTGCTGGAGAAGGCCATCGACCGTTGCCGGGACGTGGGCAACGTCATTTCCAACATCGCTCTGAAAAACTCCTGACGCGCAATGACCCTCATCGTCACGGTCATTTTGATTGCGCTGGCCTTTGAGTACATCAACGGTTTTCACGACACGGCCAATTCCATCGCGACGGTCGTCGCCACCAAGGTCCTGACTCCGCGCCAGGCCGTCCTGCTGGCCGCCGGCACAAATCTTTGCGGCGCGATGTGGGGCACCGCCGTGGCCAAGACCATCACCAGCGGGCTGCTCAATTCCGGCGTGACCCCGATCAATTCCGACGTCATCGCCTGCGCCCTGCTCGGCGCCGTGGTCTGGAACCTGATCACGTGGTGGCACGGGTTGCCCTCCAGTTCGAGCCACGCCCTGATTGGCGGCCTCTGCGGCGCGGCCCTCGCCGCCGCCCATAATCACTGGGCCGTCATCATTTGGTCCGAGCCTAGTCAAGTACATTGGTATCTGGGCAAGGGCCTTTTGTGGAAGGTCATCGTGCCCATGTTCTTTTCGCCGTTTCTGGGATTTGTCGGCGGATTCATCTTGATGGCGTTGCTTTACATTTTGTTGCGGCGGCAACGTCCCGGCGCTGTCAATCGTTTTTTTGGCGTGGCCCAGATGTTCAGCGCGGGCGCGATGGGCGTAATGCACGGCACCAACGACGCCCAAAAAACCATGGGCATCATCGCCCTGGCCCTGCTGGCCGCGACCAAGGCGGGCACGTTCGATCATTTGCCGGCCGCGCTCGAATTTCTGCGCGCACCCATTCCCGGTCCTGGCCAGGAACTGGACATCGCTCTCTGGATCAAGGTCGTTTGCGCGCTAGTCATGGCCTCGGGCACCGCCGTGGGCGGCTGGCGCATCATCAAAACTCTCGGGCACAAAATGGTCCGGCTGCATCCGATCAACGGTTTTGCCGCCGAAGCCAGTTCCGCCACCGTCATCGGCCTGGCTTCGCTGCTCGGCATTCCCGTCTCGACCACCCACAACATTTCCGCCGCCATCATGGGCGTCGGCTGCGCAAAGCGTTTCAACGCTGTCAAGTGGTCGGTGGTGGAACGCATGGTATGGGCCTGGGTCCTGACCATCCCCGCCGCCGCTGGAATCGGTTATCTGCTCGTCCGCCTTGCCCAAGCCTTCGGCTGGATTTCCTAATGCGAAACTGGAAAGAACTATGCCCTCAACGGAGCCCATCCTTGAAGTTGCCATTTTAAACGTGCGGCCATCAGCCGGAGCAGAATTTCAAGCGGCCTTTCGCGAAGCGTCGCCCATCATCGCTTCGATGCCCGGTTACATCTCTCATGAATTGCGGCAATGTTTGGAAAACCCAAATCGTTACGTCTTGCTCGTTCACTGGCGCACGCTCGAAGATCACACGATTGGATTCCGGCAATCGCCGGAATACCAGTGCTGGCGCAGCTTGCTCCATCATTTTTACGATCCCTTCCCCACCGTCGAACATTACAGTCCTTCGCTCATCACGCCCCATTTGGACAATCCGGAAAAGCAGGGTTGATAATTTGACAGTCGACTGTTAAACCAGAAGCACCATGCTTTACTACACACTTGTCTTTCTGGTGGTGGCGATCATCGCGGCCATACTTGGGTTCGGAGCACTGGCCGGCCTGGCCGCGTCCATCGCGCGGATCCTCTTCATCGTTTTCCTCATCTTCTTCGTCGTTTCCCTCATCCGCCGAAAGTCCTAACCAACATAACGTGCGGTCCAGCCGCACAATTTTAGGTCATTGGAGCTGCGTTATCGGCAGCAACGACGTCGGCCAATCGGTCTTATAAAACTTTTTAAGCCGCTCGTAGGGAATGTGGAAAATAAATTCTCCCTCAGCTCCAGAAGCGATTTCATAAGGATTTATGTAAATCTGAATTCCAGTCGGGCTCAGCGTAAAAATATCCAGCCGCACCACGGGATTGAGGATGTTTAATGCGGATAATTCGAGTTTTCTACGAATGAGTTCCGAGTGACAGAAGGAACGTATCTCTACCTCCCAAGCCGAGTTTGCCTGAAAAAAGTCTGCAAGCCGCAATTCACACAATTGATTGTTCCGCCACGAATACGTTCGACTTTCCCAACTGGTTAGGTTGCCGCACGAACTTCCATAGTCCCGGTAATTCCGAACCGCAAAACTTGCGACGCTTTCGTTCAAAAGACGCGTTTGCCATTCCTGCAACCCACTGCCGGCGAACCCAAAGCCTCTGAGCCTTTCCCAATACAATTGCAAATCTCCCGTTGTAAAAGTTTGCGCCTCCGCCGCCATCAGCTCGACCATTCTTTGTTTGAGCGCGCGTCGGAACGCAGAGTCATCCGGCAGCAGCGGGACCTGGCCGTAGAAACTCCTTTTGGCCGCTTTGGAAGTTTGCTTCACGCTGAGATTTGAAAACTCCCGCTTCAATTCAAAAGGGAGCGTTGGCGTATTTGTTCCTTTGCCAATTAGCCCATGCGCAACCGCGCCTGAGGTCGAAAAATAAAACCGCATGGTTGCGTTTGTCACAAAACTGTCGTCGGTCGAATCCACCTCCACCGCCTCACCAAAATAATCATTCCCAATTTGCTTAATGGAAATGGATTCGGGATCGCCCTTGCCGTCATGATAAACCCACATCTCTTTATCATCGGGATTGCTGTCCAGACCCCACAGCGGTTGGTCGAAAAAATCCACCGAAACCGCCCCGAAGCCGGGCATCTTGCCCACATACCTTCCTCCAAATTGCGCCGGGAATGGCACCGCCTCGCGCGACGCCGACACATAAACCAATACGACGAAAATCAAAACGATTGCCCATTTGCAATGCCGCATAACTGCCCGCTCCATGCCATCCCGATTTATCATTACCAAAGTGGAATGAAAAGTTAATACAACTCCAGAATCGCTGCCAGCGTTTCGTCTTTAGGTTGGCGTCTTGTTCCGCTAGGTTCGTCGGAGCATGAATGTTGTTTCGCACAGTGACCCGGATTTCGAGGATCAATTGCGCCGATTGCTGGCACCCTCGAGCCTGTTTGATCCGGGCATCGAAAAAGCGACGCAGGAAATCATCGACGCCGTGCGCGCGCGCCGCGACGAGGCGGTGGCCGAGCTGACCGAACGTTTCAACGGTCCGAAGCTTGACCCCGACCAGTTCGCCGTGACCCAGGCCGAGTGCATGGCCGCATCCGTCCAGGCCGACCCTGCCTTGCGCCAATCCATCGCGGAAACGCAGCGGAATGTCGAAACGTTCGCCCGGAAATCGCTGCGCAAGGACTGGTCGATGCGCAACAGCCATGGCGCGACCGTTGGCGAAAAATTTGATCCGCTGCAACGGGTCGGCATTTATGTGCCGGGCGGCATGGCCCCGCTGGTTTCAACTGTGCTTATGACAGTCCCATTGGCCAAGGCGGCGGGTTGCGCGGAAATCGTGGTGTGCACGCCGTGCGACCGCGAAGGCCGGGTCAACCCTGCGCTGGTTTATGCGGCGCGGACGGCCGGAGCGACGGAGATTTATCGCATCGGCGGCGCCCAAGCGATTGCGGCGATGGCGCTGGGCACGCCGACCATTCCCAAGGTGAGCAAGATTTTCGGGCCCGGCAACGCCTACGTGGTGGCGGCGAAACGTTTGTTGTTCGGTTACGTGGCGGTGGATTTATTGCCCGGCCCGAGCGAATTGCTGGTGCTGGCGGACGACAGCGGCGACGCGGCTTGCATCGCGTCCGATCTTCTCGCGCAAGGCGAACACGGCTCCGGCCATGAACGCGTCTGGTTGTTGACACCGTCGGGAAAATTGTTGCGCGCGGTGGAAAAGGAAGTGGCGCGGCAATTGGCCAAGTCCGGCCGCGGCGAATTCATCAAGCGGGCGCTGGATCGCAACGGCTGGTTGATTCAAGTTTCGAATCTGGAGCAAGGCATCGAAATCGCCAACCAGCTTGCGCCGGAACATTTGGAAATCATGACGCGACGCGCGCCGAAGGTGGCGCGGCAGTTGACCACGGCGGGCGCGATTTTTATGGGAGTTTATTCGCCGACCGTGGTGGGAGATTACGTGGCCGGGCCGAGCCACACTTTGCCGGCGGGCGGGACGGGCGCGGCTTTTGCCGGGTTGACCGTCGATCAATTTCAGCGCCGCACCAGCCTCATTTCCTACAACAAGGCCGCCTTGAAAAAGGCCGAACGCACCGTGGCGAAATTTGCTGAACTGGAAGGTCTCGAAGCGCACGGGAAATCGATGAAGATCCGTTTGAAAAAATGAGCCGCGCCGTTCGACGAACCAACGGAAGTGAAGTAGGTTTTTCTCATGCGACACGCATTTAAGGAGTGGGCCATAGTCATCGATGCGTTGATGACCGGCAAGCAGATCATCATTCTGCGCAAAGGCGGATTGATCGAGAAGCCGGGCGGGTTCGAGGTCGAGCATCCCGAGTTTTTGCTGTTTCCCACACTGTTCCATCAGCAGCGCGAATCGGTCCTGGCCGACGACCAGAAACGGTTCGATGAAATCGCCCACTTGATGCCGAGCCCGGAGGTGGTGCGGCTGGAATGTTTCGCGCGCGTGGCGGCCTGCAAACGATTGGAAACTTTGGCGGACGCCTACGCGCTGCGCGGAATGCATATCTGGCGCGATGAAGTGATCCGGGACCGTTTCGAATGGGGGCGGTCCAAGCAAATTCATGCGATGGCCGTACGCATTTTTCGGCTGGCCGCGCCGGTCGAACTGCCCATGCGCGAGGAATACGGCGGTTGCAAATCCTGGATTGAAGTGGCCGAGGACATCAGCACCGTGGGCGCCCACGCCGTGCTGGACGACAACGCGTTCGCCGCGCAACTGCACCTGTTCCAGCGCGCGTTGGAACCCAAGCCGCCGGAACCGGCGGTCATTCCCACCTCGGCATGAACCTGCCCAAGTTGATTTTAGCCTCCGCTTCGCCGCGCCGCGTGGATTTGCTGCGCCAGGGCAATTTTGAATTCATGGTGGTGCCGAGCGGGGCCGATGAAATTGATTCCGAAGACCTGAGCGCCGGGGAAATCGCGCAAATTAACGCCTATCGCAAGGCGCGCCTGGTTTCCAAACGATTTCCCGATGCGGTCACGCTGGGCGTCGATACCGTGGTCGCACTGGGCCAGAAAGTTTATGGCAAACCCACGGATATGGACCACGCGGAACGGATGGTCAGCACGTTGCAAGGCAAAACGCACCAGGTGGTAACCGGCGTTTGTTTGATTCACCTGCGCAACCATCGGCAGATCATTTTCCACGAGCAGACCAACGTGACCTTCCGCAAACTTACTTCCGCGCAAATCCGCAAATATCACGAGCTGGTTAATCCTCTTGACAAGGCCGGGGCCTACGGCATCCAGGAAAAAGGCGCGACGCTGGTGGAATCGATCACCGGCTCGCGCAGCAACGTGGCCGGGCTGCCCATGGAACGATTGCAGGCCGAGCTGGCCGCCTTTGGCATCCTTCAGCCCGTGGTTCGCTGACGGCCCATGCACAAATACTGGCACGTCATCAAAATCGGCTTTTCCAACACGCTGGTCTATCGTGTCAATTATTTCTTTCGCGGGACGTTCAGCCTCATCCCGCTGCTCGCCACCATTTATGTCTGGCGCACGGTTTATCACGGCCAGACCGAGAACGTGGGCGGCTACACGCTGGCGGGCATGATTTCCTATTACCTGCTGGTGACGATCGTCGATACGCTGACGGCCGTGGCGGAGGACGACTGGCAAATCGCGGCGGACATCAAGGACGGCAACATCAGCCAGTTCCTGCTCAAGCCGATCAATTATATGATCTACCGTTTGTGCCTGTTCTTTTCCGGACGGGTGATTTTCACGGCGGTGTCCATCATTCCCGTCGGCATTTTCATCGTTTGCTGGCGGCGCTATTTTGTCGGGCCCACTGACGGACTGGCCCTCGGCTGTTTTTTTCTGGCCACCGCGCTGACGGCGCTGCTGCAGTTTTTCATATCGTTCACCATGGCGCTGTTGTCGTTCTGGCTGCTGGAAGTTTCCACCATGATATTCATGCTGTTCGCCATTGAATACATCGCGGGCGGGCACCTGTTCCCGTTGAATATTTTGCCGCCCGCCCTGGCCCACGCGTTGAATTACACCCCCTTCCCGTATCAATTATATTTTCCGGTGGCGATCTATCTGGGCCAGGTCAAGGGCGCGGCGCTGGCGCAGGGGCTGGTCATTGAATGCGGCTGGGTGCTGTTTTTCTACGGGCTGGCCTGCCTGGTTTGGAAACGCGGCTTGCGCAAATATTCCGCGGCGGGAGGATGACGCATGAAAGACAGTCAATACACATTTCGAGAAAACGTCGGGCGTCACGCCGGCATTTACGCGGCGTTGTGGCGCAATTCCGTGGTGCGGGAGATGAGTTTCAAAAGCAATTTCCTGCTCTGGATTTTTGTGGAATTCCTGTGGTTCGCCCTGCAACTCGGGTTCATTGGCGTCATCTATTTGCACACGGATCACATCGCGTCGTGGAGTAAATGGCAGGTCATCATGCTGGTCGGCGCCAGCCATTTCATTCAGCAAATCTTCCAGGCGTTTTTCCTGACCAATTGCGTGCAGCTTTCCGAATTGATTCGCACCGGGCGTCTCGACTTCATGCTGCTGCTGCCCATGAACAGCCGGTTTCTCATTTCATTGCGGCAAGTGGACCTGGGCGGATTCGTCAATGCCACCTCCGCGTTGCTCGTGATGGGTTATGCGGCCCGGCAATTGCATCTGGACATTAACGCGGCTCAGGTGATTGGTTTCCTGTTGTTGTGCATGGCCGGAATGCTCATCCATTATTCACTGATGTTTCTGCTGGCGACTGTGGCGTTCTGGACCGTGCGCGCCCAGGGAATTGTTTGGGGTTATTACAGCTTGTTCAACGTGGCCCGCTATCCGGACGCGGCCTTTCAAGGTTTCTTCCGCGGTTTTTTCACGTTCGTCATTCCCATGCTGCTGGTGGTCAATGTCCCGGTGAAACTGCTGTTGAACCGGCTGGAATCGCCCGCGGAAACGTTGCTGCTGGTGGGCGTGGGCCTGGTGTGCTTTGTGGTATCGGAATTGTTCTGGCGCTTTTCCATGCGCCATTACACCAGCGCCAGCGCATAAGTTTTCTTACCAAAACTCGTCAAACATCGCCGCGCCCAGCGCCAGGCAACCGCCCAAGGCCACCAGAAGGCCGCAGAACAATTCCCGTTGCCAGCTCAACGGATGCGGACTTTTCCAAACAATCATCA
>Ga0206875_1137_pt1 | contig 18236 bp, 13 predicted proteins | sample Alteio_BWOrgCont_9_FD_152616 | JGI IMG/M metagenome (GOLD analysis project Ga0206875, IMG submission 152616) | Enriched cells from forest soil in Barre Woods Harvard Forest LTER site, Petersham, Massachusetts, United States -... | ecosystem: Environmental > Terrestrial > Soil > Temperate forest > O... | reverse complement strand
TTTAGCAGCAAAGAATAAGAGAACTGCAGACTCACTTGCGGCGGTTAAGAAAGCTGCTGCCGATAAGGCAGCATCTGAAGCTGCCTTAAAAGCTCAACAGAAAAAAACAGCTGATTCTTTGGCTGCAATTAACAAGGCTTTAGATGATAAATATACTGCTGCAATTAACAAAGCAAACCAATACTTCCTTACCAAAAATTACACCCCGGCGTTGCAAGCATATCAGCAGGCTTCAGCTATAAAACCAAATGAAGCCTACCCCAAACAGCAAATTGCAAAAATTAAGGCACTTTTAGGTCCCCAGACAAATACTACTCCACCTAATAAGACAATTAAAAAAGACTCTGTTCCCATAGACCCTACTGTAAAAGATTCGATTGCATCGAAGTACCCGCAGGGAATTACCGAAGAACATATTGATGAACCAGGTTGTGAAGTAACCCGCAGGGTTGTTGTAAAAGGCAACCACGGCCAGGTTTACACCCGTAAAATATGGAGTTGGGGACAAACCTATTACTTTAAAGGAGACCAGCCGGTTGGAGAAGATGTTTGGAAAAACGAGACCCAAAGCTCTAACTAAGTACTATTTATAGCCAATTTATAAGGTCTATAGGTTGTTTGTATCAAATAAATTACTACCTTTGCACCCCTTAAAAATTTGTTCAAATGGCAACAACAGGAGATATAGGCGTAGGTACTATCATCCGCTTCAACGGTGAATTGTGTTCTATTGAAGAATACCAGCACCGCACACCAGGTAACCTCAGGGCTTTTTATCAGGCTAAAATGAGAAACCTGAAAAGTGGAAAACTTGCTGAAGCCCGTTTCAGGTCAGGCGAAGTAGTGGAAACGGTAAGAGTAGAATACAAAGAACTTCAATATATATTCCAGGAAGGAGACTTTATAGTATGTATGGATCATGAAACCTATGAACAGGTTCACGTTCCTGCTGCATTATTTGGCAAAGGCGCACAGTTTTTGAAGGAAGGGATGGAAGTAAAGGTTGCTTTTGAAAGCGATACCCCTCTTATTGCAGAACCGCCGGTATTTGTTGAACTTGAAGTTACTTATGCTGAACCCGGAGTAAAAGGCAATACTGCAACCAATGCATTAAAACCAAGCAAGGTTGAAACCGGAGCTGAAGTTTATGTTCCTCTTTTTGTTAACCAGGGCGACAAGATTAGGATTGACACCCGCACCGGAGAATATTGCGAACGAGTAAAATAAAAAATCTTAATTAAAACCATAACATGGCAAATCACAAATCATCAATTAAACGCATTCGCTCTAACGATGCTAAAAGGTTGCGTAACCGTTACCAGGCTAAAACCGTTCGTACTCTTATTAAAGAAGTAAGAGCAACCGAGAAGAAAGCAGAAGTAGTTAAAGAACTTCCTAAAGTCCTTGGCTCAATCGACAAGCTGGCTAAAAAGAACGTGTTCCACAAGAACAAGGCAGCTAACCTGAAGTCGAAGTTGATGAAGAGAGCTAATAAGCTTTCTAAGTAAACACCAGATATATTTTAGAATATAGCAAGTCCCGCAATATGCGGGACTTTTTCGTTATAGTGTATTTAGATTCTTCCAGACACCGTCCACAAGTTCCGATACACCCTGGCCGGTAAGCGATGAGAAGAATATAACCGGCATCTTTTTAAATATCTTATCTCCTTTTTTCAATTCCTTTGTAAGCTCCTCCTGCAATTCTTTATCGGCCATATCGCATTTAGATATACCTAATATTCTTTTCTTATCAAGTAAGAAAGGGTTGAATTTTTCTATTTCTGACAACAGGGTTTGATATTCTTTTAAAATGTCAGGTGCATCGCAGGCCACTATAAAAAGCAACAGTGAATTTCGTTCTATATGCCTTAAAAATCTTAACCCTAAACCTTTACCCTCATGCGCTCCTTCTATAATACCCGGTATATCGGCCATTACAAATGAATAATTATCACGTGCTTTTACAATACCCAGGTTAGGCACAAGCGTTGTAAACGGGTAATCAGCAATTTCGGGTTTAGCCGCCGATACTACAGATAGTAATGTTGATTTACCAGCATTTGGGAAACCCACCAGCCCCACATCGGCAAGCAACTTAAGTTCTAATATCTTCCATTTGGTAAAGCCTGGTTCGCCGGGTTGAGCGAAGCGTGGTGTTTGATTTGTAGGGCTTTTAAAATGGTTATTGCCCATTCCGCCTCTACCACCACTTACTAATATACGCTCCTCTCCATCCTGGCTTATTTCGAATTCCGTTTTACCAGTTTCTTCATCTTTTACTATTGTACCTATAGGTACTTCCAGTATTATATCTTCGCCATTTTTTCCTCTCATTAACTGGTATGACCCGGGATCTCCGTCGCTCGCAATAACATGCTTGCGATACTTTAAATGAATAAGGGTCCATAATTGTTTATTACCACGCAAAATAATGTGCCCGCCTCTGCCACCATCACCACCATCGGGGCCTCCTTTCGATACCATTTTATCGCGGTAAAAATGCACAGACCCTTTACCACCCTGGCCTGAACGGCAGCATATTTTTACGTAATCTACAAAGTTTGAACCTTCCATAAAATCTTTACCCTATCTATTTACTCCACAATTTTCTCGGCAGCGGCAAGTATTGCTTCTGCATTTGCATCCGATGAAGCCTCGGAATATAACCTCAATACCGGTTCCGTTCCCGAAGCCCGTATCATCATCCATTCGTTATCATTAAAAAAGAACTTGTACCCATCAAGGTCTTCAATCCTGTCAACTTTAAATTTCCCAAACGAAGTATATTTCTTTTGCTTACAGTTTTGCAATACAAGTTGTTTCTTTTCTTCTGTTATATGCATATCAATACGCTTGTAGGCAAACTTTCCGGTAATTTTGGTTACCTCTTTTATAAGTTCGTCAAGGCTCTTGCCTGTTTTAGCCATAAACTCAAGCAATGTAAGTCCTATCCATATTCCGTCACGTTCCGGTATATGGCCCTTTATAGCCATTCCACCTGATTCTTCGGCACCAATAAGTACATCTTCCGATATCATTACACCGCATATATACTTAAAGCCAACTTTCACTACTTCCAATGGCAGGTTATAGTGCTTGCATATTTTCTTCACCTTTTCGGTAACTGAAAATGCCACACAAACCTTACCTTTCATTTTTTTATATGCAACAAGATAATGCACCAACAACAATATTATGTTGTGAGAATCTACAAACTGCCCCTTTGCATTATAAACCCCTATCCTATCGGCATCGCCATCGGTGGCAAGGCCAAAATCAATGTTCTTCGATTTCTTTATCAATGATTCAAATTCAGTAAGATTACGCTCAATTGGTTCGGGTGCAGTACCACCAAATGAAGGATTGTGCACACAATGCAGTAAAATAGCCTCGGGAAACAACCTGCGGATTACATTTTGGCCTGCACCATACATTGAATCGTATGCCAGGCTAAGGCCCGATTTCTTAATTAGTTTCAGGTCGAAATTCTTTTCTACCTGTTTGCAATAAAGGGTCTCAAGGTCTGTATAGCTAATTTGCTTTTTGCTTATAAAGCCCTTTATATCCAGTGAATTGGTATCTATTGTGCTTCTGTCCTGTATAAGTTCTTCTATTTCCTTAACATTTTCAGCTAATAATGGGCCACCATAACTGCCTTTAAGTTTATACCCGTTATAAGAACCCGGGTTATGACTGGCGGTAATAATTACACCCAATGTAGCTTTGTGATGCAACACTCCAAGCGATGTCATAGGGGTTGATACAAAATCGGTTGAAAGCAATACTTTAATATTATTATAGGCAAGCACTTTAGCCACTACTTCGGCAAACATTTTGCCCCCAAAACGGCAATCGTAACCCACTACTACCGATGCTTTAGTATTATCTTTCAATAACCAGCGGGCAGTAGCTTCTGCCACACGTGTTACATTTTCAATGGTATAGTCCTCGGCAATAATTGCCCTCCAACCGTCGGTACCAAATTTTATTGCATTCATTTTCTTTACTGTTTGAGCATGCAAAAATAACCTATTCCTTCACATCAGCCCTATTTTAAAGCAATTCGCTGGGCCGTTAGCCTCTCAGAGAAAGAATATAGTATTATATTGCACTATTAAGTAGAATCCTGCATACACATGACAACAACCGATCCCAAAAATATTGTTCTCGCTTATCACGATGCTTTTTACAAGAATGACCGTGCCACAGTAAGAAAACTGCTTGCAGACAACGGAACATTTACCGGCCCTTTAAACTCATTTACCGACGCAGATAAGTTTCTTGATTCGGCAGCCATTTTTATGCAACTGGCTAAGAAAACCGAAATAAAAAAAGTTTTTGTCGATGGCAATGATGTTTGTGTTATTTACGACTCAACCACAATAGTTCCTTCAATTCCGGTATTACCTATTGCTTCGTGGTTTAAAATTGAATCTGGGAAAATTAACTTCTTTCACGTTCATTTTGACCCGGGCCCGTTTGTAAAAGCTAAAGAAAGCGGAGATATTGCCAAAGCACTTCAGTCTCTTGCAAAATAAGATGAGTATTTATTTACACTGTACAAGTTTAAGAGTCTTGTGGTATTAAGGCTTATTAATTGCTTCCCAGTTAAAACTATCTTACCTTTGCTATAGATTATCCTTTAGCGGGTGAGAACCATATTTGCAATTCCCGGTTTTTTCAAAAATATTATCAAGGTATTTCTTTTGTATAAATTAAACTATTGGCAACTGTTCATTTATTTAATAATTGTGAACTTTAGCTTGAATTCCGGCAAGCTTTCAGCCCAGGCACATATTTCACCCGATGGGTTTGAGCAGGTATTTTCGTATTGGGCAAAAGGTCTTGAGAATACAAGGCAAAAGCTTGAAGCATCTACCACAGAGTTTATGACATTCCAGCGGTTTTATGAAAAACAAATTGATTCATTACGAGCCATTTTTTTAATGGAAATCGGAGCAGGAAAGATCGACTCCTTAAATGCGACTGGAAAAATAAAAGAGGAAGAAAGAAATGTATCTAGTCTTTACCAGCAATTTAAAATAATTGAAAAAACTTATCCTTCATCGGTTGATGAATACCGCCATGCTATATCGCCGCGCATGGCTACAGTATGCGATACATCTGGTTGCACAAATATTGGTTTTGAGCAAGGCACCCTGAACGGCTGGAATGCTTTTTACGGGTTTAACAATAACAGTACCGGCACTTTTAATTTTTTCAATGTAACTAACTTAACCGGCGGCCCGGCAGGAGCCATTACGCAGGCAGCAAATGATGCACTTACATTTACTGCCGGTTTTTATAATGCAGGTGTAGGAGCTAACCCCAGTCCTGATTATCAAATCACAATCACATCAGGTACACGAGGCGATGCACTTGTGCCAACAGTTCCAGTAGTATCGCCATACGGAGGGCAATATTCGGTAATGCTCGGCGATAGCACTATGGTAAATTACGGAGTGGCTATTTTATCGAAAACATTTTTAGTAAGCGCGGCTAATGCAGATTTCACTTACCAATATGCAGTATTCCTTGAGAATCCAAGCGGGCACACGTACTATACTCAACCTTTTTTCCAGGTAGCGCTGCTAGACCAGAATGGCGATACAATTCCTTTTTGCGGACAATACCAGGTAGTATCATCGGCAGGTGGTGTACGGGGCTTCAGCCCGGTTTATATTCCGCCCAACGGAACTGTAGGTAACGATACCGCGTTTTATAAAGACTGGACCGTTGTTAGCGTGCCGCTTAAAAAATATATAGGGCAATGCGTTACCATTATTTTCGAAACAGGAGATTGCAGCAAGGGCGGCCATTTTGGATATGCCTATGTAGATGCATCATGTGCACCATTGCAAATAATTACTTCATCGCCTGCCATTTGCGGGCAACGGTATATTACTCTTACAGGCCCTCCGGGTTTTGTTTCATACCATTGGTCGTCTAATACCGGTGTTTCATTAAAAGGTGATACAACTCAATCTATACAAGTAGATAGCGCAGGAACTTACACCCTTATTGTCATTCCGGTTACAGGCATTTCTTGCTCCGATACCCTTTCAGTGACCGTGCCAAAAGTGCCTGGCCCTCCTCCAATTCCCTCATTTAAGGCAGATACGGCCTGTACAGGGCAGTCAACAATATTTACCAATACTTCTATTCCTTTAAGTGGACCCGGAGTAAAGTTTTATTGGGATTTTTATAACCTGGGGACTTTTCAGGATTCTTCTACCAATGCTGCATGGCAATTTAATACCCCGGGGACATATTATGTAAAACTATACGAAATAGTTAATGGCTGTGGTGCCGATACAACTATTAAGGTAATAGTGGTTCCCCCATTCTTTCCTGCCATATTTGCAACTAATACAGATTGCCAGGGAAATCCAATTACCCTTACTGCAAATGGAGGAGGACAATATTTATGGAACACAGGCGCTACTACCAGCACAATTACTGTTTCACCTTCATTAAGCGATACCCTTTTTTATGTTAAGGTAACCAATGGTTGCTCTGATACGGCTTACCATAGCATACATATTATACATGTAACACCAGTAATCGCCTGCTGTGATACCACTATTTACTATGGCGATAGTGCATTGGTAAATGCGAGTGGCAGTGCAACAAATTACATTTGGTCGCCTTCTTCGGTAGCGTGCATTACATGTGCTAATACCAAAGCATCGCCAACATCAAACACAACATATACTATTACAGGAACAGATGTAAATGGATGTGCATCATCGGCCATTGTAGAAATAAAAATTGATGTGTGTGGCAATACCTGGATACCAAATGCTTTTAGCCCAAACAAAGATGGATTGAACGATGTTTTTGCACCTAAAAGCAGCTGCACTATTACTTATACCATGTATATATTCAATCGTTGGGGTGCGCTTATTTATAAAAGCGATAACAAGCCCTGGGATGGAACTGTAAAAGGAGACCGCGTACAAGAAGACACTTATGTATATAAGATACTTGTAACTACTACAGATCTTGTAAAAAGAACCTATATAGGGAGAGTTACAGTGCTTAAGTAAGTACTTTATTGCATAATTACTTACCCCTGCCCTGCACCATTATAAGCACAGTATAGATAAGTATACGCACATCGAGGAGCAACGAAATATTCTCGATATACAACAGGTCGTATTTCATACGTTCTATCATCTGATCAACATTTTCGGCATAACCATACTTAACCTGCCCCCATGAAGTAATGCCCGGCTTAACTTTGTTTAAATGCCTGTAATGCGGAGCTTTTTGTGTAATAAGGTTAATATAAAACTCTCTTTCAGGCCTTGGTCCGACTAAAGACATATCACCCGTTAAAACATTATAAAATTGTGGCAGTTCATCAAGCCTAGTTTTACGCAAAAATTTACCAAACGGAGTAATACGACTGTCTGTTTCGCTCGATAAAGCAGGGCCATTCTTTTCAGCATCTAAAAACATGCTCCTGAATTTATAAATGGTAAAGGGCTTGCCGTGCAGTCCAATCCTTTCCTGCGAATATATTACCCGCCCTTTTGATGTAAGCTTTATTATAGTACCAATAACTAAATAAACAGGAGAAAGGATAAGCAAAAAGAAAAGCGAAACTACGATATCAAAAAACCTTTTAAACACACGCTGGAATGGAGGCAAAATATCGCGCGAGGCAACAATAAGCGGTGCATCTAAGATAGACACCAACCGCACTGAACCGGTAAGGATATCATACATATCGGGAATAACTTTAATTACCACATCGCAATCGCCAAGGGTATTTACAATTGATTCTATGTATTTATGCTCCGAAGATTCAATGGCAATGATAACTTCCTGGGCCTCCTGCTTAATAATAATATCGCGGATGTTATCAAATTCACCCAGGTGTTTTAACTTGGTATTAAGTTCCGCCGAAAAACCGTTGCTATTATCTACATGCACAAAGCCCACAAACTTGTTACCCGATGACTTTCGCTGCTTTTCCATTTCCTCATACAACTGGTAAGCCTTTTTGTTGCTGCCCACCAAAACCGTATTAAAACCAATTTTACGATTATGCACCCTGCTATTGGTATAGGTTGTAATAGCCAGGTGGGCAATAGAACTGCTTATAAACTGAAGTCCGAATAGAGTTGAAATTAAAAGATAATAGGAATGATAATCTACTATCTTATCGTCGATAAGGAGCGTAAAGAATAGTATTACCACACCAATTATATCTATTATAAAAAGCTGCTTAAGTTCTGCTATGCGCGATTTGCGGTAAACATTAGCATATAAACCTACCAGAGAATGCAAAAGCACCCAAAAAAGTGGTATTACTATTAGTGCCAGGTAAAATTTAGTATCGGGCTTTATTGATACCCTATAACCATAGGCCTGCGATTCGATGTATATTTTACGGAAAAGCCAGAACAAAGCCCATGAGCCGGCCGATGTTAAAACATCGGCAACTACATACTTTGCTATTTCTCCGTTCCGCCTCATTAATTATACCTTACCAGTTTAATATTATCAAAATATACCTGTCCTGTTGTTACCCCGCTATCTAATTGCACATCAATATAAATTTTATACCCTACCCCTGTAGGAGATGCGGTTGCGGCTATCATTGGTTGCAAGTTAATGTACATTTTTTTCCAGGTACTACTGGTATCAACATAAATTACAGGATCAAACTGGCCATTATACAGGTTTACCATGCCTACTGTAAATATATTATTGGTTTTATAGTTGATCTCCAAAAAAACGGCATTCCCATTATTAGCAAGGTTAAATGTATCAATGGTAACTCCCCTATAATGACTGTCAACACTATTTACAGCCACATAACCAGAAGCATTACCCTGGTAAACATTCGGGTTCGGCTTACTTATCCTCATCATATTCGTATCACTTATCCCTGACGTTGAGTCCTTCACAAAACCATTAGTGATACCTTCATAATCTGTAATTATTGAAACACTCGAATAACTTGCATATTTTACTATGGGCATAAATTTAACTGTAGCACCTTGCGTAAGTTGGGTTCCGGTTAAAGTATAGGCGCTGTAAAAAGGGTATTTTATACGGGTTGCTGCCGAGCCATTGTTTTCAACGCCCGCAAATATTATAACGTTATGGGTCCCTGTTGTTGCTATCATAGGGAAGGTACATGGCAGAGGAAAAGCACCTATTGGGTTATTATCGACATATACCCAAGCGCAATTAATACCATTGGCTGATGTGCCCTGTACAGTCGGATTGGTAATAATAAGCGGTATGCTGTCTATACGTCCGTAACAAGGCACTATGGCTGGGGGGGTGAAAAGGCTGCATGAAGTCATAGCAGCTGACAACCCCAATAACAAAAACAATACATACGGAAAGTACTTTTTCTCCATCATACTTGTAACGATTAAGATGTGATTTTATTGTGCAGACCGTAAAACTATTAATTTGTCTGCAAAAAATTGATTTTTTCAATCACTTTATAAGCCACCTCAAGGGCTTTGGCCCCGTCTTCGATGGTTACCCTCGTTGGCAGGTTATTGATTATAGCTTCGGCAAATGTCTCCAACTCCATGCGTACAGCGTTATTAGCGCTTATCACAGGCTGTTCAATGTATATGTTCTTCTTCTTGTTATCCTTCCCTGCGTCTATGGTAAATAAAGCCATCCCGGGGGCTTCATTATTGCCATCTGCATCTTTTATACGCATTACCCGGGTTTTATGATCAAGCAGGTCCATAGTTATATAGGTATCCTTCTGGAACATGCGTATTTTACGCATATTATTCAACGAAATACGGCTTGCGGTTAAGTTAGCCACACAACCATTATCAAACTCAATGCGGGCATTGGCAATATCAGGTGTTTCGCTTATAACGGCCACCCCGCTGGCGCTAACCCTCTTCACATCCGATTTAATTACGCTGAGTATAATATCAATATCGTGTATCATAAGGTCAAGCACTACCGATACGTCCGTTCCCCGCGGGTTAAACTGGGCCAACCTATGAGCTTCAATAAACATGGGCTGGTCGAGCTTGTCTTTTACAGCCAAAAAGGCGGGATTAAACCGCTCAACATGCCCTACCTGCGTTTTAACATTGGCCTCATTAGCCAATGCTACCAGGCTTTTGGCCTCAGCAATGGTAGCTGCCAGGGGTTTTTCAATAAATACATGTTTCGATTGTTTAATTGCTGCAGTGGCACATTCCATGTGTGAAACAGTAGGAACCACGACATCCACAACATCCACTTCTTTAATCAACTCATCCATGGAGGCAAATGCCCGCAAACCAAATTCAGCAGCTACTGCCCTGGCAACCTCAGGGTCAATATCGTAAAACCCTACCAGGGTATATGCAGGTATTTCCTTTATCTGCGCTAAATGTATTTTCCCGAGGTGGCCGACCCCTAAAACCCCTATTTTCAGCATAAACCTATTGATTTGAGTTTCAAAATTAGCTATAAAACAAAATAATTATGAGTTATGAATTATGAGTTATGAGTTATGAATAGTTAATTCAGATTGAGACTGAGGTTGAGGCCAAGATTGAGGTTGAGATTAAGGCTGAGGCTGAACCTTAATCTCAACCTAAACCTTAATTTTGCCTTATGGAAGATTCGTTCAAGCACCAGGCGTTACGCAAAAACCTGGTTAAAGAGATAAAGGAGAAAGGCATTAAGAGTATTGCCGTTTTACAAGCAATTGATAAGGTTCCGCGCCATTTATTTATGGATAGCTCGTTCCTGAAATTCGCTTACCAGGATAACGCTTTCCAGATAGGCGAAGGACAAACCATTTCTCAGCCTTTTACAGTAGCATACCAAAGTGAACTGCTTAATGTGCGTAAAGGAGATACCGTATTGGAAATAGGGACAGGTTCGGGCTACCAGTCTGCCGTACTTAGCGCACTGGGAGCTAAAGTATTTTCGATAGAAAGACATAAAAAACTAAGTGAAAAAGCAAAAATATTGCTGGAACAGCTCGGTTGCAATGTAAAATGCTTTTATGGCGACGGGTATAAAGGCCTGCCCGCATTTGCTCCCTTCGACAGGGTAATAGTTACTGCTGCTGCACCCTATGTACCTGAGGACCTGCTGAAACAATTGAAGCCCGCCGGCATACTGGTAATACCCGAAGGAAGCGGTAAAACCCAGACCATGAAAAGGATAATAAAAAAGGCTGAGGATCAGTATATTACCGAGGAGTTTGGCAACTTCTCATTTGTACCCATGCTTAAGTCGACCGATTGGGATACTAAAACAAGTTAGCGCAGATACTTATTAACATGATTTGGTTGATAATAAGGGGGGTATAGATAGCACCTGCCAAGGTTGGTTTGTGCGTATATTTGCGCCCAATTAACCAAAACACAACTTCACATGAAAAAGATCATCTTAACAGCGGCACTTGCAATAACCACATTTGGTTTGTTTGCACAGGGCTCTGATCAACTTATCTCAAAGAAGGGAGAAATGTACCTTCCGGAATCAGGCGACTGGTCAATCAGCTTTAGCGCTGCACCTTTCCTGAACTATTTTGGAGCCTTTTTATCAAATGCTGGTGGTGTATCACCAAAAGCAGGTTTCCTTAATGGTAACCAAACAATTATTGGTAAGTATTATGTAGACAATCAAACCGCTTACAGGGGTTTATTGCGCATTGGTATTAATTCTATGGGTCAGGACAACCTGGTTCTTACAGATGGTTCTACCACTGCTTATTCTACCGACCACGCTGCCTGGGCACAACACTTTGTTGGTTTAGGAGCCGGTATGGAAAAGAGAAGAGGCAAAGGCCGTTTACAAGGTTATTATGGTGCTGATTTTATGTTCTTCTTATCAGGCAGCAGCAATACCTACACTTATGGCAATGCTTTTACAAGCACTTACCCAAACCCTACTACTACACAATGGGGTGGCCCTAATGGAATTACTCCAAGCGGTTTAAATATATCGGGCACTCGTACACTTTCTTCTGCTACCGGTTCTACCTTTGGCTTGAGCCTTCAGGGCTTTATCGGCTTTGAGTATTTCTTCATGCCTAAGATCTCTGTAGGTGGTGAATACACGTGGGGCATTATGTTCTCTTCAACCGGACAAGGTTCTATGTCAACAGAAGCTAGTAATGGTACAGGTGGTTCTACTACTACCACTACCAACACAGGTGGTTCTAGCATGTTTAGTCTCGATTCAGGACTTAACACAGCTTGGGGCGCATCTAATGGCGACCTTTATATCAACTTCCACTTTTAGTAGTTGATTTCTCAATAATAAAAAAGCCCCGCAAATTGCGGGGCTTTTTTATTTTATATGCCTTCCTAAGTTCCGTTGAAGTTCTCGTTTCTTAATCGTCTCCCGTTTATCGTATTGTTTTTTACCCTTGGCAAGCGCTATTTCTATTTTGGCCCAGCCGCCTTCGTTAATAAAAAGCCTTAAGGGTACAATTGCCATACCATCAGTAAAAGCATTGGCTATTTTGCGCAGTTCTTTTTTGTGCAATAACAATTTCCTGTCCCTGAGAGGAGCATGATTATAAAACGATGCCTTGCCGTATTCGGTAATATGCAGACTTTTGATCCAGAGTTCGCCTTTGTCAAAAAAACAAAAGGCATCACCAATAGCAGCCTTCCCTTCCCGTATCGATTTTATTTCAGTTCCTGTTAGCTGAATACCCGCAATATATGTATCGAGCAGGGCATATTCAAACGAGGCCTTACGGTTTTTTATATTTATCTCCTTTTCCACAAATCTTATTCGCCTGCGTTACCTTATTAAATACATTTTGCCCCAGCCTTTTGTAAAGTACGAATCAGCAGTTTTTGTGGTGGCCATATTATCAATAGCTTCTCCGTTAATAGAAGTTATAACGCGGTATAAGTAAATTCCGTTAGCCAGCTTGCTTCCAAACTGGTCGGTACCATCCCAGGCATACTCGGTAATATTGCGGCCAATATGCAATGGGCCAAGTTCAGCTTCGGTAATCTCACGCACCACTTTACCCGTTATGGTAATAACCTGTATTTTAAAATAGGTCGGCAATTGTTCGCCTGTTAATGTAAATACAAAACGCGTGGCTGTAGAAAAAGGATTGGGATAGTTAAACACATTAGTAATAGCCGACTTGGTAATCACCTCGAAATCTATTTTATACGGGTTTGTCCCCGAAATATTATTAGACCGGTCTGCTGCCTGCACACTTAATTCGTAAGTGCCATCTGCTAATGTGGGGCTATAAAGTATCTTGCATTTATTATCGGGTAATGATGCAGGGGTGAATTGAATAGGAGAAGATGGAGAACTTAAATACAAACGCTGCGCAACTGTACTGTTTATATTACGTATATATATAGCTATGTTGCCGGTATCATTCTTATCTAAAGGCAGGTTTTTATTGTCAGATGTAACTTGTATAAGAATATTGGGGTGAGGCGATACAATATCGTTGTTAAGTATATGCACCCCGTCGAAAGTAACATCAAGCAAAGGGTTGTTTTTATCTACCTGCGCCACAAAACTTCTTTTAACATAGTTATTAAAATGATATTGCTCCGGCCTCGTTAGTGTATTATTCTCAGGATTCACTTCCATCCAGATACTGTTATTACCATTATACCCGTAGGTTGAATATTTCACCGAGATCATTGTTGTATCACCCGGGTTAAGCTTTTTAGTTTTTTTAACCGGTATATAATGCGCCGCATTATTGGCATTAACTATCCAGGCATTAACAAGCATGCTATCCATAGGGTAATCTCCTATGTTCTGCACCACTGTTTTAAACCTTACTGTATCTCCGTTACTTAAATTATCGGCATAAAATGAAGTGTATATAGAAGGGTTTACGGCTACCTCAGGCACAGGAGTATAGAACACCTGCCATTTATTCATTTGCGATGGGGTATGCGTTACTGCATCCTTAGTAAACAGGCTTAATTGCAGGTAAGGGTATTGCTTTGCGTTTATAGAAGTAATATACATATTGGCAACTGCCGGAGAAACTCCTTTCATTAATGTTGATGCATTGCCGCTTTTATCTATTACATTAACATTCATCCTTACACTATCGTATGAAGTTTTTAGCAATGAGTGCTGCCTCCATGAAATAGAATCCCACTTTTGAGCCGGCCCTATTAAAGGGGTTAACATGCTGCCGTAGTACTGGTTATTCTTTAAATTAACGGTATAATTTAACGTATCCTGCGAATGCGTTCCAATCTTTGTTACGGCCGTGGAAAGATTTCCTTTCTTCACAAAGAAAATAAATGGCACACTGTCGCGGGCGTTTAAAATATTCATCTTATTTGCACCCAGTTTTATAAGTTCATTTTGCAAACCGGTCGAATCAGCCCAGGAACGGAACATGGCTTCCATCCAGCTATACACTATAATATAATCTCCGTTGGGTACAGAATCTATAAGTGCTTTTTCCAATCCTTTCATAGCATTAGCATCATTATACCAATAAATAAACTTGCCATCGGGGAAGTTGCAGCCCGATGAGGCATTATTATCAGCACCCAGGTTATGATTCTGGGTTGACCATGGTATAAGTGAAGCAGAGTCTATAATTGCCACATAAAGCCCCGGTACATATTGGCATCCCCCATAAGCGCCTATATTAAAATCAAGGTAATAGGCAGTTGCATAAGCTTTTGTATTATCACCATTGGGATTTCCGTAATCATTAACCAGTAAGGTTTTCCCTGCAGAATCAAATGACCATATTCTTTTTTTCATGGTCTGCTGCAAATAACTATACTGGTTATTATCGAACTGAAAATAGTGCGACTGCCCCCAGCCCGATTTGCCTTTTATATACTGGAACGAGCTCACTTCATACGGATAATGTTTCATATCCAGGGTGTCTCTCCTTACGCGCCAGTAATAAACTGTACTATCTTTAAAATGTATTGGACCGGGAGACCCCAGCGTGTTGGGGAAAACAGGAGGCTTTATGGGAGTGTTTATCCAGTTTTTCCACGATGCCCTTACCACACCGCCTTTGGCATTTATCATTTGTGTTTTAAGAAAAGGACTGTTGAAATAAATGGTAGTATCTATTTGGAACATATAATTGTGTGCCGATGCAAAAGGATCACCGGTAGATGCTTTGAGTGTAGCCGTATCTTTGGGTATTATAGCAAACTCATAAGGATAAACAGGTATTATATCTCCGGATGATATTAACAGTGGAACATTTTTTAAATTGTTATTTGCCTTAGTAATTTCATGAGGTATTTGATCATTAGGGTCGACTTTTACAGTAAATTCATTCAGGCCCGGGCCATTCACTTTATCTACCGGTAAAGTAATATATAAAGTTGCCCTGTTATATATATTAGTAAACGTCCTTGTGTATGTTTTAATAGAGTCGTCCGGGAATACACGGTCAATTTCAACTGTTACAGGTTTGTTAATTGCTTTAGCAAGGTTATCTACTGTAAGCTGTAGTTTAAAAGAATCTAATTGAGTGGTTACATTGGCAGGAATAAATGAAACACTTGAATCATTAACGGCAAAGTCGGGTAATGAATCGTTACCATTTATAGCAATGGCAGGGTCGCCATGCAACTGCATTTCAAGGCACATATAATCGGCCAGGTTATCCCAATCTGACTGTTGATTGAAAGCAGCATCCTGCATACAACGCCCTATGGGCTGGCGGTACATAGTACTGCAAAAATCGGTGTACAAACGATGAGAATAAGCGCAGAGGTGATTTTCTTCAGCAACATCATCCATGGCTATAAAGCCAATGGAGCCTTTGCTATTTAATACAAATTGCTCGCTGGTACTTGAAACTGCTGCACCAACAGGTTGAAAAATATCACCCGAAAAACAAGCCATAGCAAGTATCATAGGGTATTTACCTACGTTATTGTAATTCGAAGGAGCATCGAGGTTTATATCGAAATTATTTCCCGAAGCATGCCCGAAAAAGGTCATAAGCGAAACACCATTATTAATAAGATTGGTAACCGAATCAGAAAGTGTTACCTGTATAGGAGCCGCAGTTGTTTTTTGAAACGTGTACACACGTGCACCGAAAGAAGTGTCTTCAGCAATTGTAGCATCTGAATAACCGGGATCGCTTAAACAATCATACAGATTTTTTTGTTCATCAGCACTTGCGCCGCCCGCAAAATGTACAACATTTTTCATCCATAAAGCAGGGGTATTGCTTTCGTATGTCATAACTTTATCCAGGTAATTGCTCACATCGGTATTGGTAACGGCTGCCAACCTACCGGTAGGTATTACAGGCTCCAATGCAGGGCCGGTAAATTTCGGATTTAAACCGGCAGTTAATAATATATCAGAAGAAGGGCTGCCAAATGAAGGTACCAGTGTAGCATTATAATTTGCAGAATCCTGCCGGTATAAATTTGAATGTATACCTTTACCTATAAGGAACAAACCAATGGGCGAATTTGCAGGGGGGCACTCGCTTATTATATAGCTGCAAAAATTACGAATAGCCATAGGATCTTTTTCAATTCCATAGCAAAACTGGTCATACAGTTCTTCCACATTTGCCAGTATAACCTGGTAATGGTTATGTGCGTACCGGTAATTGGCGTAAGCGCTTGCCTCGGTCCATAACGATGGATGAGTAATTATTATATACGGCGACTTGTATGCTTTGGTATAAGGTGTAAATTCACCAGTACCATTGGTACCTGCAGGCGTAAGTTTAGTAACCATATTAACATACCCATCGGATGTTATATAGCACTGTTTTGTATTACCCGAATTAGGTACTAATACTTTATAACTCGCCCCGTTTTGTGTTACCATATACCTGTTATGACCGGTGAGATCATAAACACGCACGGTATCTTTAGTAAGCAGGTTGTTTAAACTAAAATAAGTTTTAAGATTACCGGTAGTATCTTTAACATACATCATATAGTTCGTTCCTCCCTCTAAATTTGGGGTATGCGCATATTGGAAATAAACATAGGAAACAGCAGTAAGGTTTGAAGGAGTGGAAGTGGAGGGAGGAAGTTTACTTATAAATTTTATACTTACATTCCCTAATAACTGGTTACCCGGAATGGTATATGTTTTTGTTATAGGCACAAAACCCTCAAATATAGTATCGTAGTTTGCAGATGGCCATGATGGGGAAATACTTATCTCATGGTCGACGGGTGACCATATTGACTGCCCCTCAAAAAATGTTTTTACATAAGCATCGGGCGCGCCCGTATTTTTATACACATAAAGGGGGTTATTAACCAATATTATTTGCTGGTAACTGCCCATATTAATTGTAGGGTAAAACCAGCCAACGGTGGCGGTATACCGGGGATCGTTTATTGCTTCGCCGGCACCTACCATAGAACGGGCTCCTGCGCAGAAATTACTGTTATCCGTATATATTGAATGAGCCATAAAAAAGGGGTACGGTGTAGACAATGAAAATGAAGTATCGTTTGCAGCAATAGCCATTCTATATGCCGAAGGAGAACTGCCCCATGTAAGGAAATAGGTTGAGGTATCATTAAACATACTGTAGTACGGGTTAGGCACTGCAGTTATAGGGTTATTGGGAACAGGGTTAACACAAGTATACAAAAGCGAATCGGATGCAGCATCGTTAATAAGCGCACCTGTATTATGCTGGCCGTAAAATTCTATGTAATCGCCTTTGCTTCCATTAAAAACTCCGTCACTTTGGCCACGCACATAAATGTATTGCTCCTGCCCGTGAAAGAACAGCTGAAAATTACGCGGATCAACACTGCTTAACGGAATGCCTGCCTTAGCCAGTGTGGTTGAGTCGACACGGTAAATACCGTCTTTAGCTACTTTTATTTTATAATACTTCTGGCTGTAATTTATCCACGAATTGGCCTGGCCGCAAAGCAGCACAGGTAAAATACCACATATTATTAAGAGGTATTTTTTTACCATTATGTTTTCTTATTAATATCGAACTTAACCGAAAATATGTTTGAGTATAAAGCCACCGAAGCATTGCCAATATTAGTAAGCGCATAATCGAGCGAGAATGATTTTATTTTTATACCCACTCCAAAATCGGGTTGAACGGTAGTTAACGCTGCGCCTGTTACATCGGTACTGTTTTGCACATTGCCAATGCCGCCACGCAAAAATATAAAGCCCTTGTAACCAATTTCGAAACCCAAATGCGGGTCAACACTTACCGGGTTTGAACTTATTAATGTATTTCGTTTACCATCAAAGGTCAGATCGGCACCCAGTTCGGCAAGC
>Ga0206875_1136_pt1 | contig 18373 bp, 12 predicted proteins | sample Alteio_BWOrgCont_9_FD_152616 | JGI IMG/M metagenome (GOLD analysis project Ga0206875, IMG submission 152616) | Enriched cells from forest soil in Barre Woods Harvard Forest LTER site, Petersham, Massachusetts, United States -... | ecosystem: Environmental > Terrestrial > Soil > Temperate forest > O... | reverse complement strand
CATACGAATAATCGGCGTGACGGAGAAAACGATGGCAGCGAGAAATGCCACTCCGGCGGCGAAGAACAGTACACGATGATTCAGACTGAGACCATCAAAGTAGGGCATGCGAAGTAGCATATCCTTCGAGAGGAGACCCATGAGGACGCGCAGTGCTCCGAATGCGGCGACGATGCCGAGAGCGCTGCCAACGATCGCGAGCAGCATGCCCTCCGTGATGAACTGGCGCACCAGGCGCGCACGAGATGCACCGAGCGCGCCGCGCACGGCCATCTCGCGTCGGCGGCTTTCGGAGCGGACGAGAAGAAGGCTAGCGCTGTTGACGCACGCGATCAAGAGCAGAAGGCCCGCGCCGCCGAGCAGGGTGAGGAGGATTGGGCGGACGTCGCCGACGATGACTTCGGAAAGCGGCAATACGCTTGCGCCCTGCCCGCGATTGGAGTCGGGATACTGCCGCTCTAATTGTTGCGCGATCGACGTCATATCCGCGAGCGCACTCGCCACAGAAACGCCGTCCTTAAGCCGACCCACGCCATAAAGGCCATGGCAGCCCCGGCGGGGATCGCATCCACTTGTAGCAGCGTGAAAGGTCGCCCAAAACTCGGGTGCGTTGCGGGGCGCAAACTGGAAGGTCCGTGGAAGTACGCCGACGACCATATGGGGAATGCCGGTCAGCATGACGGTCTGCCCAATGATGTCTTTGCGTCCGGCATAGCGTAGTTGCCATGTCTCCCATGTGAGGATGACCGTGCGCGGCGCGCTGGGGAGGTCTTCTCCGGCGTAGAAGTCGCGGCCGATGATGGGCGTGATGCCGAGAGTGTGAAAGAAGCCATCGCTGACACGTGCTCCACGGACCAATTCTGTGCCCGAGCCGGTGGAGAGCATGTAGCTTGAACCGTCGTAGATATCGAGGGAGCTGAAGACGGTGTTGAGGCGCTTCCAGTCGAGATAATCAGGGTAGGAGAGATTGTCACGTGGGATGAGCGCGTTGCTCTCGGTGACATCGACAAGACGTGTGGGATTGAGATACGGCAACGGCTTGATTAGCGCCGCATCGACAAAAGCGAAAATAGCCACGCTCGCGGCCATGCCGAGCGCGATAACGAGGATGGCCGTAACCGCAAAACCGGGATTCCTGCGTAACTGACGAGCCCCGAAGCTAAAGTCTTGGAAAAGAGACTCGAGAAATGGGATGGTACTGCGATTGCGATACGCTTGTTTCGTCAATTCGATACCTCCCAAAGTGAGAATTGCTTCGCGGCGTGCTTCTTCCCTGGTTTTACCGGAAAGAAGATTGTCGTCAATGTGCATCTGAATGTGGCAGCCTAGCTCTGCTGCGAAGTCTTGCTCCCGCTGCTGATTAGGCACGATGCCCATCAGCCGTTGCAGAAATGCTCTCAAGCGCTTCATGCGATATCGTCCTCCGGCGTACAGATGAGCATACTTATGACGTACTCGTTATTCGGCGCGCAAAGCCTCTACAGGATTAATGGAAGCGGCACGTCTGGCAGGGATATAACTGGCGAACATCGCCGCCGTGCCCAATGTAACCGTAATAGCAATCAGCGTCGATATATCCCAGGCTTGTGTTCCGAAGAGAAGGCTGCGCATCACCGAGGCCGTCCCGATGGCGCAGATGATGCCAGCGACGATGCCGCAGGCAGTGAGCGAGCCGGCTTCTTTGAGGATGAGACCGTAGACCATCCCGCGATGGGCTCCGAGCGCCATACGGACGCCAATCTCGCGCGTCCGCTGGCTAACCGAGTAGGTGATGACACCGTACAGACCGATGACACTCAGCAGCAGAGCAAACGTAGCGAATCCTCCGACAAGCCATGCCGATGATCGGTGCAACGAAGCAGTTGGCGAATCGTCGATTAGCCTGGACATGGTTGTTTCACCTGTGATGCCGATAGCCGGATCGACCCCATGTACTGCCGCACTCAGGGAAGGCAGTAGTGTCTGCTCTGATTGGGATGAGCGAACAATCAGGCTGTAGGAATAATCCGGGCCCTGATTGTAGGGGAGATATTCGGTGGGCCACGTCTCGGAATCGAGCGACGATTCTTTGATATCGGCGACGACCCCAATAATCTGCCGCATCGATCCGGGAGAAAAGGCGGGATCACCATAAAACTTTCCGACGGGATCCTCACCAGGAAAATATAGTTTGGCAAAGGACTCGCTGATGACAGCAACGTTTGGCTTCGACAGATCTTCTTCGTCAGTAAAGTAGCGTCCACGCAGAAGTTTCGCCTGTAAGGTGACGAAGTACTCCGCACTAACATCTCGAGAATTCACTTCAATATGCTTACCGTCATATGGGCGGCCAGGGAACCGGATCCAAATGGTACTGCCGTTACCTAAGGCACGAACTGGCAGAATGCTGGTGACTGCGGCTGACCTAACTCCCGGTAATACTGAAACTCGAGTTATGATCCGGCGCGTTAGACCGGTAGCCTGTTCGGGTTTCGTATAGTTGAGGAACGGCACGGCGATTTGCAGCGTTGCCAGATGATCAGGCTGGAACCCGAGGTCGACACGGAGGAGACGGTAAAGGCTTTTGCCCAGCAGACCTGCGCTCACCAGTAATACCATCGCAATCGCCAACTCCGCGACGACCAGATTCGAACCTAGACGCCGCCAGAGCACACCGGTCGATACTCGCGAGCCTTCGGTAAGCCCATCGCGCATATCGGCGGTAAAGAGCCCCAGAAGCGGAGTAGCAGAAAATACGACAGCAGCAAGTAGCGCCACAACAGCGGCGAAGGCCATGACATGAAGATTGAACCGCAAGCCTTCGAGATAAGGCATGCGTAGGAGCATGTTCCTAGAGAGAAGATGCAGGAGGACCTTCATTGCGCCAGCTGCTAACAGGATTCCGAAAACAGTGCCGATCGTGACAAGTAGTAAACCTTCCGTGACAAATTGCCGTATGAGGCGCGAGCGCGATGCGCCGAGTGCGGCACGAACGGCCGTCTCGCGCCGGCGACCCGCTGAGCGGATCAGCAGAAGACTCGCCACATTGACGCATGCAATGAGCAAGAGAAGTCCAGCCCCGCTGAGAAGCGTCAGCAAAATTGGACGGACAGGTCCGACAATCGCTTCGGAGAGCATGATGACACTTGCGCCCTGGCCACGATTGGAGGAGGGATACTGACGCTCGAGTTGCTGTGCGATCTGCGTCATATTGGCCAAGGCAGCCGCTACCGTGACACCCTCTTTGAGGCGCCCGACGCCATACCAGTTATGACTGCCTCGATTCAGTTCGCCGTTAGATGCACGCAGAGGTGACCAGAACTCTGGCGGACCGCTCAAGGCAAACCGAAAGTTGAGGGGGAGTACACCAACCACAGTAGCCGGCAAGCCGCTTAGAACCACAGTCTGGCCGAGAATGTCCTTCCGGCTACCGAATCGGTCGCGCCATGTAGCGTAGCTCAAGATAACAGTCCTCGGCGCACTCGGCTGATCTTCGCCGACATAGAAGTCCCGGCCAAGAATTGGTACGATCCCCAGTGTGTGAAAGAAACCATCACTCACACGTGCTCCGGTAACGAGTTGCGCGCCCGCAGGCATCGAGAGTATATAACTCGTTCCGCGGTAGACATCCAACGAGCTAAAGACGGTATTGAACTTCTTCCAGTCAAGATAGTCGGGATAGGAGATGTTCGCGCGCGGAACCAATGTATTATTCTCGGCGACATCGACCAGACGTGACGGTTCTGGATAGGGCAACGGTTGGATGAGCGCCGCATCGACAAAAGCGAAAATGGCCACGCTAGCGGCCATGCCGAGCGCGAGCATGAGGATAACTGTAACCGCAAAACCGGGATTACGGCGTAGCTGTCTGGCACCAAAGCTGAAATCTTGGAAGAGAGACTCAAGAAATGGGATGGTACTGCGGTCGCGATACGCCTGCTTGGTCAATTCGACACCTCCCAAAGTAAGAATTGCCTCGCGCCGTGCTTCCTCCCGGGTCTTACCGGCAAGAACGCTGTCGTCGATATGCATCTGGATGTGGCTGTCGATCTCCGCTGCCAAATCTTGCTCGCGCTGCTGGCTCGGGAAGATACCTGTCAGCCGCCGCAGCAATGCTCTCAACCGCTTCATACAATGTCGTTCTCGGGCGCGAGGAAACATGCCAGGATTTCAGTTGCCTGTTCCCAGTTTCGGGCTTCACGTTCCAGTTGTTTGCGACCCGCGCGCGTGAGCTTGTAGAACTTGGCTTTGCGATTGTTGTCCGATACTCCCCACTCGGCTTCGATCGCGCCCTCCTGCTCCAGCTTCAAGAGTGCCGGATAGAGCGTTCCATAATTAAGTGCTAGACGATTGCCACTGGTCTGCTCAATACGCCGTGCAATTCCATAACCGTGGAGCGGTCCGAGGATTTCGATTGTCTTCAAAACCATCAAGGCGAGAGTGCCTTGCCAGACGTCTGTCTTGTTGTTCATGTTTTAGACCTATTGCCTACCCATAGGAAATATGGCACAGCTTCTATGGGAAAGCAATAGGCAGGTATAGGTCCGATGAGGATTGTATGCAGCGATGTGACCAGCGAATTGTCGATACCCGACATCGACGCGGTATTTCATCAACCCCAGACGTTATTCCGTCACAATTACGAATAACTATTTCACCATCTGACAGATCAAATCGGCGTCGGCTCGTATAGCACGGTCTCATCCCCATGATAGTGATACTGTTTTGATTCCAGTTGGTGTGTGTTCCGCACCGGTTCACGCCGCTATATAACTCTATGAACGGGCCGTTCGGGAGATATACAGAATGTTCAATCTAACGCGAAGATTGTTCTCAAGCCATCGTCATCTCATGCTGAAAGGTCTAGCGTGTGCTGTCTTTGCCCTTGGAAGCCAACATGCTAATGCTCAGAACACGGTGCTCAACCCGACGGCGTGGGATGCATATTTCAAACCATATGTCGCTACAAACAACTTTTCTGGCTCCGTCCTCATACGCCGCGGCGGAACAGTTCTTTTCACGAAGAGCTATGGTTTTGCGGATCGTGCCAAACGGATCCCCAATCGGCTCGATACGCGGTTTCATATCGCTTCGCTGTCCATATTGTTCACGTCAACAGCCATCCTGCGCCTCATCGATCAAGGCAAGCTGTCATTCGATACGCGTGTTGCGGAGATCGTGCCTGAGGTCCCAAACGGTGACAAGATCACCATTCGCGAACTCCTTGAACAGACCTCCGGACTACCTGATGCGAATGACCTGCCTAACTACGAGGAGCTGTATAAAGCGCATCAGACTCCTGAATCACTCGTCGCTCATATCCGAGGTTTCCCGCCGTTCTCCGAACCGGGCGTCAAGAATGGCCGAGAGGAACATTCCGGCCAGAATCTATTGGCGCTTAGTCCTGGAGCGAAAAACCGGATTGACGTTCGCGCAGGCAATGAAAACCGAGGTGTTCGAACCTTTTGGTCTCCGTGACAGCGGAATCGATGACGACAGCCCTCTACGTGATCCGGTTGCACAGGGCAATCAAGTCAGTGGGTCTTTTGATCTAAAACCCGCGCCAGCTATCCATTGGACTTCGAAAACCGGCAATGGATCGGCTTACTCCAATGTTGGCGACGAGTGGAAATGGCTGCAAGGAATTGTGCGCGGCAATCTACTGTCAGAAAGCAGCCGGAAAGCGATGTTCGAAGTTGGCGCGGGTTATGGTTGGGAAAGCCGACAAAGCGTGCGATTCGGTCAGCCCGTGTATTTCGTCGGCGGTCGCGCGCCCGGCTTTTCGAGCTTCATGTTGTATCTGCCTGCTGCGGATCTGACGATCGTGGTTTTGACCAACATCGAAAACCAGGCAAATTCGACGATCGTGATGGATGCCGCCGCCCTTCTGCTTGGGAAGCCCTATCAGGCTTTTCAGTATGAGTCCGTACCTCGCGCACTGGTAGGCCAGCCGTCGGGCGATTTTGTTTTCGGCCCGGATTTCTACAGACCTTCCGCGACGCTTAACCTGGTATCCGACGCGAACGGGGTGACGCTGAATTGGCCCGGCGGGCCGACGGCGGGATTGCTGCCCATCGGTAGAGATCGATTCATGGACCGCTATTATTGGATCGACGCAAGCATTGTTCGGGGGAAAGACGGAAGTCCGATTGAGCTGGACTATGGGAAATTCAAAGGCGCTATAAGTACTCATCCAACGGCTCACTAAGGAGATGATCTGATGAAGTGCCGGTCTCGGTTCGCTTTGAAGATGCGGTGCGCTATTGCTTAGCCTACATGGAAATGCAATAAGTGGGTCTTGGGTATAAGGGCCCAAACGAAATTGTTCGCGAATGGACATCTATTCGCATATGTGGACAGAGAGAACCGTCCGACTTTGCCCTAAATCAAAGGAACAATTGTAGATACCTTTGGCATTGCGATTGCTCCTTCCCTAACGAGAACAATGGACATCGCAAGACCAGATATTCGACGAAAGAAGATACGGCGTCAATGGATTGCAGTTGGTGCGCTCGTGGCACTGCTGGCTCTCATGACGTTTTTTGTGCGCCGTCTAAAGCCAGCAGCACCAGTGGTGGATCGGGCTACCGTATGGACAGACACAGTGCAACGGGGGCCACTCCTGCGACAGGTTCGCGGCCCCGGAACGCTAGTTCCGCGCGAGGACAAAATTCGCCTAATACCAGCTGAGACCGAAGCTACTGTACTTCGCATTCGCGTGCTGCCGGGCGCTAAGGTCGAGCCGGACACGCTGCTGATGGAACTCGTTGATCCGCAATTACAGCAAGAACTGCTAGACGCTCAGCTTCAACTGAAAGGCGCACAGGCGGACCTTACGAATTTGCGCGCCAAGTTACAAAGCGATTTGATGACCCAGAAGGCAGCGGCGGCGACCGTGAGTGCTGACAACACCCAAGCGCAATTGCAAGCGTCGACCGACAAGAGTCTCTACGACTTGGGTGTCATCAGCGGGTTGACTTATAGCGCGTCCAAGGGGAAGGCAGATGAGCTTACAACGCGCAACGATCTTGAAAAGCAGCGGCTAGTTCTAAATGAGAAAGCGATCGAAACGCAGATTGCAGTCCAGCAAACCAAGGTGCAACAGGCACAGGCGCTGCTTGGGCTGAAACAAAAGCAGTTGGATGCGCTGAGTGTTCGGGCAGGTATCAGCGGTGTTCTTGTGGAGCTCGATCATCAGGTAGGAGAGCACGTGGCACCGGGCACTACGCTGGCAAAAGTTGTCCAACCCGACCAGTTGAAGGCCAGCTTGAAGATCGCCGAGACTCAGGCGCGCGATATCCAGATCGGGCAGCCAGCAGAAGTAGACACTCACAACGGTGTCATTGCTGGGAAGGTGATGCGGATCGATCCTGCCGTCGTAGCTGGAACTGTAACAGTCGACGTGGAACTTGCGGGCGCCCTTCCACTCGGAGCAAGGCCGGACCTCAGTGTGGATGGGACGATCGACCTTGAGCGTATGACGGATGTGCTGTTCGTGGGACGGCCAGCGTTCGGGAACGAAGATAGCACGATAAGCCTGTTCAAGTTGAGTGCGGATGGGAAGACTGCCGTGCGTGTCCCTGTGAAGGTAGGACGTGCCTCGGTGAACAGTATCCAGGTATTAGAGGGACTGCAGAGTGGCGAAGTTGTCATTCTGTCGGACATGAGCCGTTGGGACAGTGCTGACAAAATTCGTATTGAGTAAGGAGCGCAACACGATGACCGACACAATCATTCACATTGAACATCTGACGAAAGTTTTCTATACCGACGAGGTCGAGACACACGCTCTTTCTGGCATTCATTTGAGCATCAACCGAGGCGAATATGTTGCGATGTCGGGACCTTCAGGTTGCGGAAAGTCTACGCTGCTTTCGATCATCGGGCTGCTGGATACTCCAACCGAAGGGCAATACATGCTGAATGGGAAGGAAGTTGCAAACCTGGACTTTGCCGACCGCTCCCGCATCCGCAACCAAGAAATCGGCTTTATCTTTCAGAGCTTCAACCTAATCGGCGACCTGACGGTTGCCGAAAATGTGGAGCTGCCGCTGACGTATCGCGCCGGCATGCCGGCAGCTGAGCGCAAGCGCCGGGTGCAACAAGCACTCGAACGCGTGAACATGGCACATCGGATGCGGCACTATCCAGCACAGCTGTCTGGCGGCCAACAGCAACGTGTCGCAGTCGCCCGCGCCCTTGCGGGCTCCCCGTCGATCCTGCTGGCCGACGAACCGACCGGCAATCTCGACTCGAAGAATGGTGAAGCGGTGATGAGCTTGTTGAAGGAGCTGCACGGCGAGGGTTCGACAATTTGCATGGTGACACACGATCCGCGCTTCGCCGCTCATGCGGAGCGGCAAGTGCATCTCTTCGACGGCAAGGTAGTTGCTGAGGGAGAACTCAACCGGTTACTCGCCGAAGTGCAAGCATGACGGCAGCAGCTTTCAGAGAATCTTCAAGGGCGAGGAGAGAGCGATGAGCCAGTTATTTCGCGACGTTAGATTTGCCTTACGCCAATTGCGTAACGCCCCAGGGTTCACTATTACGGCCGTTTTGACGCTCGCCCTTGGCATTGGCGCCAACGCATCGATTTTTACACTAGTCAATGCCGTTCTTCTACGCAATCTACCCGTCGACGATCCCGGGATGCTCGTCCGGGTGGGCGATACCGACGACTGTTGCGTGGACGCCGGAATGCCGAATAACAACGACTATTCGCTCTTCGCCTATGATCTTTATCTCTATCTTCAGTCCAATACGCCAGAATTTCAAAGTCTTGCGGCGGTTCAGGCAGGCCGCAGGACCATCGTGGCGCGTCGCGAGAACAGAAGTGGCCCGGCACTCCCCGAACGTGGAGAGTTTGTCTCCGGTAATTACTTTCAGACGCTCGGCGTTCGGCCGTTTGCGGGTCGATTGTTGGCATCGTCGGACGATATTGCCGGTGCGCCGCTAGTAACGGCGATATCGTACGCTGCCTGGCAGCGTGACTATGCAGGTGACCCTGCGGTAGTGGGTAGCACTTTTGTGCTCGACACACACCCAGTAACCGTCATAGGCATTACGCCGGAGTCGTTTTATGGAGATCGTATGACTTCGGCTCCCCCGGACTTTTACGTTCCTCTGGCAATGGAGGCGGTGTTAGATATCAGCCCCAACCTACACCTGCATGACAAGAATTGGCTCTACCTGATCGGACGAGTAAAGCCCGGAACGGAACTGGGACCGCTTCAGGCGAAGATGAGCGGAAGCCTGCGCCAATGGCTCACGCAGCTTCCCCAGTATCAACCTGCCGAAGCCAGACAAGATTTGGAGGAGACCCACCTCGTGCTGACGCCCGGCAGGGCCGGCATCGAATATATGCAGAAATCCTATGGCAGCGGCCTGCGCCTATTGATGGGAATTTCGATTCTGGTTCTTCTGATCGCCTGCGGCAACATCGCCAACCTCGTCCTTGTGCGCGGGCTAGCTCGGCGGGCAGAAACGTCTATTCGGATGGCCGTTGGCGCGCCGCGCGCAACCATCATCCGCCAGATGCTAACCGAGAGCCTAGTCCTCTCTCTCCTAGGCGGAATTGCTGGGCTCGAGGTCGCATATATGGGAACCCGCCTGTTGCTATCCCTAGCCTTTCCGCGCGCGAGTGCGCTGCCCATCCACGCAAGCCCGTCGCCGTCGGTGCTCGCGTTCGCTTTCGGTGTTTCGATCTTGACTGGATTGATCTTTGGCGTGGTACCGGCGTGGATGACGTCACACAGCGAACCCGCTGAAGCTTTGCGTGATTCGAACCGATCGACAAAAGATGGTTCCTCTTTGGTTCAGCGCTCTCTAGTGGTCATACAGGCCGCCCTCTCGCTCGTGTTGCTGGTGGGCGCGGGATTGTTGACCAAGAGTCTCAATCATCTGGAAAATCAGGACTTTGGGGTCGTCCGCCAAAACCGCCTTGTAATTCACATCGATCCGTATAAAGCGGGCTATAAGCGTGGCCAACTACAGGCACTCTACGACGAGATCCTAGCGCGGTTTCATGCCCTCCCGGGCGTCGAGCGCGTAGCTCTCGGGTATTACACGCCGCTTGAGGGGAATAACTACATGGAGACGGTCTCTATCCAGGGACATCCGGTACCCGGGATTCACGAAAACAACGGGGCTTCCTGGAACCGCGTGAGTCCAGAGTTTCTCGATCTAATCGGGCAGCGACTCGTTCGCGGACGCGGAATTACGCTCCAAGACACGCCCAACGCACCCGCCGTTGCATTGGTCAATCAAGCCTTCGCGAGGCACTTCTTTCCTAATGGTCAAGATCCTATCGGCGTTCACTTTGGAACAGAAGATGTGCAGAGCTCAAATGAAATTGAAATTGTGGGCGTGGTCGCGGACGCGAAGTATAACAACGTCCGCCTGCCGCCGCTACCAATGTACTTTCGCCCGTTGCTGCAGATGGCGCCGCTCTCCGACGCAGATCAAGTCGGCACACTCAACGCTCGCGGTCTGATGCTTCAGGTTAAGGGACCCCTAGACGGCTTTGAAGCCCAGGTGCGCCGCACTCTGGCCGAAATCAACTCAAATCTGACGGTCATCGATTACTCCACTTTCGACGATCAAATAAGTAACCAATTCGGCCAGGAGCGTCTCGTATCCCGGCTGACACTCATTTTTGGAATCTTAGCGCTAGCCCTTGCCTCGATCGGAATCTATGGAGTCACAGCCTATACGGTTGCGCGCCGTTCGCCCGAAATCGGCGTCCGTATGGCTCTGGGGGCTAGTAGGGGGCTGATTGTCAATAGCATTCTGCGACAAGCCATGCTGCAGACCGGAGTGGGATTACTTTTCGGCGTGCCGGTAGCGTTGTTGTGTATCCAGTTTCTGAAGGCCCAACTATACGAGGTCCGCTCGGTCGACCCAGAAGTTTTGTCGATTTCTTTTCTGGTGCTCGTTCTTTCATCGGCGTTAGCGACCATCATTTCAGCCATGCGAGCCGCTTCAATCGATCCAGTGAAAGCGCTCAGAACGGAATAGGGATGCCGAACGGACTAATGAAGACGGCAAGCGTCGACGCGGCGTGCTGCTTCAGTTAGGCCGCCGCGGACATTACAAGCGAAATAATACGATGCTCGCATTTTAGGAGCGATAGGAATAATGATCGAACTAAAAAACGTCGAACGCAACTATAAAACCGGGCACACGCAGACTTGGGTGCTTCGTCGTCTAAATCTCGCAATCGGTAGCGGCGAGTTCGTGACGGTGATGGGGCCGTCTGGCGCTGGCAAGTCTTCGCTTCTTAATGTGCTTGCGATGCTCGATGACCATTGGACGGGAGAACTTTATTTCGATGGCGTGCCTGTCCACAGAATGGACCGAAAGGACCGAGCGCAACTAGCCAGGCAACGGATCGGCGTGGTCTTTCAGAGCTTCCATCTGCTCGATGACCTTACGGTAGCCGAGAATATTGATCTGCCGCTGTCCTACAAGAACATTCCAAAAATGGATCGCCAGGCGCTCGTAGCCGACGCGCTCGATCGCTTCAACATTGTGGGCAAGAAAGACCTCTTTCCGAGACAGCTTTCCGGTGGACAACAACAATTAGTGGGTATTGCACGAGCAGTAATTCACAAACCAGCTCTATTACTGGCGGACGAGCCCACAGGCAACCTTCATTCGGCCCAGGCAAAGGAGATTATGGAGATGTTTCGGCTGCTAAACAGTCAAGGCACGACGATTGTTCAGGTGACCCACTCGGAAGAGAATGCGGCCTACGGCTCGCGGACGATTGAGCTCCGTGATGGATGGCTTACCGGAGACACCGGGGGGATCAAAGCCGAAGGGGAAATCGCATGAACCGTTTTGTCTGTATATTTGGCTTGGGCTTCCTTCCGTTTTCAGGCGGGTTCTCTGTGGCTCAACAGACTGCCCCGGTACAGGTGGTCGCCCCTAAGCCGGCATTGCGACTGGACATTCCACACTCGAACAATCCACTAGCATCGTATCGCGCGACTCTGGTACCTGAGCCGAACCTAGCCAATTCCCCATTGCTTGATTCGCTAATCCATAACGGTGTGCTGGAACTATCGTTAAAGGATGCGATTTCTCTCGCGCTGGAAAATAACCTCGATATCGCCATCGCACGTTATAACATTCCGATTGCGCGCGCTGATGTGTTGCGCACGCAGGCTGGTGGGTCATTCCGTGGCGTAAATACGGGGGTTGTGCAGAACACTCCAGGGGGCGGCGTCGGAGGCTTTGGATCGGGGTCGAGTGGCGCCGGGGCTGGTGGGACGTCAGGCGGTGCGGGAGGCGCAGGCTCCGGGGCTTCCGGCCTGGTAGAGTCGACGCTTGGAACAGGAACGAACGTGTCATCCTATGATCCTTTGATTACAGGAGCATTGAACAACGAGCACTACACGCAACCGCTCTCGAACACAGCTCTGTACGGAGTACAAACGTTGAAATCAACGACAACGAATGGCAATATTGGCTACTCGCAGTCGTTCGCGACGGGCACGAGCTTTACTGCGAGTTTCATCAACAGTCGTGACACTAGCAACAGCCCGTACAGTCTGCTGAACCCAACACTAAACTCTTACTATCGCGTTCTAGTTCAGCAGCAACTGTTAGCGGGGTTTGGGCTTGGACCAAACCTACGATTCCTGCGCATTGCAAAGAACAATCAGAAAATTTCAGATGAAGCCTTCAAATTACAGGTCGCGACGACTGTTACGCAGATCGCAAATATGTACTGGGATTTGGTGGCGGCATATGAGGATGAGCAGGTAAAAAGTCGCGCGCTCGACTTCGCACAACAAACGCTCGATAATGGTCGAAAGCAGTTTGAACTACGGGCCATTCCTGCGATGGACGTAATGAAGGATGAAGCTGAAGTAGCGAATCGCGAGCAAGATGTAACGATCGCGAAGACTACACTTGAGTTTCAGGAGCTCTTGATAAAGAATGCCCTGACGAAAAATCTCGACGATCCTATTCTGGAAGCTATGCCTGTTAAGCCGACCGACGAAAGCAGTATGATGCAGGTCACTGAGGCCGGTCCTACCGAGGATTTGATAGCACAGGCGTTGCGTGATCGGGCGGAGCTATTGGAATCGGACATCGACCTGGAGAATCGGCACATCAGCCGCGATGCCGCAAGGAATGCGCTATTGCCTCAGCTTTCAGCGACGGGATTTTATGGGGGCACAGGGCTTGCGGGTTTGCAGAACCCGCTTTCGAGCTTGAGTTCCACTGCTCCGCCAGGATTTTTTGGAGCGGTTGGGAGCGCGCTCAACAATTCAGCCCCTGATTATTATTTGGGATTGTCACTGAATATTCCGCTCCGCAACCGCGTAGCTAAAAGCGATCAGTATCGTTCGGAACTAGAGACGAGACAGGCCGAATTGCGGCTTCAACAGCTGAAGAAGCAGATACGCATCGAGGTTCGCAATGCGCAATATGCTCTCGTGCAGAGCGAGGCCCGGGTGCTGTCGGCGACGAAGGCTCGCGATCTCGCGAGTAAGACCTTTGAAATCACGAACAAGGAGCAAGAGCTTGGCGCTGGGTCGAACTACCAGACGCTGACAGCTAGGCGCGATCTTGCTGAGGCCGAGTCTACGCTGGTCGCAGCGATGACTGCTTACCAGAAAGCACGGATCGAAGTCCATCGTGCCGTCGGAGATACGCTGGAAGCGAATGCTATTTCGATAGAATCGGCTAAGACGGGCATTGCTCCGCAGAGCAACCCGTAATGGGTGAGACGCGATGGAAGCACAGGCGGAGCACGAGGTCTTAGCGCAACGGTCAACCATAGCGAGCGAGACTCCTTGCCGGCTGCTGATTGCTGATGATCAATCACATGTTATTGAGGCGTTACGACTGCTACTAACGCCTGAAGGCTACGCGTTGGAGAGTGTCCGAACGCCTGCACATGCGCTCGAAGCGTTGATGAATGAGAGTTTCGACGGGCTGCTCATTGATCTTAACTACACGCGCGACACGACGTCCGGACAAGAAGGACTCGACCTCGTCTCGCGGATCAAGGAGGTCGACTCGCAACTGCCTGTAATCGTGATGACGGCGTGGGGCAACATTGATCTAGCGGTGGAAGCGATACGGCGCGGCGCTAGCGATTTCATTCAGAAACCGTGGGAGAATGCTCGGCTTTTGAGTGTGATGAAAGCTCAGATAGATCTGCACCGCAGCCGCAAGCGAGCACAATGGCTGGAAGCAGAGAACCGCATTCTTCGAGCCCAGGGAGCACCGGATTTCATTGCGACTGCACCGTCCATGCGGCGGGTGCTCGAAATGATGGCGCGAGTTGGGCCTTCGGATGCAAACGTTCTGATTACAGGCGAACACGGCACCGGAAAAGAAGTCGTGGCACAAACATTACATAGACTGTCCGGACGCTCAGATCGCACATTGGTGGCGGTGAATACCGGTGCCCTACCCGAGGGGACCTTCGAAAGCGAGCTCTTTGGGCACGTTAAAGGAGCATTCACCGATGCGCGAACAGATCGCATTGGACGCTTTGAACTGGCGAATGGCAGCACATTATTTCTTGATGAGATTGCAAACGTGCCGATTCGGCAGCAAGCCAAACTTCTCCGAGTATTGGAGACTGGCGAGATAGAACGCGTAGGCTCGTCGAAGACCAATAAAGTCGATGTGCGCATAATCTCTGCTACCAACGCCGATCTTCGAAGCGAATGTGCTGCCGGAAGGTTTCGCGAGGATCTACTCTTTCGATTGAATACTATCGAGATTCATATTCCTCCACTTCGCGATCGCCGCGAAGATATTCCAGCCCTTGCTTCATATTTTCTGGATCGCTATGCCACTCGCTATCGCCGTAACCTGCAGGGATTGGAGACATCAGCATTGCAAGCGATGCTACAGTATGCATGGCCGGGCAACGTTCGCGAGCTCGACCACACCCTAGAACGTGCTGCATTGATGGCACGTGGGACACGCGTCGAGATCAGCGATCTTGGATTGAGTTCGCAAAAAAATGCAGGTCAAAGTCTTGATGAGATGAGCCTGGAGGCAGTGGAAGCGGTCCTTATTCGCAAAGCGCTGACACGTGCTGACGGCAATGTAAGCCATGCTGCTGAGGCACTCGGTCTCAGCCGGGGAGCCCTATATCGTCGCATGGAAAAATATGGACTGTGAGGAGCAATCGAAGACGGCGTTGAATTCCATGCACGTGCGTAGGTTACCCCTGGGGCGCACGCGCCGAAGACTTGCTTTCGAGAAACGCCTTAGAGCATGGCTTTACTTATTGAGTCTCCCCGCAGTTGTATTGGGCTTCTTGCTGCTGCGAGCGTATGACATGTCATGGCAGACATTGGCAATTAGTGAAGTCGGCTTACTAATTGGTTGGGCATTAGCAGCATCGATCCTGACCGAGCAAATTGTGCGCCCTCTCCGCACGCTCGCAAACGTTGTAGCGGCTTTGCGAGAGGACGATTACTCTTTTCGCGCTCGAGGTGCGCGACGGAACGACGCCATGGGTGACCTTGCGCTAGAAGTAAACTCGCTTGCTGGACAATTACAATCACAGCGGTCGGGAGCGCTAGAGGCCATGGCTCTGTTAGAGCACGTAATGGCCTCGATAGAGTCGCCGATTCTCGCATTCGATCGCGAAGGACGTTTGCTTATGCTGAATGTTGCGGGGGAGAGCGCGTTAAGCACTTCGCACATAAAAGCACTTGGGAAGAGCGCGGAAGAGCTCCATCTCGGGCATCTGCTGACGACCGAGGATGGGCAGCTCGTCGTGTTGGGACGACAGAACGGACACATGGATCGTTGGATTGTGAAACGAAGTTCCTTTCGTTTACGGGGGGTAAGTCACACGCTGATCATGCTGTCAGATATCAGTAAGGCTCTCCGCGAAGAAGAAAGACTTGCTTGGGAGCGGCTCATTCGCGTTCTTGGACATGAGATCAACAACTCACTGACTCCGATCAAGTCGATCGCAGAGAGCCTACGAACTAGGTTGCCAGTAACCGAAACGTCGGGTGACTTCGAACGCGGACTTGCCGTAATTGAAAACCGCGCTGAATCATTGAATCGTTTCCTTCAAGCGTATCGACAACTATCTAGACTTCCCCCGCCAAAGCTCAAACATGTGTCGTTAGCGGCCTTAATTGCCCGGGTTGTGAACCTAGAGTTCAGGTTGCGAGTTAGTATTGCCACTTCCGAGGACGTCATGGTGAATGTGGATGCGGACCAGATCGAACAGGCGCTCATCAACCTAATACGCAATGCAGTTGATGCGGCTTTGAGCTCAGATACAGCCAGCAAGTCCCCTCCATCCGTAGAACTTCGGTGGAAGAAGATCAGTTCGGAAGTAATCATTTCTATTCTGGACAGCGGATTGGGACTTACGAATTCAGCCAACCTATTCGTGCCGTTTTATACCACCAAGCCCACAGGAACAGGGATCGGCCTTATTCTGGCACAGCAAATTGCGGAAGCTCATTCCGGATCAGTGCGATTGACAAATCGAATAGATGCACAAGGCTGCGTAGCGGAACTACGGCTGACTCGACCGCCAGACCACCATGGCGGCGCGTAGGTAAGCACATAGACAATGTATCTTCTCTTAGGACTTTTGGGTTGAGAGTTCTATTGTGCGATGTTTTGGCGAAAAACACTCCATCTATGGTTGCTCTTCTGTAGAGGTCTATCGACTATACCGATAAGTCCCTGGCAGCTGAATCTGCTAAATCGTATGGTTCAAGTATCCAACCCTGGCTCAGCGTGATGGGCGCTTCCAGAACGCCACGGCCTGGTGGTTGCCTACTTCCGAGCGGATAGAATTGTGCCTCCTTCTCTCGAGAAATTAAATAGCTGTATTTTTCGTTGGCACCTCGATGTCAAAACGAATTACCTCGTGGAATTCTCTTGATCGGCTCGATACTGACCTTTGATCGGGTACCCGCTATCACCTTGTGCGGTCGATTGGTCACAAATTAGATCGTTTGATTGCTACGAATTGTATACTCGGGGCGCTAGAGAATGGTCTGATGAAGTTCGTTTGGCATTCTCTCAGAAGACGAGGTCGTTCGGAGACAGATGGCATACAATCGTTCCTCATTAAAGTTTTTTTCGATGGCCCTAGTCGCAACCTTACTAGTCGCGACTGTTCGGTTAAATGCGCAGACCGATGCCCTTTCGGTCCCACCGGACTCACCACGGTGGGATTTACAGGGGAACGCGAAGCCGTCGGAATCTCAGGGACGGAAGTGCCTCTTGCTCGACGGTGGCGCGGCGGTTCTGAAAGACTTTGTGATGCGTGATGCCGTGATGGACATGGATGTCACAACCACTCGGAAACGGGGATTCTTTGGAGTGCAATTTCGCGTAGGCGAAGATGGCAAAAATGGCGAGTGGGTTTATCTTCGTCCACACAAGTCGGCATTGCCCGATGCGATACAGTACACTCCGATCATCAATCAAGAAGCCACCTGGCAGCTCTACAACGGACCCGGGTTTACCGGCATGCTCGACATCCCTATGGAACGCTGGTTCCATTTGCGACTCGCTGTCGCCGGCGCACAGGCAAAGCTCTACGTGGAAGATATGGATCACCCTGCGTTGGTCATTGATGACCTTAAGAGCGGCTTGCAGAAAGGCGAGGTGGCACTGTTTGTCTCTCGTGGCGCCACGTGTTTTTCTAATTTTGAGATACGAGCGACTCCTGACGTCCCATGGGAACGGCATTTACCGCCAATGCCCGCGGGCGCCCTGACGAAATGGAAGCTGTCACCCTCTTATGACGCACTCGCCCGCAACGTCGAGCAACCGCTTTCGCGCGCAGACATAAACGCGATCAAGTGGCAGGATGTGGAGGCTGAATCGCCAGGTTGGGTGGTCATCAATCGTTATCGTGAGGCCCCGGGAGCGTTGGCCACCTTTGAGAAAGATTTCTCAACTCGTTTAAATCCACAGCCGGGGATGAAAGTTGTATACGCGACAACCACTATCGATTCAGACCGTGACCAGGTAAGAAAGTTGAACATCGGCTACAGCGACGAGGTCAGCGTTTTCTTGAATGGCAGAATTCTCTACCGCGGCCGAAGCGCCCAGGCCTTTCGCGATTCCACATTCCTGGGCATTGCCAACGTAGAAGACGATGCCGTTTATTTGCCTCTGAAGAAGGGCAAAAATGAACTAGTGCTTGCGGTCAGTGAAATCGGTGGCGGGTGGGGATTTATTTGTAGGCTAGGTGATGCACAAAACTGAAATCACAGACGCAATTGTGGCGGTCCGGGTTCACCCGGAATGACTTGCGGGTTTACCTGCGGTGCCTGTTAAGGCCCTCCAAATGGTCCTTATCAATGTGGCGGACAGAACGGCGGCTACTAATCCCTATCAACGAGCAAGCCTGCTTCCGGAAATGAGG
>Ga0206875_1135_pt1 | contig 18437 bp, 19 predicted proteins | sample Alteio_BWOrgCont_9_FD_152616 | JGI IMG/M metagenome (GOLD analysis project Ga0206875, IMG submission 152616) | Enriched cells from forest soil in Barre Woods Harvard Forest LTER site, Petersham, Massachusetts, United States -... | ecosystem: Environmental > Terrestrial > Soil > Temperate forest > O... | reverse complement strand
TACAGTAGGTGTGTTAAGTGCCATGGGCTTTACATTGACTGCTGCAGGTATTGCCGGTTTGGTATTGACTATTGGTATGGCGGTAGATACCAACGTTATCATCTTTGAAAGAATTAAAGAAGAACTTACAAAAGGGAAGAGTTATCCGCAAGCTGTAAACGATGGTTACAAGCGTTCATTGGCTCCGGTTATTGATGCCCACGTTACTACCTTCTTAACGGCTGCTATATTATTTACATTCGGTTTAGGTCCGGTACTTGGTTTTGCTACTACGCAAATGTTGGGTATCGTGCTTTCATTGTTCTGCGGAATATTAGTATCAAGATTAATTACTGATTTCTGGACAAACAAAAACCGTCACTTTAATTACTTTACCGTTGTATCTAAAAAGATATTCAAACATGCAAGTTTCAAATTCATTGAATACAGAAAAGTTGCTTACAGTATTTCTGTAGTTGTATTGTTGTTAGGTATCGGTTCTTACTTTAATGGCTTCCACGAAGGGGTGGAGTTTAAAGGTGGCCGTAGCTATACCATACAATTCCCGCAGAATGTACGCAATGAAGAAGTACAGGATGATTTGAAGAAAGCATTGGATGGCGATTTCCCTGTTATTAAGACAGTAGGTGATAACAAACATTTAAATATTACTACTTCTTACTTAATCGGGCAAACAGATAAAGACAGTGCTGTACAAACAAGATTGTATCAGGGCTTACAGAAAGTATTACCAAATGTTAGCTATGCTGATTTCGTAAAAACAAATATTCAAAGTTCAGAAACAGTACAACCTACTATCTCTGCAGATTTAAAGAAAGGAGCAATTGAAGCAACGGTGTTTGCAATCATAGCCATCTTCATTTATATCTTTATTCGTTTCCGTGACTGGCGTTATTCATTAGGTACCATTGTGGCGTTGCTGCATGACGTATTTGTAACGCTGGCAGTGTTCTCGTTCTTTAAAAACATTGTACCATTTCCGTTGGAAATTGACCAGCATTTTATCGCAGCGATATTAACGGTAATTGGTTTTAGTATGAATGATACGGTGATTGTATTTGACCGTATCCGTGAATACAGTAAAGGGTCTAAAGCAAGCGATAAAGGCACTATCATCAACCGTGCTATCAACGATACATTAAGCCGTACTATCATGACTTCATTAACAGTGTTCTTAACCTTGTTGGTGTTGTTCATCTTTGGTGGCGAAGTAACAAGAGGTTTTGCCTTTGCAATGCTGATTGGTGTTGTAACCGGTACATACTCTTCAATATTCGTTGCTGCACCGATATTGGTTGATTTTGCAAAAGACAAACCATTAGGTGAAGCAGAGTTGATAAGCTCTGATAAACCGGTAGCTAAAGCATAAGGCAAGATTTTATAGATATTATAAACCCGTTCAATTAGTTGAACGGGTTTTGTTTTTGTTTCACACAAAGAGACAACGAAAACAACGGAACAACGATAAGAGTTTTGTGGTCTTTGTTCCTTCGCCTCGTTGTGTGAAAAGCACAAATATGCCCCCAATATTAGTAAGGGTAATTAAAGAAAACAATTGAATTATTAATTAATATAAATTTTTATTCATAAGGAATTTCTACTTTCATAGCAATACATTATTTTGTAGCCCTAAAACAAAATCAATGAATCTAAAATTTGTACCGGCAGTAGTAATTAGTGTTACTATAGCTTTAAGTTTTCAGCAGGCAACAGCACAAAAGACCGAGCCCATTTTTGAAATACCGGCCGGTAGTCTTCTTAACAGTCCCAAATTTTTATTGCAGGCTTCAACAGGCGAATTAATTATGGGCAACGAATTAAAACTAATAGCAGTTGACCCCAATAAAAAAACAACACTTTGGGAGAATAAAGATTTTACCGGATTGGATGATGCGGATATTTCAGTTATTGACGGCACGCCGTTTATAAAGATCGAGAGAAAAAAACTTACTTCACTTGCCAATAATAAAAGTACTTACATTATACAGGCTGCAGATGGTAAAATAGTGTACGATAGTAAAGGAGAAGGTATTAAAGTCCGCAACACACTTATCATTCCTGAGCTAAATGGTTTGCTTATTGAAAGTGTGAAAGAAGGCATGCTTTCTGTATCCTTAATAGACTTTGCTACTAATAAACAACTATGGTCGGTACCGTTGGCACAGGAAAAAACAGGTGGTGTAGGGATTGGTGCATTAAAAAGAGCGATCAAATCTTATCTTAATTCAGCGTTTAATGTGCCGCCGGTTACAGATGCAAATGGCAATTTATTGCTGGTGTACAAAAAACAAATCTTTGCAATAGGTAAAACAGGAAATATTGCATGGAAAAAAGAATACGAAGAGAATCTGGACGATGCCTATATCAGTAAAGATAAAAAGGCAATGTTTATCGGCTATAAAAAATACATCGACAAGATCAACACTGCAGATGGCAGCAGTATGCTAAAAGAGCCCATTAAAATGCGGGATGAATTGAATGGAATAACGCCTAAAGGCAATGAATACATTGTGTACAATCAGGCAGGCATTAATGTAATGGATGCAAACGGAAATATGGAATGGGATAAAGATACCAAGTTGGGGAATATTACAGATGTAAGGTTTACAAACGATGGTATCCTTGCTATACAACCGGTAAAAGATGATGAAACAAACTTTTTCTGGATTGACAATAGTGGTAAAAAGATATGGGATCAAAATGTAAAGGGAGCCTTTACACTTGCAGAACCTACTGCTAAAGGCGTGATGTATGTAACTACTGAAAAAGCAAATATACTTACCTACGAAAAAGGAAAAGATGTATGGAATAAGGATATTAAATTAAAGGGCAAACCAAGTTTTGGAATTGATGCACCCAATAAAATATTATACGCTTATGCAAATGAAAAGCTGCATGCATTTAACTTTAATGATGTTACCTATCGTTTAGTAGCACAGGATCTGGAACTAAAGAAATTTAATGAAGATGAAGAAGCAGTTAAATTTGACATTCGTGAAAACGGTTCAATTGTAGTACTTAGTACCAATCAAAATGTAGCCTGTGTACAGGCTGCCGATGGTAAAATCAATTACAATAATTACTTTAAAGACATTGGTAATACTGGTAAAAAATGGGGTAAAGCATTGGGTATTGCTGCAAGTGTTGGTGGCTCAGCTATGCAAATGAATGATATTTCAAAAGGCAATTTTATGCTTACGCCTACCAAAGATGCGAATGGTAATACTGTAGCTAACAGTTATGATGTTAACTCTACAAATCCAACAGGAGCTATCATGAGTAATGCGGGAGGTGATTTGTATGCAGCTGCTAAAAAACGTTATTTGGCAAGCCAGGCTACAAAAGATAACCTGTATATTTTATCTGAAATGCCTGAAGGCAATGGTTTATTGGTTTGGAATAAAGATAAGGGCGAGATAACCAAGAAGATTTATTTCAGCGATACTACGCCTGTATTTGTAGTAGATGAAGCTGTTGACAGGGTGTATGTGATTGTTGGAAGTAGCCTAAAAGCGTATGATCTGAAATAAAGTAAGACTGATAATTTTTAAGAGCCGGCTACCTAAAAATGCCGGCTCTTTTCTTTCATGTAAGCAACAACAACAAATAAAGTAAAACAGGGTACAGCTGTTTGTACCCTGTTTATTTTTGACCAAAACAAAACTTAAACTAAACAACTAAAAGAGCCATAAACTGCTTGCCTGTTTACAATTTAAACTTACATCAATACTTAACTTTCAAAATGGAAAACAGCCATTGAAACAATTCCCAGTCTGCAATGGCAAACAAGGTTAATAAAGCCACTCCCTGCCACAGTATTTTATTAATACCTGTTTGATGCCTGTCTTTTTCATAAGCTTCTAAAACGGTTGAATCGATATTCATAGCTGTATATATTTATAGTTTAAAACCGATACTAAGGTAGAGGCCAGAAATTAGTAAGCGATTAATTTTAGATTAGAATGCTATTAGAATTTGATGAACAGCTCTATAACGGGCATTTTCAAAGAACAAAGCCTGTTATAATTTGTAAATTGCGATACAGTAATTGCTGTTTTATCACCGTTACAGTTTAATACATGAACAGAAGCGCTATCCTGATAGTAGAAGATGAACGAAAGATTGCCAATACATTAAAGCTTGGCTTTAATGAAAATGGTTATGAAGCCGAAGTAGCGTATGATGGAGCCATGGGCTATGAACTGTATAGTACACACCGGTTTCAGATTGCATTATTAGATATTAATTTGCCGGGAATGAATGGTTATGAGTTATGTAAAAAAATCCGTTTGGAGGATAAGCATATTCCAATAGTAATGCTTACATCTATGGATACGCTTGCTGATAAAGTAAATGGGTATGATGTAGGGGCTGATGATTATATAAGCAAGCCGTTTGAGTTTAAAGAGTTGTTGTTAAAGGTGGGTGTTTTATTAAAGCGTGCCTATTCAGAACCATTGATAACTGCCAATATAATAACTGCTGGAACCCTTCAGGTAAATTTTGATAGCAAAGAAGTAAATAGGGAAGGAGAGGCGATAAATCTTACTGCAAAAGAATTTCAGTTATTGGAGTATTTATTGAAAAATAAAAACCGGCTGGTATCCAGGGCTGATATTGCTATTAATGTATGGGGCATCGATTTTGATACCAACACCAATGTAATTGATGTATATATTAATTATCTGCGAAACAAAATCGATAAGAAATTTTCGCAGAAACTAATACAGACACATGTAGGCATGGGCTATATCTTAAAAGAAAATTAATTGAATGTCAACCGGAACACGCATTACGATACGCTTTGCTTCATTGGTATTAGTGATTCTTGCGTTGGTGTACCTGTCTATTTATTATTTTTTTTACAACAGCCGTATTAAGGATGTACAAACCCGCCTTGTAAACCGTGCCGTTACTACCGGACGGCTATTAAGTCAATCTGAAACCTTTGATAAGCAACTGATACAAAAAATAGACTCTTCTACAACACTTGCATTGGTTGATAAAACAGTGGCGGCTTATGATGCAAAGAATCGTGAAACGTTTTCCTTTGCAGATAATAAGAACGATAGCATATCAGTCGATACTGCTATCTTCAGCAATGCAAGAGCAAATGGCAAAGTGTTTTTCACTATTGATAAAAGAGAGGCTGTAGCATTCTATTATACATCCGGTAATTATAGCGAAGTTATTGTGGCCGCCGGATACGATAAAGACGGATGGGCAAACCTGTCTAAATTACAATTGATTTTGGTGTTCAGTTTTTTAGGAAGTGTACTGTTGGTAGTTATTGCCGGTTATTTCTTTTCTAAAAGCCTGTTGAAACCAATAAAAAAAATTGCAGATGAAGTAAATGAAATATCCGCACAGAATTTAACCCGGAGAATTAAGCCGGACACCGGTAATGATGAATGGACCTACTTAACCGATACGTTAAATGAACTATTGAACCGGATGCAGGAAAGTTTTCAGATTCAAAGCAGATTTATATCCAATGCATCGCATGAATTGTTTAATCCGTTAAGTGCTATATCAAGCCAGTTGGAAGTTTCCATGCAGCGTGAAAGGCAAGCCGGTGAGTACAAAGAGGTAATCCAATCTGTTTATCAGGATGTGTTGCATCTCAATCAGCTTATTCAAACTTTATTGGAGTTTGCAAAAGCTTCGGGTACTGCAGGAGGATTAGAAATCAATTTAATCCGCATCGATGAAATATTACTGAAATTAAAAAGCGAGATTTTTAGACTGGGTAAGGATTATACGGTAGTGTTGGAGTTTGAAGAATTACCGGAAGACGAGACCGATTTACTGATATTGGGCAATGAAAAATTATTGTTTACAGCGATTAACAATATTGTTATAAATGCCTGTAAATATTCTGATGATAAAAAAGCGATTGTTCGATTGCATGTAAAAGCGAAAGAAATTTTTATCACAGTTATTGATACTGGAAAAGGGATTGATATCAATGAATTGGAAAATATATTCCAGCCTTTTTACCGTACGGATGATACTAAAGCAATGCTGGGGTTTGGCTTAGGGTTAGCGCTTGCAAACCGGATAATAAAATTGCACAAAGGCTTTATTAATGTAGATTCTGTAATGGGAAAGGGTACAAGCTTTGTAATAAGCTTACCTGTTGCATAGAGTACCTTTTAAAATGCGGGGGATTAATAATTATTCAGTTTCATATAATTGCAGTTTATTCTTTAATCTGTTAATTTCATGCTGCAAATCATGCGTACGTTGAAGTATATGGTGAATAGCTTCTATTCCTTCAATGTTAATCCCCATCTCGTAATGGAAGCGTATAAATTTTTCCAATTCTGATAATTGCTCTTTTTGGATATAGGCATTATTTTCAATAGTAGTGATTTCTATTAAGCCGTATTGCGATAAGGATTGTACAAATGAAAATTCGGTATTGTAATGAATACAGAATTCGTTGGCCGGTATTAAGTCTTCTGTTTGCATCGTTTACAATTTAGAAAGTTGTGTAAATAATTCCTTTTGTTGCTCAGTAAGGTTGGTAGGTATTTTTATAGAGAAGCTGACGTATAAATCGCCAAACTGCCCTTCGGTTTTATATACAGGAAAACCTTTGCCTTTTAATTTAAGCTTGCTGCCGTTTTGTGTTTCGGGTTTTACTTTTAATTTTACTTTTCCATCCAATGTATCAATGGTTATTTCGCCACCCAATACGGCTGTATATAAATCCAGTTCAATCGTTGCAGAAAGATCATTGCCGTTTCGTTTAAACATCGTGTTATTATTGATTACAAAAGTTAGATAAAGATCACCGTTGGGGCCGCCGTTTACGCCGGGAGCACCATGTCCTTTTAATTTGATTACCTGACCGTTTTCAACACCTGCAGGTATGGTAATGCGGACTTTCTTATCGTTTATAGTAAGTGTTTGTTGTTGTGTTTTATAAACGTCTGTAAGGTTTAAATGGAGCTCTGAATTATAATCCTGTCCACGGTATTTTGTATTGCTGCTTCTTCTGCTGCCACCGCCACCAAATAAGGATTCAAAAAAATCGGAGAAAGCACCTTCGTCCGCACCTGAAAACGCTTCTTCATTAAAACGATTGGAGGATTGCCTGCCCGAAGATTGTCTTGCCTGTTCAAACTGGTCTGCCTGTTGCCAGTTCTCTCCATACGAATCATATTTCTTACGCTTTTCCGGATCGCTTAGTACTTCGTTGGCTTCGTTTATCTGTTGAAATTTTTTGTTTGCTTCCTTGTCATTCGGATTTAAATCGGGATGATGCTTGCGTGCAAGCTTTCTGTAAGCGCTTTTTATTTCATCCTGCGATGCTGTTTTGGCAACCCCTAATATGCTATAATAATCTATAAAAGCCATTTTATTTAATTGGTAATTTAGAATTGAAGATGGATCATTACGATTCTTTATTGATCTTTTGTTGCTTAAATTTAAAAACAAAAAGCAGTAATAACAAATTATGATCTAAGCTTCGATAAAAGCTGAAACAATGGTATGTCGTTGCAGTGACCCGATAGCTATCGGGTGACACAACGATGCTTAATAGCAGCACAAAAGCTAAGTACAAAATTTATTGTTCCTGCCTTAATTTTTTTGAAGTACAAAAAGCTTGCTACAATCGAACATATGGATTGCCGCCAAAAAATTTGCGTACAGAATCCCTCACTCTTGCTGTGTCTGTTATCGGGAATGTAAACGGGATTGCCAATTTATAAGCACCGTCTTCCGGTATAATAACTAATGTATGTCCGTAAGATGTAAGCCTTTTATAGGCTTTGCTCATGGCAATGCTATCGGGATAGGTTTTAAGTACTATTTTAAATGTAGAACTGTCTTTAGGTACAATGCTCGCTTTTAAAAGATTACTATCTACAACGGGTTTTGCTATTGTATCTTTTTTTACAGTGTCAGTAATTGGTGCAGGAAGCGCTGCTGCAGGTTGTTCTACTGCAACTTCTTCTTTTTGTGCATGTTTCTTTTTTATAAAATAATAGATGCCGGTGCCGGCTATTGCCAATACTAAAAGAGTGATTGCAATGGCTACATTATTGTTTCCTTTCTTGCGGCTTTCACTTTCAAAAGATACCAATTCTTCTTTTTTCTCTCTTAGTTCTTTGGGGGCTTCTTCAATTTTTGTCGGAATAAAAATGCCCTGTATAAATTCGTATTCGCCCAACATGTTTTTTTGAACGGTGCCAATGCCTTCAATTACCAATGGCTTGCCGATGTTTAAAAACTGTTTTGCTAATGTAATGTAGGAATCAAGGTCGGAAGAAGCCAGTGGTTTAATTTTCCGGGTATGTTGTACAATAAAATCGATTAAGCCTTCGTCTTCAAGCGTACGCAGATTGTATTCAAACTGAATAGCATTTTCGGGCATTGTAAAATCTTTGTCTGCTACGTTAGGCATGGAGACCTGCGTATTTAAACGAAATTTACCGATCCCTTGTAAGGTTACTTGTTTATTAGCGTATAAATATTGGACTATAATCTGCTCTATTTTCACGACAAGAAAAATTAGTGTTGACAAACCTACCTATTATTAATCAATTGGCAAAACATCTATTTTTTAGCCGGCAAGGTGGGAAGACGTCTTTATTTTATAAAGACTGGCATGCTTCTGCTTTAACTGCAATAATAATTTGGTTAATTTTGCGGAATGATTACTGATAAGGAAAAGGCATTTTTACAATATTGGGAACAAAACCGGGATATGGAAAATAATTTCGGGTATAAGATACTTAAAGGGTTGCCGATGGCAATGGTATTTGGTTTGCCTATTATTTTATCAGTAATAATTGTACGGCTTTATTTTCCGGAGTGGTATACCAAGATATCGCAAACAACTCCGGGAATGTTTATAACAGCTATTATTGCTGTGATAGGCATTATTTTATTCACTGCGTTTTTTAATATGCAATTTCGTTGGGAAACCAATGAGCAGGCTTATCAGGAGTTGAAGATTAAGGAAAAAAGAGAAGCTGATAAAATTAATAATTAGTAATTAGCAATTAATAATTATGGTGTTTTTATGAAGATAGCAACTTGTATTTAAAGAATTATTAATTACTAATTAATAATTACTAATTAATAATTGCTAATTATATCCCGTATTTACGTTTAATATCTCTATCCGTATCCCGTTCTTTAATGGTTTCTCTTTTATCGTATAGTTTTTTTCCTTTGCCTAAGCCGATTTCCATTTTAAATATCCCTTTTTCGATCAGGAAGATTTTCAATGGTATAATAGAGTAGCCCTTCTCTGTTGTTTTGGCTTCCAGTTTACGGAGTTCGTTTTTATTCAGTAATAATTTACGGTCTCTTACTGTATCGTGATTGTTATAAGTGCCAAATGTGTATTCAGCAATATGCAGGCTTTTTACAAATAGTTCACCATTATTAAAATGACAATAACTATCATTAAAACTGGCTTTGCCCAAACGAAGGCTTTTTACTTCTGTGCCGCTTATTACCATACCGGCAATGTATTTTGCTTCAAAAAAATATTCGTGATATGCTTTTCTATTCGAGATTTCCAAAGAAATGTTTTTTGTAAAGATATTAAATATGTGATAAGTAGTAGGTCGTAAGTATTAAGTAGTAATTCTTTATTGTTTCCTACTTCTTACAATAATGGTCTGAATTTTCAACCGGGTATTTTTTATCAAGATCGATATTATTAAAGCTTTCTTTATTGCCCCAGTTAAAATATTTTTCAAAGAAGGGTAGAAGCTTGTTGGTTTTTATCTGTTCAAGGAAATAGACTTCATGTTCTTTTTCTTTGATGCCCATATCATACAGCAATTGGTCGTGCTCTGTAATACCAAGCGAATTGAAGTATTGCTTCATGCGAAAGTATTCGCATACATTGCCGCTTTCCAATCTTCCTGCAAAATAAAAAGGCATAAACCAACCGATTACATAGCAGCTTGCAGAAATTACTTTGCCGATTATATGAAAACGTATTTCATAATATTTTGAAACAGGTACATCGTATTGTTGCATTACTGCCAATACTTCGCTGCGATGATTCCACTCGTCTATTTCAATTTGCCTGATAGCTGCTTTTTCTTGAGGATTTTTTACCGCACCTGCATGTCCCTGATATGCAAAGGCAGCCGCTTTTTCGGCTGAGTATGCTTTTTTCATCAAGTCGATTAATTGTGGATGTTGCAGTTTCAATGTATTGCAGTTAAGTATTGTGCTGCAAAGATAGCACAGGTATTTATTCTATAACCTTGTAATATTTAAAATCTCAACGGGTTGTTTCAACTGATCATCATTTGTGGGCTTTGTGTAAAACTGATTGATAAGATCCATACCTTTTACAACCTGTCCAAATGCTGCATACCCCTGTCCGTCGGGATTATTGGAACCCCCATAATCAAATCCTTTTTGATCGCCGATGCAAATAAAAAATTCGGTATTGGCAGTTCCGGGTGCCAGTCTTGCCATTGAGATGGTTCCGTTTTTATGGGTCAATTTTGTTTGCTGTGTGCTTTCATGCGGTATGCCGGGGAGATGAAGATCGGGTTTTGTTTTCCATATACCGCCTTGTATGAGCGCTGTTTCTGTATTGCCCATTGTCTGGTTGTCGTCATTCAATGCCCTGTAAAAAGAAGCATTTTTATAATAACCTGAATCTACATAAGATAAAAAAGCTGCTACGGTTTTGGGAGCATTATCCGGATAAAGCTCTACCTCTATATCCCCGAATTTTGTCTCAATCTCTACATGAGGATTTTTATACTTGTGATTAGAGCATGAAAAGCAGCAGCACGAAATAATGATAAGTAAATAGAGATAACGCATAAAAAATTGTTGGATAAAGATAATCAATTTGTGTTTTGGAACACGGATTGGACGGATTGGATGGATTTTAATCTATTTATTGTTGCGATTTGAATGAGATCGCCTTTGTGATAGTTAGATCTAACAAATCCGTCTAATCGTAAAATCCGTGTTCAATAAGATGTTGTTATAATTCCCCACTATGAGCAATGAAACACTCTGTTATACTTTTTCTGTCTTCAAAAAGCTACTATACATCTCCAAAATAAACAGGCATTCTATTTGGAAAAACAGTTTGTACTTAAATTCAAATTAATAACCTTAAAACTATCAGTTATGCGTATTAAAAATTTATTAAAGATTCTTTGTTTTGTAATCGTCATTGCATTGGCAAATCCTGTAAAAGCCAGTTCTGTAATTATTGATAAACCAACAACAGACAGCGTAAGCAAAGCAGACAGTATCATGGCTCAGCAAATTATGAAACGTGTTGCTGAAATACAAAGCATGGATAAAAGCAATTTATCATCTTCAGACAAAGCTAAATTACGTAAAGAATTAAAGGCAATGCATAATGAAGCGGTGGGTAGCCATGGTGTTTATATTTCAGTAGGAGCAATTATTATTATCCTTTTGTTGATATTAATTTTAAGATAATCCTTAATCAACTTTCCCTGTTAGTAAAAGCGTTGCATCATTCTTTACAGTTATAGTTGCGTTTGATGCAGCGTTGATACTTCTGCAGGATGTAGTATAATTTACAACAGGAGTAAAAGTTGTACCGGAAGTTATAATTACATCTGTGTTTGAATCGGGCACTTGTCCACAGTTCCAGTTTGCAGGGTTTTCCCAGGCTGTGCTTACAGAGCCTGTCCATGTGCTTGCAAACTGAGTCGTGTACTCCTTACTGTAAATTGAATCATTATCTGTTATTATTAAACAACGATACTTATTTCCATAAACACTTGTTGAGATATTTAAAAAGCGTAGTGTGTCTGTATTTACTCCTTTATAAATACTGTCATTTGAAAGATTGGTATATATCGAATCTTTATTAATCTGCCATTGCCATTTATAATTACCTAAATAGCCTGAGACTAAAAAAAACGCATCTCCTGCACAAAGCTTTAAAGTATCTGTGGATGAAAAAGAAACAGGACTTAGTGACAAATTAAACCGATCAATATAAGCACCGGGTTTATTATTGAATGAAATCAATTGTATCGTATTAATTCCTTTATTCAATACAACTGTTTTCTTTAGTGTACTCCAAACAGTATTGGTAGGCTTGAATAATAATTGACCTGCATTGGCTCCATTTACCAGTAATGTACAAGGCTTATTAACAGTATCAATATTGGCATATATAAAATTGATTGTATCAACTTCATTATTAGTTTTAGTAACCTGCCATTGAATATAATTTACAGAGTCGGCAAATTCCATATAGCCATTGCCTTTATAACCTGTTGTTACATTAGACCAACCCCATGCTGCTTTATTTGTATAAGCTTCTGCTTCGGTAAAGCCATTTACAGGCGTAGGAATAAGTGGTATAGCACCATTGATTAAGGTATTATATACCTGAAGCCTGCAGATATTGTTAAGTGTGCCTAATGAACCTGCATTTTTAAAAGTACAATTCGTGATTTTTACATCGGTTAATGGAGAACGTTTATAAGCATTTACATAAAAAGCTGTCTGGCTGCTGATGCTGGTACAACTGTCAATTCCGATATTTCGTATAACAGGCGTAAAGCTGCCTACATCACCTTCCTGATAATACATATCAACATCTAAAATATCACCGGTTGTAACATTGCCGATAGTGCAGTTTTTCATGAATATGTTTTCAATAATGCCACTACGCAGTGAATTTGTTTTAAACCGAAGAATGCTGCTAAGGCTTGAACTATTAAGGTTACAACCGTATGCAAACACATTGTTTATACCTCCTGAACATTCGCTGCCTAATGTAATACCTCCATGTCCATTGCCCATGTTACAGTTTTTAATAACGATATATTGGCTGGGTGTATTTACACGTCTGCCATCATTATTGCGGCCTGACTTTACAGCAATACAGTCATCGCCTGTACTAAACGTGCAATTATAAATCAATACATCTTTACAGCATTCAGGATCGCAACCATCATTATTCGGGCCATGCGAATTGATGTTTACATTTTGTATGGTAAGATTTTGACACAATACCGGATTCAATTCATACATAGGCGAATTGATGATAGTAATACTGTCAATTAAAATAGTATTGCTGTTGTAAAACTGTACAAATACAGGTCTTAATTGATGCCCGGCTCCGAATATTCGCTGCGTTACAGGTGTTCCGTTTTGTCCGTAATGATTTAACGTTGTATCATCTAAAGTAGCTTGTGCCGAGGTTTTCCATGCCCACCAGTTGCTGTTAGACGCCTGCCCGTCAAGTGTTCCGGAACCGGTTAATGCAATATTTTGTGCATTGTACGAATAAATAAAGGGAGAATAATTATAACATTCAATACCTTCAAAACGGGTAAGTACAACAGGTAAATAATTGGCGGTGGCGGTACTGAATTTTAGAGTAGCCCCGGCAGCGATGTAAAGATTTACATTGCTTTTTAGAGTAAGCGCTCCCGTTAGGAAGCTTCCTGCGGGCACCACCACACGTCCCCCACCGGCATGGCTGCAGGAATCGATTGCTTTTTGTATAAAGCTTGTAGCAATAGTAGTTCCGTTTGTAGGAGCACCAAAACTTATAATATTATAATCCTTGTTTGGAAAGGACGGCACATGTATTCTGTTTAAAATAATGGGCAACTGGTTCCAGTTTGTATCTGCGGGTGCTGTTGTTTGTGCTGAACAAAGAATGGGAAATAAAAAAAGAAGCGTAGTTATAAAAGGAAGAAAGGTTTTTTTCATGTGCAATGTGCAAGCCTGATTTTTTGCACAGCTAATGTAGCATAAAACAGATAGAACTTAGTAGGGGAGCAGGTTTTAATTAACGGAAACGATTGCGTAAACAATTTGCTGATATGCCGGTTTGCTAATATGCTAGTGAGAATTAGCCATCAAATATCTAACAGTCTTCTGCTTCGCAGGGTTGGTTCTCCCGTTCAGTTTCCAATGTTATGTGATGGATATTTTTATGTTCTAACTGATGCTTTAAAACATGTTTTATTTTTCGTTCATCCTCCATGGTTGCATTTTCTGCCAATACTAAATGTGCGGTTAATGCATTCTCAGTTGTGCTGATTGCCCAGATATGAATATGATGCAAATCCTTCACACCGTTTACTTTAAGAGCTGTGTCTTTTATATCCTGTAGTTTAATATTTTCGGGAATCCCATCCAATGATAAACGCAGGCTTTCTTTCATCAAACGCCATGTACTTAATAATATTACTACTGCAATTGTAATACTTATAATACTGTCAAGTATATACCAATGTGTATAATAAATGATGATACCCCCAATTACAATACCCAGCGAAACAACCGCATCACTCATTAAATGCAGGTAAGCCCCTTTAATGTTGAGGTCGCTGTCTTTATTCCTGAAAAATAATAAAGCAGTTACAGAGTTTATGGCAATACCAATACCAGCAACAATGGCAATAATAGTGCCCGGCATTGGTTGCGGATGCATAAAACGAAGAATGGCCTCATATACAATAGCACCAATGGAAACCAATAATAACATTGCATTAAACAACGAAACAATGATGGATGTTTTGCGATAGCCATACGTGTATTGCTCCGTTGATTTTACTTTAAGCAATTTAAAGGCAAGGAGTGAAAGTGCCAGTGCGCCTACATCAGCAAGGTTGTGGCCTGCATCGGATAATAAGGAAAGCGAATGGATGGAAAAGCCAACAATCACTTCTATCAATACAAATAAAAAATTGAGTATAATCCCAATTATAAAAGCTGCATTTACATTGGTAAGTGCTGCCGAATGATCGTGATGGTGATGTGAGTGATCGTGTCCCAAAAGCTTATAGTAATGTAGTTAAAGATTATCCCAAACATTTATAATGTATTCAAATTCATGCATCATAAATCAACCAAAAATCTGATTTAATATTCCTGCAAGTCTTACGCCGCCTTTTAATAATTGCTCGTTTAATGTAGCGATATGCTCAAAATCATACCTGTAACCGAGCTTTTGTCCTTTTGTTGTTATCTCTGCATACAATGAATTTGCAAGATGATTTGATTCGTATAACCACTGTGCAATAGGAGCAGCCTGCCATTCGAGCCGTTGCTTTGGTGTAGTAAAGTTGATAGCGTTTGTATATTCTGTATAACTCAATTCCTGATTTTGTATTAGCTTTTCATCCCATACTGCATGTAAGTTGGTATTCTCTTTAAACCATTGTACCTCGATTTTATTGCCGCCCAGATCAGCCGTATGCCCTACATGAAAAGGCTGATGTACATCACCGATAATATGAATCAATAAACGCAGGTACATTTTTTTTGTATCTGCAGTAAGGTTTTTATTTGTTTTTAATTCTTTAATCAGAAAATTCAATTTGGTATAAGCATCCACGGCTGTGTCTTTTGCAAGATAATCCTGCAATTCTTTATAACTGAAATTACTGTCGGGCATATCAACATAATGCCAGGGAGTTAAATATTTGAAGGTAGAATCTGATTTTATAAAATCGGGCCAGTTGCTTGCCATGGCAATCGTTTCGTTACCAAGAATAGCCTTGATACCGAGTTTGGCTTTTGGCGTTAAATAACTTTCAGCAATTTGGCCTACAATGCGATGTCCCAGTTTGCCCCATGCCATTGAAGTGAAGGGGATACTAAAAAAAGCAATTGCTATAAGGAGTTGTTTTAAATGTTTCATATCAGTTTAAAAATGATTAAGTGTAATAGGTAAGTAAGATAAAGCTATGAAATAAACCAAACCGACATTCCGATTTCTTAACAATTTGATAATATTAATCGCTTTAAATGGGTGTAAACCTATAATTTTGAAGTAAGCTATTAAATTGTTATGAGGAAACTACTTTCATGCAGCCTGCTGATTTTATTGGCAGCCTGCTCTGCAAACCATAAAATTACGGATACTGAAAAGGTAACGGATACTATCATTGTTAACGGCAAGTTATTCACGGCGTTTTATCAGCAACAGGCTGCCGAATATAATGCACTCTGCTATCAGGCATATAATATTGCACGGTTACGTTTAGACGAAGCCTTGCAACAACCTTCAGAAAAACCAAGAGCCATTGTTACAGATATTGATGAGACTGTTTTAAATAACAGTCCCTATGCCGTACATCAGGCTTTGTTGGGGAAAGATTACGATTCACATTCCTGGAATGATTGGACAAGCCTTTCTGCTGCGGATACGTTAGCAGGTACCGCCAGTTTTTTTAAGTATGCTGCATCAAAAAATGTAGAGACATTTTATATCACCAACCGGGGAGTAAAAGAAAGAGATGCTACACTAAAAAACCTTCAACAATACGGATTTCCGTATGCCGATTCAGCACACTTAATTTTACGACAAACGATCAGCAGCAAAGAAACAAGAAGGCAAATGGTGGCTTCCACACATACTATTGTTTTATTGTTAGGAGATGTGTTGGCAGATTTCAGTGACTTGTTTGATAATAAAACAGTAGACGAACGATTAGAAAACACAAAATTATCCGCAGATAAATTCGGCAAACTCTTTATTGTATTGCCAAATCCAAATTATGGTGATTGGGAAACAGCTCAATACAAATACAATTACAAACTAACTGCCGCTCAAAAAGATTCTGTTTTAAAATCAGTTGTGAAGGGTTATTCCAAATAATCCTCTACTTATGGGAAACTTAATCCACACCATCCATACTTTTTTTGGAATAAAGCATTGCTTTCCTCGTATTTATATAATCTTTATGACTGGCTTGCTTTTCGCTACTTACAAGCATTGTTAATTGCATTATTTAAGGAAGAAGTGATGATACACATTGCTTGTGCATAAGTTTTGCCAATCTTTTTCAGGAATGAATAAAACTGTTTTTTATACAGAATCAGAATTAATACTTTTATTGAATACAGGAAATGAAGATGCATTTAGTTATTTATACGATAATTACTGCAGTGCTTTGTATGGCATCATCTTAGAAATAATAGCAGACAGGGAAACAGCAGATGATATATTGCAGGAAGTATTTTTAACTATCTGGAAAAAAATAAAAAGCTATGATGCGTCTAAAGGAAGATTGTTTACCTGGATGGTAAGCATAACCCGGCATTTAACGATTGATGTAGTACGTTCAAAAACATACAGGAATAACAAAAAAAATGATGATATAGCTGATGAGCTCTTTTTTTGTAATCATAACAATGCTGTGCATTTAAACCTGGATTGTATCGGATTAAAAAAGGCAGTACAAAAGTTGAAGCCGCAATACAGGAGTATCATTGAACTTTCTTATTTCTATGGATATACACAGGAAGAAATTGCTAAAATAGAAGCTATACCCCTGGGTACAGTAAAGACAAGATTGCGGACTGCATTAACAGTATTAAGAGTTTATTTTATTACACATGATGCTGTTTTTTCCAGGCTTGTAACAAGAGATAATGATGCAATAGCTGTTTAAGAATTGGACTCAGCCTAGGTTTGAGTCTAAAAATATAAAGATGCCCATGTGAGCATCTTTATTATTTTACACTGGCTTGTTCCGTCAGTATTATTAGCTTATGGTAGCTTCTGTTAATTCTTTTTGCTTTAAAAGCTGAACTTGTTTTCTTAAGTTTTCTATCTCTTCATCTTTATTAACAGGCTCGTCTTCTTTCATTCCTTCCTGAATATGAGAGGTGATGTTGCTTTTAGCATCGTTGAATTCACGGATGCCTTTACCCATTCCTTTCATCAATTCCGGAATTTTTTTACCTCCGAATAATAATAACACAACAAAAGCTATAAGAATTAAATGCTCTGGAGCAAATATGGATAGCAATACTAAAAATTGGCTTGAGATTATCATGATAATAGTTTTATAATTTGAATAATAAAGTCAATTACGGAATTAATAGTCGCTTGGTTTTCTAAATAAATATTTTATCAGAATAAATCTTTTTGGTGCATAAAAGCGTACTTCAACTACTTTGGCGACACAAACATCAAATAGAAATTCATTTTTTAAAAGCCTTCGGGGTAAGGAGCAGGCTTCAGAAAGTACAGGTACTTTTTGGGATCATATTGAAGCATTGCGGTGGCATATTATGCGCTGTGTTATTGCCGTTTTAATAACCAGTACAGTGATCTTTATTTATATAGATTGGGTGTATGATAACCTGATCCTGGCTCCTGCACGCAATGATTTTTATACCTATAATGCCTTATGCAGGTTGGGTAATTGGCTGCACTTAGGTAATACGCTTTGTATGCCCTCTGTAAAAATAGACCTGCAGGTAACCACTGTAAACGGAACCTTTACGTCTGCTTTAAACATTGCTGTTATTGGTGGAATCATTTGCGCCTTTCCATATATATGCTGGGAAATATGGCGTTTTATTAAGCCTGCATTATCTCCAAAACAAAAAAGATATGGTACATGGGGAATTTTCTGGGTATCCATATGTTTCTTTCTGGGAGCTTTTTTTGGTTATTATCTGATGGCACC
>Ga0206875_1133_pt1 | contig 18730 bp, 15 predicted proteins | sample Alteio_BWOrgCont_9_FD_152616 | JGI IMG/M metagenome (GOLD analysis project Ga0206875, IMG submission 152616) | Enriched cells from forest soil in Barre Woods Harvard Forest LTER site, Petersham, Massachusetts, United States -... | ecosystem: Environmental > Terrestrial > Soil > Temperate forest > O... | reverse complement strand
ACCAACGCTTCCCACAAACTGCTTTCATCGGATTTTGTTGGGTCAACACCCGGTATATTTTTTACAAGGTTTTTTACATCAAAGAATTTAGCTAATATGCTTTGGTTCAGGTCAAAAAAGCCATCCTGTGTTTTTGTGCTGCCATAGGAATCCATTCCGTATTTAGTTACATGTACAAAAGAATGATCCTGAAAGAGCACAATCAATAAAATAGGGCAGGCTACAAATACAAAAAAAGACAGTATACCGCTTTTGCTTCGGCTTTTTAAAGCACCAAATAAAATGAACAAGCCCGTAAACACATATACGTGGATTAATGTAGGCACAAAGGATGTTAGCACATACAGTATCGTAGATTGATTGCGTACATATTCGCCGTTATCATCGGTGGTAGGGCGCAACCAGTTATTTATAAAGGCAAAAAGCAGAAAAAGCGAAATCAACTTTATGGGTATATTTTTCACAAATGCCATAATGATAGAGCCGAATAATGCCAATATCAGCAACTTATCTCCAAGCCCAAGCTGCATGGCCGTTTCATACCGATCGTTTGCATCGCCACCATAAGGAAAAAAATGATAACGATAGGCCAGATAATCCCAGGTAATCAATAAACCCAACGCTATTAAAACCAAATAATCGTATTTACCTTTTGCAAAGTACTGCCTGTCGTGCAGCCAGCTTATTTCGGTTAAATAATGTAAAGGTCATAAAAATGCATAGGCAAATAAAAACACTTCAAAGGGCATTACAAAAGCAGCCACACAACTCAACAACATCAAGCCGATATTTAAAACATTTATACGTGTATCTTTTAGCATTGCAAATATTTAGAATGCAAATTTAACTAATAATTGAATTGCAAAAAAGGTAACTAACTTAGAGGTATAATCCCTTTAACTAAAAATTAATATACATAATATGCTAATAAAATGCATATTGCACACCTCTAACCTTATCGAATTATAATGCATAAACCAAAAACCATTGCCAGAGACATAAGCTGGCTTTCTTTTAATGCCCGTGTATTACAGGAAGCTGCCGATCCTTCTGTTCCGTTAAGAGAGCGTATTCGTTTTTTAGGCATATTTTCCAATAACCTGGATGAATTTTTCCGGGTACGAGTGGCAGCTCTAAAGCGCCTTACGCTTTTAAAAAATAAAGCCAAAGTATATTTAGATTCTCCGGAAAGCATTTTAGAAGAAATTCAGGAAAAGGTAATTGAACAGCAAAAAGAATTTGACCGTACCTGGAATGAGATATTACGGGAGTTAAAAAAGCTGAAAATAACGCTTATAAACGATCGGCAATTATCCAAAGAGCAACAAAAGTTTGTAACCAATTATTTTAATGAAGAAGTACGTACCAATATAGTCCCATTAATATTGGAAAGCCTACAGGAGTTTCCTACATTAAATGATAAATCGATTTACCTGGCTTGTAAATTAGCCAAGTCTGATAAAAGCATACCGCAAAAATTTGCATTGGTATCCATTCCTTCCCGCAGACTTTCAAGATTTTTAATCCTGCCATCAAAAGAAGGCGAGCATAATATTATTTTGCTGGAAGATGTTATCCGTTTTTGCCTGCCGTATATTTTTTCTTTTTTTGGTTACGATATATTTTCTTCTCATATCATCAAAGTAACCCGGGATGCAGAGTTTGATATTGATACTGATATTTCCACATCGTTGATACAAAAAATTGAAAAAGGATTAAAGAACAGAAAAAAAGGGAAACCGGTACGTTTTGTTTTTGACAAAGAAATTGATCCATCCTTATTGGGTTATCTGATTAAACGATTGGGGTTATTGGAAAAAGACAGCATCATTCCCGGCGGGCGCATTCATAATTTTAAAGATTTTATCGATTTTCCCGAATCTGTTTTTGAACACAAAAGCGCCAGGAAAAAACCGTTCGTACATCCTGCATTAAAAAATACCAACCGCATTACCGATGTTGTTTTGGAAAAAGATGTGTTATTGAATTTCCCCTATCATTCCTTCGATAGCGTAACCGATTTATTAAGAGAAGCTGCCATTGATCCTGAAGTAGTAAGCATAAAAATTACCTGCTATCGTTTGGCAGCACGTTCTAAGATAATCAATGCTTTAACCAATGCGGTTCGTAATGGAAAAGTTGTAACGGTAGTATTGGAATTAAAAGCACGCTTTGATGAAGAAGCAAATCTGGAATGGAAAGAAGAGTTGGAAGAAGCCGGAGTAAAAGTATTGATTGGTGTACACAATATGAAAGTGCATGCCAAGCTTTGTCTTATAAAAAAGCGGGTAAACAACCAAACCATTCATTATGGTTTTGTAAGTACGGGCAATATGAATGAGCGTACTTCAAAAATATATGCCGATCATTGTCTGCTTACATCCGACAGGAATATTATGGCAGATTTAAACCGCATTTTCACTTATCTGGAACAACCGGCTACAAGACTTCATTTTTTAAAGGCATGCAAAACATTGGTGCTTTGCCCTACAAATTTGCGTAAGCAAATAATAGAATTTATCGACAAGGAAATAAAAGCGGCAAAAGCTAAAAAGCCCGCCAGTATTACGCTTAAGCTCAATTCATTAAGCGATGTAACCTTAATTAATAAGCTATACGAGGCTGCCAAAGCCGGCGTAGAAGTAAATATGGTTATCCGTGGCATTTGCTGTATGCTTACCGAAAGCAAGCAATTTAAAAAAGAAGTACATGCTATTAGTATTGTAGATGAATACCTTGAGCATGCCCGGATAATGATTTTCCACAACGGGGGTAAAGAAAAGGTCTTTATTTCTTCTGCCGATTGGATGATCCGGAATTTAGACCATCGCATAGAAGCAACCTGTCCGATTATCGAAAAAGAAATTCAACAGCAGTTAAAAGATATTATTCAGATTCAGCTTTCCGACAATATCAAAGCCCGTATTCTGGATAATGACTTAAGCAATATATACGTAAACCCAAGAAATACCCGTAAAGTACGCAGTCAGGTAGAGACCTATAATTACCTCTACCGCAAATTATCCACATAAGCTGTTATCACTTGTTGGTTCATGTTCTGCCGTTATGCAGAACCTTATCTTTGTGCGGAAATGTGTGAACTGTAATGGATGCTATAAGCTAAGATTGAGCAGGTTGATATTCCATTCACTAAGAAAAGGAAAATTCTAAAAATAAGCAGACTTCATAAAGTTCCCTTCGGGGGATTCAGGAGGCTTTTTAATATGAGATTAGCAGCAATAGATATAGGAAGCAATGCAGCCAGGCTCTTAATCACAGAAGTGGTAAAAGATGAAAAAGGAAAGCCTTGTTTTAATAAACTCAACCTGGTACGGGTGCCTTTACGTTTAGGTATCGATGTGTTTGATACGGGTATTATATCCAGGCAACGTACCGGAATGCTGTTGCAAACGATGAAAGCGTACAAACATTTATTAAATGCGTACGATGTTGATATCAAACATCTGAAAGCCTGTGCCACCAGTGCAATGCGTGACGCTAAAAATGCTCAGGATTTAATCCGAAAAGTAAAATTTGAAACCGATATAGAAATTGAAGTGATAAGCGGTGACCTGGAAGCCGGCATCATTTACGAAAACCATGTAGCCGAAAACCTGGATAAAGACCATAGCTATTTATACATTGATGTAGGTGGCGGAAGTACCGAGCTTTCTTTCTTCAGTAATAATGTACTTACCTATAAAGAATCTTTTAATATCGGCACTATACGTTTAATGAAAAACATGGTAGAGGAAGTCCAGTGGGATATTATGAAAGATACCATTCGGGCCTTTACCAAAAACCAAAAACAAGTAATTGCCATTGGTAGCGGTGGCAATATCAATAAAGTTTTCTCACTCAGTAAAAAGAAAGACGGCAAGCCTTTGCCTTTTGAACTCTTAAAAGATTACTACAAAGAATTCAGTAACGTAACACTCGAAGAGCGGATTCGCATCTACAGCCTGCGGGAAGACAGGGCAGACGTTATTTTACCGGCACTGCAAATTTTTATCAATGTAATGCGCTGGGCCAATGCATCAGAAATCTATGTGCCAAAAATTGGTTTGGTAGATGGATTGGTGAAGCATTTGTATGAAGAGGTAAAGTAAGCATTAAATTAACTTTCTTTTTCATTTTTACATATTACATTTCATTAAAATTCCACACATGAAACAGTTTTTTGTTTTACTAATGGTAGTTGGTAGTTGTAAATCATATGCTCAATGGGCTGATAAAAATACTTATTCTATAGCTCCCAATATCTACAATTCTTTTACTAATAATCCGAATATAAGTTGGGCTGCACATTTCGATTTTAGCTATTCTTTCTTAAACTGTCCGTATAAAAAATATCCAGGTATTTATGATTACCTGATAGATAATCAAAAGAAGGGGATTATAAAATCATACAAAATAAATGAATGTAATAATTGTGGCGATGATAGTATTGTAGATAATCGTAAGCTTGAACATCAACTATTTTATAGTGAGATAAATTACCCTCAACAAAATGACAATGGTATAGATTCATTGAAAGAAATATATTTTGACCAAACGCTGGCGATAGAAAAACATCATTTAAAATCCTATATCACTGCAGCTGGACCTGAATTTGAAGTTTCTAATTCTTTAGGAATGTTACTTGGTATATCTTATCAGGCTTTATGTTCAATAAACAGGAGTAAAATAACAAAGGATAAAAAAGATGTAATAACATTCTTGAAAACAACGGATGTATTTTATAATGAAGATTCTCTAGCGTATTCAAATATTACAAATATCAAAACCACCTATGGGATGAATTTGGTAACTACATTGTGGTATGATTTATCAAAAGGGTATAATAAAATTGTGGATTTAAAAACAAACAAAATTATTAATCCGCTATATGTGTGGAACTATCCAATAGATGGATTTATACAGGTACCACAATATGATAGTGTTGGTAATAATATTGGATTCAGTTTAAGAAATGGACCTGCTGCACGAAGTTATATTTCTAAAATTGCTATCCGGCAGGAGTGGTATTATAATTCTACAAAAAATATATTTTTTAATAAGATTAAAGAGGCGGATGTTTATACATCTACTGCACTGAATAGAATAGAAAAAAGATTTACGATAACTTTTCAATAACCGGCTCACTTTTTACACACTTATAATAGTGTAAAATGTACACATTTAAGTGTTGGACATCATAACTGCATTTCTTCAAAACCCTTTACCACAAAGGGTTTTTAAATTTAATTAACAGGTTTACCGCAATCGAAATAAGTATAAATTGGTTTGCATGGCGTGATAAAGCGCTCTACTTTTGTGTAAGATTAGCTTGTATGAATGGAAAAGAGGAACAAATTATTTCATACAAAAACATTTACGTTATGAACACAAAAACAAGAAAAACAACAAAAAACTTTGCCATCGGATTATGTATCCTTTGTGCATTGGGATTATCTGTCTCCATTTTTGCAGGAACAAAAAAAGAGAATCCTGTAGAAATTAAAGTAGATAACAAAGAAAAAAGCCAGCCGGTATTTTTATTAAAAGTAAACAACAAAGAAGCCGGCGAATATATTATCAGTATCGAAGATAATATCGGTAATAACATCTACTCTGAAAAAGTAAATGGTGTAAACCTTATCCGCAAATACCGTTTTACAGATGCGGATGAAAGCCTGAATACCGGTGATGTAGATTTAGTGTTTACAGTAACTTCTGTAAAAACCGGTAAGAAACAAGTGTATAAAATAAGTGCATCAGGTAAGTTTGTACAAACCTATTCTGTGGCTAAATTATAATAACCATTTAGATCCTTATTGAGAAAGCTAAAGGCCTGCCGTTTATTCGGACAGGCTTTTCTGTTTATAGTAGCTATTGTATCTAATTTCAGTTTATATAAAATATTCCTTTATTTTAGATATATTAAACAATGATTGATGAGGTTAGGTTGTATTGTATTTATATGCTTGTTTTTTTGCAAATCACTTGCTGCACAAACCCGTGTACTGGATAGTTTGCGGAAAAATATTTATCAGGAAGAAGATGCTGAACGTTCAAAAAAAAGCTTGTTTGCTGCCTTCAGGCAAAACACGTCCATCCAGTTAGACACACTTTCTTTTTATATCCAAAAGGCACAGCACCTCGATAATTTATCAGACAATGATAAAGCCGAAATTGATATTGGCAGGTTCTACTATTTTGTACGTACAGGTAAAACAGACTCAATCAATACACTCCTGGCGCATAATATACAGTTGCTTCAATCACCTGCTGCCAATCAAACCCTTTACAATGAGTTTAAAGTTTTTCAGGCAACTATATTATTAAGAAACAATCACCATCAGGAAGCGTTGAATCAATATTTCAACGTTTTAAAATATTCCGAGCAAAGCGAAAATTCGGCGCTGCAAATAAAAACTCTCAATAATATCGGATGGGTTTATATGGAAATGAACCAATTGCAGGAAGCCATAAAATGGTTTTATAAAGCATTAAGTATTGCTTCGCCTAAATCAATAGTAATTAACTATGGCGTTATTTATGCAAACATTGCATCCTGCTACGGCGATTTAAACCAGTTAGATTCCGTGAATGCAAACCTTGACAAAGCTTTATATTATTCTACCAAAACAGAAGATTTTGAAGGGCAGGCCAATGCTCTGGCAATAAAGGCTGACTTTGAGATGAAAAAAAATGATTTTGCAAATGCAGGTAATTTATTGCAACAAGCCATTGATATACGCCGTACTATTAACGATCCGTTTTACATCATCTCCGATTTATGTTCTGCAGCCGATTTATATGCCAATACAGGCAATACAACCAAAGGTATAGATATGGCAAAGGAAGCATTAATGCTTGCGCAGAAATATAGTTTAGTATCAAAACTGACGCTTATTTATCAATCACTCGAAAATAATTATGCAAAAGCAGGGGATTATCCCAACCTTACCAGTACATTAAAAGCACACCTTGCTATTAAAGATTCTATTTATCAGCAGGCTTTATCAAAAGATCTTGCAGAACTTCAAACAGCCTATGATGTCAATAAAAGAGATCGTCAGATAGCCAGTCAGGAACTCATCATTAAGAATGAAAAATACAAACGCAAAACTTTAATCTTCGGTATTATAGCTTTATTCATTTTATTGGCTGCCTTTGCAAAGCTTTACCTGCAGCGTATTAAAGCACAACAACAAAAAATGCAATTTCAATCCGTTATGGAAGCCGAGCAAAAAGAACGTTTCAGGATAGCACGTGATTTACATGATAGCATCGGGCAAATGTTATCTGTTGTAAAAATGAATGTATCGAATTTGAATGTTGATACTCCGGAGCAACAACAAAAAAATACCGGCACACTCAACCTTGTAGATAAGACAATTGAGGAAGTGCGTACTATTTCGCACAATCTTATACCCGAAGCATTGCATTTTGGTCTTATAAGTGCGTTGGAAGAAATGTGCCAGAAAATAAACGATGCCGGAAGTATTGAAGTGCAGTTGAATTGCGAAGAAAGTATCGGCAATAATAAATTCGATAAACAATTTGAATTATCATTGTATCGCATTATTCAGGAAGTGGTATCTAATATGCTAAAACATTCCGGAGCTAAAACAATCCATATCCAGCTACAACAAAAAGAACAAACGGTACAGCTTAAAATAATCGACGATGGCAAAGGCTTTGATACGGGTGCCTTAAAAGATTCGAACGGTTTGGGGTGGCAGAATATTAAAGCAAGAGTAAGTTTGCTAAATGGCAAACTGCACATACAATCAGAAAAAATAAAAGGTACACAAATAGAAATTTCTTTACCAAGATGACGAATCCGCTTGAACAAATAAATATACTGCTGGTAGATGACCATCAGCTTGTAATAGACGGCATTAAAAGTATGCTGGCAAATGAAAAGCAATATGTAGTAGCAGCCGAAGCGAATGATGGGCAACATGCGGTTGATATCATTAATAATAATCCCAATCAGTTTCAGTTGGTAATTACGGATATAAGTATGCCGGCTATGTCGGGTGTGGATTTATGTAAACTGATAAAACAGCAATACACCGAAATTAAAGTGCTGATACTGTCCATGTATAACAATGTAACTGTAGTAAAAGAAGCGGTAGCAGCCGAAGCGGATGGTTACATATTAAAGAACACAGGTAAAGAAGAGTTTTTGAAAGCAATACACCGCATCAGCAATGGCGGTACTTATTTTACACAGGATATATTGCCCATTTTATACAATCAGTTTAGTAAAGAACGTAAGCAGGCAATAGAAACCGCTATCCTCAGCCAGCGTGAAAAAGAGATATTATCCCTGATTGTAAAAGAAAAAACAAGCGATGAAATCGGCCAGCTTTTATTCATCAGCAAAAAAACGGTGGATAATCATCGTGCCAATATTTTAGAAAAAACCAATTGCAAAAGCACTATTGGTTTGGTAAAATATGCTATTAAAAATGGCTTTGAGTAAGGAGTTTTTTTAATAGATATTCTATGTGTTCGCTTGCCGCATCAATTCTACTGCTATCGGCAGTTTGGTTTTTTCGTTCTTTATTTTATACATATACCTACAAGATTTAGTAACAATCCCCATTGTTTTGCAAATCCATGTTTAAGAATTTTGATGCATAAAAAAACAGCTGATCCTGTATTTAAAAATCATTAAAAATTTACAACATGAAGAAAGTAACAATCGCATTATTTACATTGGTGGTACTGCTGGCAAGTTCCTGCAAAAAAGATAGTACAGGTTCGGCAACTGGCGTGGCAGGGGTAATGACGGCAGACAATTATGGCTTTGATGGAGGCTCTTCGGGCAAATATTCATCAGCAGCTACGGGAATTGTGCAAACAACTGCGGGAGGCTTTCCAACTTTTACGGTATCCGGCATAAGAGATGGCGGTACTGAAAGTATCAGCATCGTATTGTTGAAAAATATCACTGCCACCGGCACTATCAAAATTGGTCCCGATTTGGACAATGGTGGTATTATAATCCGGAAAGATTATCAAAATGTTAGCGATCAAACCAAAAGCTACTCTACTGATAATAGTGGCGGCAGCACAAAAGGTGGTGGCGAGATAGTAATTACCAAACTGGATGGGAAAATTGTGGAAGGCACTTTTTATTTTGTAGCTTTTAACTCAGCCGGTAAAGAAGCTTTTGCAGAAAATGGCGCTTTTAAAGGCACTATTAATTAATACGTTTTAGGGGGCGTATTAAAAAGAGTGTGTCCTTAAATCAAAACGCATCGGCAGGTTTTAATTTAAACAATAAGTTTATTTTAAAATCTGTCGTTGTTCTATTCAACCAACAGGCGCAGCTAATATCAAATCAGTTATTTATATATTTTACAAAATAGATTGATAGTTAGCCTTACATGCGCTCTGTTTCCTGTCTCATGTTTTCATCTCACTATCGGATGCAGGCGGCTTACTGTTCCATGTATTCATTTCACTATGACATGCGGTCAGTTCACTATTTCATGCGCTGACATCACTATTCCGTGCAGCCAGCCCACTATCACATGCAGCGGGCACACTATTCCATGCATTGATTTTACTGTTCCATGCAACCGGTATTCTGTTATATTTTTCAACTGACTCATTATATGTTTTTTCTTCCCTGTTACTTGTGTTGTATGCTATCTGTTATGTAAGCAAAATTCCCATTCATTACCTCCAATACATACCTTATGTTTTGATATTAATTAGTAACAGTACCTATAAGTATTCGTATCAATCCCTATTGTATAACCAACTGTAGTGTCGCAATTTTGAACGATAAAAGATAACTGCTTGCCGCTTATCAGTATGCTACCTGATTCTATTGGATATCCGTACTCTAGTAAGGCTGATTGTTCTATTTATAAACTTAATTATATGCAAAAAAAACTTTTTACATTATTTGTTCTTGCGTTAACATTCAATCTGGTTAAGGCACAAAAGCCTGCGGAGATGCAAACCGTATGGCAGGTAAAACTCAGTCATGATTTTGATGAATCCGGCGCAAGTGATGCTATTTTGTTTGGCAGCAACAATAAAAATTATAGTGTATTAAAAACAACGGACGGCAGTGTATTGTGGAGCAGCCGGTTTAAAGACATTTATGAAAATATCAATAAAATTGATTTGCAATTTGAAGTGTACGAGGCCAATGCTTTATTCATGTTTGATAAAAAAATGGGGAAAGATCAATTGGTAGTTGCAGATATCAATACCGGTAAAATGTTGTGGCATACTGATAAATACCAGGACATTGAAAATATTGATGATGTGTTTTACATAAAAGAAATAGACGCCTTTGGCCTTATTGCCAACAAAGCCTTATACATGGTGAAAGCCCATACCGGCGAAGAACTCTGGAGCACTACCAAATGGAATACACCTGTAGCCGCTTATCTGCTCGATCATGATGAAAATACCATGACGATGCTGAATACACCTGGCACTTTTTTAAGTTCATTATTTAAAGGTTTCAAAAACCAGATAATGAAGATTGATATTAAAACCGGGAATGTAATTTGGGAAAATACCTACAATGGTATTGTTCAGAAAAAAGTAATTACCCGCCAAAAAGTGGTTGACTTGAAAGCAATCGGAGATAAACTGTTTCTTCAGTTTAATGGATTGCAGGTGTACGATTACAAAACAGGAACTCCCTTATGGAAAGCTCATTTTGATGCTACGTTTGATAATGTGGTAGGGCATATTAAAGGCGGCGGCAGGGTATTAAGAAAAGGCGTCTATGGTTGCGTAGCAGATCCGGTGGTTGATGGCGATAATGTGTATGTAATTGATATGAAAAGCAAAAGCCAGCAATACTTAAAAAAGTATGAACTGAGTACCGGCAAGCTTATCTGGACATCTCCTGAAATTAAAGATGCAAAAGTGATTCCGGGTTTGGTAAAGATAAACGACATGATAATATTACAGGTTGGTGGTGCTGTGGAAGTACAGGCAATGACACAAAAAACCACAGGAGATGTAACCGTAACAAAGTGGTTGAAATATTATCAAAATGTAGGTCCGTATAACGTACAGGCCTTTAACACAAACGATGGATCGCAGGTATGGCAATCAGAAAAATTTAAGAAAGGCATCACTAATATTTTTGGCGATAATAACAATCTGGTTGTATGCAGTGGTAAAGCATTGTACAACCTTGATTATAAAACAGGTATCGAATCGTATGAAGTGCAATTGGGCGATGATGATATTGCACTGGCACAAAAAGTAATCAACTCATCTGCTGTAGAAAGCGATGCGGTAAATAAAGGCAATGTAATTATCATTGGCGAAAAAGGTGTAAGCTGTCATAGCATTGCTAATGGTGCAAAACTTTGGAACATGCGTATTAAAGATGCCGACTTTAATGGTATTTATGGCAAAACGGCTTTTTACGAAAAAGAAAACGGGGATGTATATGCAGTAGATGTAAACACCGGCAAAGCAACGTATGTAGATGCTAAAAAAGATTCTAAAACAGAATATAGCGATGATGGTAATTATCTGTATCTGTTTGAAAAAAAGACAGTAAGCAAATTTAAAACAAACTGATAGCGGAACAAGTGCTGGTAGGTTATAAAAGGCTGCTGTAAAAGGCGGCTTTTTGTATTGTGGATAGTTTCAAATGGATTGATTTTATACTTACTCCGCTTATTTTTTATGCGTAAACAATTGGTAACAATTCCTTATTATAGCAGTTGGGTATCATGAATATAATCCTGTGAAACCCTTTACTGTAAAGGGTTTTATAATTTAATTGGCAGTTTTAGCACAACCGAATGCAGTGGAACTTGGTTTGTAACGCCAATTATCCCGATGTACATTTGTGTAAGATTTGCTTGTATGATGAAAAGCAGAAACAAATTATTCATACAAATAAAATTATACTTTATGAACCTAATCGCAAGAAAAACCAGAAACATTACAATTGGATTATTTATCCTTTGTACACTCGGAATTACTCCATCTATTTTCGCAGGCACCGGATCAGACAACCCTACCGAAATTAAATTCATCGGCAATGTTAAAAGCCAGCCGTTATTCCAGCTAAACTTAAACAACAACGAAGCAGGTGAATACCTTGTTACGATTGAAGATAACAGTGGCAACAGAATTTATTCTGAAAAAGTAAAAGGAACTAATATTTCAAGAAAATATTTGTTGGCCTCAAGCGAAGAAAATTTCGATAGTGAGGATATACAGTTAGTATTTATCGTAACATCAAAGGCAACCGGTAAAAAACAAACGTATAAAATAAGCTCTAAAACCGAATTTGTACAACAGTACACTGTGGCTAAGTTATAAGGGGTTCGATTTTTTTTAAAAACAAAAAAGCTTACCGGCTGTATTGCCTGATAAGCTTTTTTTGTTGAATGGTTTTAGTGCTTAACTATTAACTGTTTAAAGAAAGTATTTTCATTTTGAACAGAAAGTATATAGGTGCCCGAAGCTAAATTTACAGGTAATGATAATTGTTTTATAAAAAAATTATCAGTGACCGCTACTTGTTCAGAAAATAATTTTTGACCTTCTGTACTTGTTAAGGCTACAAAATAGGTGTGTGTATCCGCTTTGTTGAACGTAAGGTTAATTTATTAGTGGTAAGTAAGGTTGGATAAACAATGATTGAAGCATTAGTATTGAAGGCGAGATTTACAACTGAAGAATATTTTATTGCCCCGTTTTTACCAACTGATTTAATCCTGTAATATTCCTTAGTGTTAAAAAAACTATTATCAATCCAGGAATAAATAGTGGCTAATGATTGGCTGTTATAAGCAGTTACTTCACCAACCGCGTTATAATCGATTCCATTTTCAGAACGCTCTACAACATATTCGGCAATAGCTGTTTCACCGGCAACCTGCCATTTTACAAAAGGATAATTATTCAGTTGCGAAACCTGTACACTTGTAAATTCAACCGGAACAAGTGCATCAAAGCAGGAGCCGGAAAGAGACCATAAGATCGGGTTACCCCAATTATTTTCAGAAAGATAAGTTACAGAGCAATCACTGCCTGTATTAACTTCAAAATGCCATTCTCTGCCATATGTACAACCCGAAGGACAATCACCGCAACCATACTTGTAAGTAAGATAAATATTCCCCGAATTAATATTGGCAGTGATAGATGGTCCATCTCCAATGGTGTTTTTAACGTTTGAATAATATACGCCTGCCAAGCCTGCAAACTTGTTTACTAAGGCCGGAGTATTAATTGCAAAGGATGCACGTATAATATAGATTGTCTTATCTGTATAAAATTGAGCACTGTTTAATGTAACACTTAATCCCAGTGTGTTTACAAGGTAATTTATGGTATCATTACTTGTATTATTATAATTGCCGGAAGCCCAGTCCATAGCCCATCCTGTATTGTTCTGAACTGTTATTTGGATACTTTTTACATTAAAGGCATAAGTAGAATTATCAGGAGAATAGATATGTAGGGAGTCATCATTAGGTACAAAATGATCGTAACCAAACAGTGATAAAATAGTATCCTTTACCGGCGCTGATTGCATATTTTGTATAGCATACAAAGCGTTTGCAAAGGAGTCAACATAAAGTGCCGGAAGCATTACGCTATCCTTCCAAGTCGAACCAATATCATTCACTCTTTTTATAGCTAAAAGATAGGCATCCTGCCAAAAGAGTGCTTTCGTATTACCGGTTGGTACGCAGGAACTGGTATAAGTCTGCGCATGTACCCGAGTTAGTAAAAATAAAGAAAGTAGGAAGAAGGGTAAATATTTTTTCATATGTATAATTCTGGTATTATAAATATACAACAATATTATTCGGCATTATCATCTTCAAATAATTAACGAACTGTTTTGGAATATTCCTTTAACTGTTCTTTTTCCTTTTTGGTAAGGCTGTTCATTCCATGCCTGCTTATTTTATCAAGTATCCTATCTATTTGCTGTTGGATAAGATTTCTTTCTGCATTGTATTGATGATCGATAGAATAACGATCAGTATGCTTATTAAAAAAAAGATTATCAACAAGCAAAAGATGAGGCTTTGTAATGATCAGATAAATGAATAAGATAGAAGGTATCAGAATGATTAAGATAGTAATATAGTTTTCAACAAAGGCAGTTGGTTCCAATAGAATTGCTGTAAGCATTCCGATTAAAGCACCACCCAAATGAGCTTCATGTCCGATATTATCTTTCTTTGATCTGATGCCATAAATAGAATAAGCAATATATAGAATGCCGTACAGCCATGCAGGTATAAAAATAAAAAAGCCAATCCCCATTCCCGGAAATAAAGCGATAGAAGCAAATATAATTCCACATACAGCACCGGAAGCGCCAACAGCACTATAATCACCATGATGGCGATGAACAAATAAAGAAAGCAGGTTACCGCCAATTAAACTTGCAAAATAAATTACCAAAAATTTTACGGCACCTAAATCACCTTCTACAAGGCTGCTGAAAACAAAAAGGCTGAACATATTGAAGATAAGATGCTTCCAGCTTACATGTAAAAAGCCGGAGCTGATCAAGCGCTTATAATCTTTATTGATAAGGATTTTATCTACTTCAAATTTATAACCATCCAAAAATGTTTCGTTGGTAAATCCTTTGTAGGAAATAATAGTATTAGCTATGATTAATAAAATGCTGACGAAGCCACTGCCTTGCATAGTGAGTAATTGTTTTAAGTAATACTCAAATATAAGTACTAATCAAATGCACTAAAAAATACGCTTTGATAAAAGCTGCAGATAGGTATGCGGTACAAGGGACCCGATAGCTATCGGGTGACACAACGATGTTGAGCAAAGTGCAACAGCCGGTAACAAAATAATTATTGCTTCACAAATGGAAGTCTTATATCAGCATCAACTTCTTTTATTTCGGCTGAATATACACCGGGTAATAAGTTATTTATGGAGATAGCAATATTGCCATTGCCATTTAATAAAGTTTGTTGTATCAATTGACCGTTTGCATTCCATATATTTAATGGCACATTGGTAAATGTATGTGCTGTATGGATATTTAAAATATTGCTTACCGGATTTGGATAAATAGTAACTGAAGCAGCATTATCAAAATTGATAAATTGTACAGGGCTGTATTTACTATTGCCATCAACATCTTCCTGTTTTACACGATAATAATTTTTGCCGCTTACCGGAGCTATATCTTTAAAACTATAATCAGCACCAGCTCCATTCAGGCTATGACTGTTTACAAATCCAAGTGAATCAAAGCTGATTCCATCAACGCTTCGTTCAATCTCAAAACCTTTATTATATCTTTCGGAATAGGTTTGCCATAGAAGCAATGCTGCCGTATTTTGTTGTTGAACCTTTAAGGATAAACCTGTTACAGGAAGCACAACAGAGCCACCTCTTCTGAATTGCAACATCCATTCATAAATATTTAATCCGTTTTCAGTTACAAAATTTAAATTATACGTAGCCGTCCATGCATCATGCGATGAGCTATTAAAAATAGTTTTATTAGCAAGGGGGTTTGGTGGAGTTGGAGCCGCATTGATATTAGTAATGTAACCATTTGTATATGCTACCGGAACAGTTGGGTCATTATTATTATGTGTGGCCCAAACAGCAATATCGCCAGCAGCAATAACATTGGCTCTGCCATCATCGGGCCAGGAAGCTCCGGCAATAGGTACCATTGCTGCAATACGGTTTGCATAGCCTGAATTATTACCGGCATATTGCCATACAACGCCGCCACCCATACTTAATCCGGTAAGATATATTCTGCTTATATCTACTTTATAATGTTGAATGGCAAAATTGATAACAGTATCTAATGTTTGATCGTAAGGCCAATCAGTAAATTGTGGCGATAAAACGATGAAACGAAAAGTTTGTCCATTGACCGTAAACGATGATGGAAAAATACCCTGACTGATTTGTTGGGCCGGTCCATTGGCTAAAACAGAAGTAATGTGAGCAGGTGTTCCGTCACCTTCCTGCCCTTCGCCATGTACACATATAAGTAATGGATATGTTTGCGAGCCGGTGGGCGAGTAGCCTTGCGGCAAATATTCATAATATCCTTTTGATTGATAACACATCGATACATATTGCGCTGTTTGCACCTGGGCATGTGTAATCGATAAAAAAGAGAGAAGGCAAAGAATAGTTGATAAGGAAAATTGCGTAAGTTTCTTTCGCATATTAAAATTGGTTAAAGGCTGATAGTCAATGGTGCTTTACAAGATTTGTGCCATAGGCATTTGTTTACGGCAGATTAACCAGTCGATTTACTAACAACCCTAAAAATGCAGGGTAATAATAATTGTTTAATAAACAAACTTTCTAATATTACTTTATTTAATTTAGTGTTGGGCAGTTTCGACCGCAGTATTTTTAAAAAATGCCCGTTTTTCTACACAGATTTAAACAGCCTTAACGATCAAACAAAAAGCGTTTCCTCCTGTTATTACACCCTGAAGCCACAGGCAGAAAAAACTTTGCGTTTCGGGATTGTGTAAGTATCTTTGCCCACCAATTTTACAGGCTATTATATGAGATTACAGGTTCCTTCCATAAAGTGTATGTGTTGTTGTGGCATCGGGATTTCCGCTAAATCCTAAGGTTTGCGCAACCCCTTTACTCCCGTTTACATCAATCTAAATTGAATCAACAAGCAATGCAACACACACTAAAAGATACCGTTTCTGAATTACTCCATCAAACAAATGGACTAAGTATTCCTGATACATTGGCTTTGCTGGCAAATAAATTTCCCGGCAAAGTAACCTTCTCCTCCAGTTTTAGTTTTGAAGACCAGGTAATTGCACACGACATTTTAAGCAATAACCTGCCGATTTCTATTTTCACTTTAGATACAGGACGCCTGTTTGCAGAAACCTATTCTGTATGGAATGCGACCAACGAAAAATACAACACACACGTAAAAGCCTATTATCCCAATCAGGATAAATTGCAGGAACTGGTAGAAGCAAAAGGCCCTAATTCATTTTATGAATCGGTAGAAAACCGGAAAGGCTGCTGCTATATCCGCAAAGTAGAACCGTTGAAAAGAGCATTAGCCGGCAACGAAGTTTGGATAACCGGATTAAGAGCAGAACATTCACCCGAAAGGCACGACCTGCATTTATTTGAGTGGGACGAAGGCAATCAGGTAATTAAATACAATCCGATTTTACACTGGACCACTGAAGAAACAAGAAAGTATATCAATGATAATAATATCCCCTACAATCCATTGCACGACAAAGGTTTTGTAAGCATCGGCTGTGCGCCATGTACAAGAGCGATTCGTCCGGGTGATGATTTCCGTGCAGGAAGATGGTGGTGGGAAGATGCGGCAAAGAAAGAATGTGGATTGCATTCTAACTGATAATTGAAAATTAATAATTGATAATTTTTCGGGTTGAAAAACATTATCAATTGCAGAGACAAATTAACGAATAAACAAGTCAACGAATTAACATAACAAAGATGAGTGCACACAGTTTAGATTATTTAGAGCAGTTGGAATCAGAGTCGATACAGATTTTCAGGGAAGTAGCGGGGCAGTTTGAACGTCCGGCTTTATTGTTTTCCGGAGGCAAGGATTCTATTGTGATGGTTTATTTGGCGTTGAAAGCTTTTCGTCCGGGCAAGTTTCCGTTTCCATTGGTGCATATTGATACGGGGCATAATTTTCAGGAAGCGTTGGATTTCCGCGATGCATTAGCAGCGAAAATTGGCGAAAAATTAATTGTGCGCAATGTAGAAGATACAATCAAAGAAAAACATCTTACAGAACCAAAAGGAAAATTTGCAAGCCGCAATGCGTTGCAGACATTTACTTTATTAGATACCATCGAAGAATTTAAATTTGATGCCTGTATCGGCGGCGCAAGGCGTGATGAAGAAAAAGCAAGAGCGAAAGAAAGGATATTTTCTGTAAGGGATGAGTTCGGTCAATGGGACCCAAAACTACAACGCCCCGAATTATGGAACACATATAACGGAAGAATTCATAAAGGCGAAAACGTACGTGTATTCCCAATCAGCAACTGGACAGAGTTAGATATCTGGAATTATATCCGCCGTGAAAAAATCGGATTGCCATCTATCTATTTTTCACATGACAGAGAAGTATTGGAATACCAGGGACAATTAGTAGCAACATCCAAGTTTATACAATTGGATGCAGAAGATAAAGTATCAATAAAGAAAGTAAGATACAGAACGGTGGGTGATATGACTTGCACAGCAGCAGTAGAATCAAGTGCAACAAATATTGATGACATCATCAATGAAATTATAGCCACCAAAACCAGCGAACGCGGCGAAACAAGAATCGACGACAGAGTAAGCGAAGCGGCAATGGAAGACAGGAAAAAAAGCGGATACTTTTAGTAAGTAGTAGGTAGTAAGTATTAAGTAGTAAGTAAACAAACACTTCAATTTAATACAAACTGCATTTTACTTAATACATAATACTTAATACTTAGAACATATAAAAATGGATATTTTAAGATTTATTACTGCGGGAAGTGTGGATGATGGCAAGAGTACATTGATTGGTCGTTTATTGTACGATAGCAAATCAATTATGATTGACCAGTTGGAAGCTATTGAAAAACAAACCAAGAACAGGGATGATGGCGAAATTGATTTGGCATTATTAACCGATGGTTTGCGTGCAGAAAGAGAACAAGGAATTACCATTGATGTAGCGTATAAATATTTTTCT
>Ga0206875_1131_pt1 | contig 18912 bp, 13 predicted proteins | sample Alteio_BWOrgCont_9_FD_152616 | JGI IMG/M metagenome (GOLD analysis project Ga0206875, IMG submission 152616) | Enriched cells from forest soil in Barre Woods Harvard Forest LTER site, Petersham, Massachusetts, United States -... | ecosystem: Environmental > Terrestrial > Soil > Temperate forest > O... | reverse complement strand
GAGGTTGGGGATGGACTCGAGCTTCTTGCGCATCTCGACGCGGTAGAGAGCTTTGTCGCATTGCGCGCGGGGAGACCAGACGGCAGGGCCGCGCGAGGTGTTAAGGAGACGGAACTGAATGCCGCAGGCGTCGGCGACTTCGCCCATGATGCCGCCGAGGGCGTCGACCTCGCGGACGAGATGGCCCTTGGCGACACCTCCGATGGCGGGGTTGCAGGACATCTGCGCGATGAGGTCCATGTTCAGCGTGAAGAGAGCGGTGCGCAGGCCCATGCGAGCGGAGGCGGCCGCGGCTTCGCAGCCGGCATGGCCGGCGCCGACGATGAGGACATCGAATTGTTCGCTAAAAGGCATCCACTTCTATTTTAGCTGCTAGCTACTAGCTTTTAGCCTCTAGCTAAAGGCTAGAAGCTAAGAGCTAACGGCTGAAATGTAGACCTGAGGGCTCCGATAGCATAGATATATGGTCGAGTTGAATGCAGTTGAGGCAAGGGTGCTGGGGTCGTTGATGGAGAAGGAAGTGACGACGCCGGAGAATTATCCGCTGTCGTTGAATGCGCTGGTGAATGCGTGTAACCAGAAGAGCAGCCGCGAGCCGGTGATGGAGCTGCGCGAGGCGGATGTGCGGACGGCGCTGTTTGACATGGAGCAGAGAGGATTGGTCAGGACGCTTTCCGATGCGCGCGTGCCGAAGTTTGAGAACCGGGTGCGCGATGGGTTGAACCTCCACCCCACCGAGCAAGGGCGCTCGTCGGGGACCCCGGGTCTGCGCCGCGATGAGTTCGCGGTGGTCTGTCTGCTGTTGCTGCGCGGGCCGCAGACGACGGCGGAGCTGCGAGCACGCGCGGAGAGGATGTACGAGTTTGAAGACAACGCGGCCGTGGCGGCGACACTGGAGAGGCTGGCGCAACGGGAGGAGCCGCTCACGGTGTTGTTGCAGAGGCAGCCGGGGGCGCGTGAGGCGCGATGGATGCATCTGTTGAGCGGGCCGGTGAGCGGGGTTGATGCCGCTGGCGTGAAAACCCAGGTTTCAGAAGCGAGACACGCCACCCCATCGAGCAGAGAACGCTCGCTGGGGACCCCGGGACCTGAGGCACCCAGATCTGTGGCAGCGTCGGAGGCGATGACGGATGTATTGCAGCGGCTGGAGCTGCTGGAAGAGGCGGCGCTTTCGTATGAGGAGCGGCTGCGGGTGCTGGAGGAGAAGGTGGAGGCGCTAGAGGGAGTTGGAAAGACCAGCGAGTAAGGAATCAATAAGGCGATAGCCTTGATGGCCTAAGGTGGAAACTAGTTGACCGGCTGTCCTGAAATCCAAATGGTGACGGGGGCTGATGTGACGGTCACAAAGGGCTTTTGCGGCGGAGGTGGGGGCGCCCCCGGAGCAGCGGATGTAGCGGCGGTTTCAGGCTTGGTATAGACGTTCCAACTGGCGGTCAATTTATATATGCCGGGTGTGCGCGGAAGTTGATCCCAGCTCGCGAGCGAACTCTCGGCCAGCGACGGCTTCCCCTGTTCGATCGGACTCACCATCATCGAACCGCAACTACCGCCGCGCATAAGCGGTTCAAAATAGAGTGGCGGCGAGCCGTCGGCAGTCTCAACTTTTATACGGAAGTCGATATTGTCTGCCCAAGAAGGCTGGAAACAATTCATCGCACCTGAATACGTGGGATAGACCTCGGGCCCGGCAGAGACATTCTCGAAGGCGAGGTGCAAAGGAATGTCCTCGCCGACGGTAAACCTCGATTTGTCGAGTGTGAGGTCGACTCTCATGCCTTTATCGATCTTTCCCCAGGTTCGATCGAGGGATGCAGCATCGGCGATATCGATCGCTACAGGATTGGATGCGAGCAGCTGCATCTCTCCTTTGGGTCCGGTTCCGGCGAGTTCAAACACAGTTACAGTACGATCGCCCAGCGTGGGGCGGCCGAACTCTCCATTGATGTCCACTTCAATCGGGTACTGATTGGCTGGACCCCGCCAGGGGCCGCTGTAGCGGCTCCATGCGAGGCAGCCTTTTGGGGTCTGCATAAAATTTGCGTTGGCGTCTTCGCGTAAATACATCCCCCGGTCGTCCTGCACTGCGACGAGGATGACTGGACATTTCTCTTTGGCCGCTTCCTGATCGTCTAACTGAAGATGCAGTTCGACGTTTTCGTTCTTGTAGAACGTTTTCTTCATAACGATCAGCACAGGAGCGTGGGGCTGCCGCTGTTCCTCTTCCGCAGGTGCTTCCCAGCTTGGAACAAACGGGCCGGGACTGTATTCGTCGGGCTGACCAGCGCTACAAATGTTGGGAAACAGTGAGGGCGCGTAAATCGACACCTTGGGGCCGGGCTGGTACACCACGAATTCTGTGCCCTGGATGGTTTTGCAGGGGATGCTGGGAGTTGTGTTTTCCGGGCTCATGCGAACTGAGCTGTGGACGATTTCGCCGGGACCGATGGTGACAGCCGGCAGGTTATTGGTGACATGGTTGATAACTTGCAGCGGTTTGATGATGCAGGTGGTGGGGCTGATATTGCGGTAGTCCAATGTGACAAGTTGCACGTTGTTTGGGGCGCGATAGACACGCAGCGTTGGTGAGAGATCGCGAGGGGTGCAGGACCGGGGCGGCGGAACAACGCCAGGCCTCACATTTTGCGAGAGAGCCTGAGACACAAGGCAGGCTAAGCCGAGTGCGAAACATCCGCGGCGAATGAAGCTTGCAGGAAAAATGGCTGCATGGCGCATGGCTGATGTGAGTTTGCTCTCCTCCCGCGGAAATACGCAAACAAAGGCATCAGAGGTATGCTGTTGGGACGCGAAGAGCGGAAATTTTAATAGAGATAAGAGGAGCGGTGATGAGAGTCTGGCGTGGGTTGTTGGCGGCGGTAGTGGTTGGTTGCGTGATGAGCGCGGGAGCGCAGACAGCTGCGCACAAGACGGCGGCGAGCACCACGCAGGCGGGCAAGCTGAAGCTGCCGGAGATCAAGTATGAGACCTACACGCTGCCCAATGGGCTGAAGGTGATTACGCATGTGGACCACCGGCTGCCACTGGTGAGCGTTGACCTTTGGTACCACGTGGGGCCGCTGAATGAGAAGGCCGGGCGCACGGGGTTTGCGCACCTGTTTGAGCACATGATGTTTGAAGGCTCAGAGCACGTGGGCGAGAAGGCGCACATCAAGATTGTGCAGGGCGCGGGCGCGACGGACGTGAACGGCACGACTGACTTTGACCGCACCAATTATTTCGAGACCATGCCGGCCAATCAGCTGGAGCTGGCGCTGTGGCTGGAGAGCGACCGGATGGGCTTCCTGATGGAGGGGCTGAACCGCGATCTGCTCAAGAACCAGCGCGACGTGGTGCGCAATGAGCGCCGGCAAGGTGAAGGCCGGCCCTATGACATTCCGCAGGAAGAGCTGATGCACGAGCTGTTCCCGAAGGACCATCCTTATTATGCGGACGTGATTGGCAGCCACGCGGACGTTGAGGCGGCGAGGATTGCGGACATCCGCGATTTTCATCAGCAGTTCTATACGCCGAACAATGCGTCGATTGCGATTGCCGGCGATTTCGATCCAGTGAAGCTGAAGACGCTGCTGACGAAGTATTTCGGGCCGATCCCAGAGGGGCCGAAGGTCGAGCCTGTGACGGTGGTGACGCCGGCGATTACGAAACAGCGGCGCGAGACGGTGACGGACACGGTGCAGTTGCAGCAGTTTGAGATTGCGTGGCTAACTCCGGCGCGGTTTACGCCGGGAGCGGAAGACGCGGCGGTGGCGATGTTCGCGCTGGGCGAAGGCAAGGTGAGCCGACTGGACCAGGCGCTGGTCTACAAGGCGCAGATGGCGCAGAGCGTTCGCTGCGGCGTGGACGCGCTGAAGCTGACCGGGATTGCGCAGTGCGAGATTACGGCCAAGCGGGGCGTGAAGCTGGCCGACATCGAGAAGGTGGTGTGGAGCGAGATCGACCGGCTGCAGAAGGAAGGGCCGACGGCCGAGGAAGTGGAAGCGGCGAAGGCGGGATCGCTTTCGCGCAAGATTGAGGGGCTGCAGCGGCTGGGTGGATTTGGCGGCGTTGCCGACACGTTGGATCTCTATAACCAGTACACCGGCGACCCAGGATATCTGCCCAAGGACATTGCTGCGACAGAAGCGGTGACGAAGGAGAGCGCGCAGGCAGCAGCACAGAAATTCTTTACCCAGGATGCAGCGGCGATTGTGGAGGCCATGCCGGGCGATAAGAAAGTGAATGACGTTCCGCGCAGCCCGGACGATACGGACGCCAGTGTGCAGATTGTGAATCCATGCTCGCCGGAGTTTGAGAAGAGCCAGGAGTGGCGCAAGACGATGCCCAAGGCCGGGCCACCGGTGACGGTGCATCTGCCGGTGCCGGTGACATTCACGCTGGCGAATGGGCTGAAGGTCTACCTGGTGCCGGAGCATGCGCTGCCGGTGCTTTCAGCGACGGTGGTTTCGCGCGCCGGCAGCGAGAACAACCCTGGGAACAAAGCCGGGCTGGCGACGCTGACGGCGCAGACCATGGGCGAGGCCACGACGACGCTGGGGCTGAGCGAACTGGCCAGCGCGCAGGAGCGCATTGGAACACGCATCGGCGTGATGGCGACCATGGATGCGGCGAGCGGGTCGATGACGATCCTGACCAACCATACCGACGAGGGGATGAAGCTGCTGGCGGACGTGATCGAGCATCCGGCGTTCAACACGGATGACCTGGAGCGGCTGCGGCGGCAGAGGCTGACCGGGATCCAGCAGGAGACGGACAACGTGCAGGCGATGGCATTGCGCGTGGGGCCGAAGCTGGTGTTCGGCGACACGCCGTATGGGATCTCGGGCAACGGAACGGCGGACAGCGTAAAGGCGCTGACGCTGGATGATGTGAAGGGATTCTATGCGGCGCACTATGGGCCGAGTGATTCGGCGCTGGTGCTGGCGGGCGATGTGACGCTGGCGGAGGCGAAGAAGCTGGCGGAGGAATATTTCGGCAAATGGACCGGCACGGCGAGCGCGGAGGCGAAGATTCCTCCGATGCAGAAGCTGGGACCCACGCATGTGGTGATCATCGACAAGCCAGGTGCGCCGCAGACGTCACTGCTGGCGTTCGGCACGGGCGTGGCGACGAGCTCGCCGGACTTGCCGGCGATTGGTGTGATGAATTACACGCTGGGCGGATCGTTTGCCAGTCGCATCAACATGAATCTGCGCGAGGTGCATGGATATACATACGGAGCGAACTCGCAATACCCGACCTACCGCGAAGGTGGAATGTTTATTGCGGGCGGGCTGGTGCGCACGGACATAACCGGGCCGGCGGCGAAGGAACTGATGGCGGAGATCCGGAAATTTCCGGAGAATCCGTCTACGGAGGCAGAGCTGACGCAGGCGAAGGATGCGCGCGTGCAATCGCTGCCGGGACAGTTTGAGACGACGGAGGCGATTGCGGGATCGATGGCTGGGTTGTTCACTAATAACCGGCCGCTCGATTACTACGCGACGCTGCCGGCGAAGTATCGCGCAGTGACGGCGGCGGACGTAGCACGGGTGGCGAAGGAAGATATCCATCCGGACGAGCTGATTATTGTGGCTGCGGGCGATCGAAAGAAGATTGAGCCGGGGCTGAAAGAAGCAGGAGTGGGACCCGTGGAAGTGAGAGACGGGCAGGGGAGTGTTGTTAAGTGAATAGTGAATAGTGAATAGTGAGAAGGAGAGGCGTGGCCGGGTGGCTGCGCTTCTCCTTTTTGTTGCGAAAACAAAAGCAAAGGCAAGAGCAAAAGCTTTAATGCGGAGGGCGCAGAGGTTACGCGAAGGAAAACAAAGACGAATGCGGGGATCCTTCGCTCCGCTCAGGATGACGGCGTTGGAGGTGAAGCTATGACGCTGTGGGCTGGGCGGTGATTGCGGCGAGAGTGGCTTCGAGACTGGCGGGATCTTCGACGTTGGTGGTGGAGAGAGATTTGTCGATCTGGCGATTGAGGCCGGTGAGGACTTTGCCGGGACCGACTTCAATGAAGTGCGTGGCGCCGGACTGCGCGAGGAGCTGGATACATTCGACCCAGCGGACGGGAGCGGTGACCTGGCGGATGAGAGCGTCGCGGACTTCAGGGGCGCGGGTGAGCAGGCGTGCATCGGCGTTGGCGGCGACGGGGAAGGCGGGGTCGTTGAAGAAGATGGATTCGAGCGCGGTAGCGAGCAAATCCTGCGCGGGCTGCATGAGCGCGGAGTGGAAGGGGCCGCTGACGGGCAGCATGACAGCGCGCTTGGCTCCGGCGTCTTTGCAGCGTTGCGCGGCGAGCTCGACGGCGGCCGTGGACCCGGAGATGACGATCTGATTGGGTGAGTTGATGTTGGCAGGCGCGACGATGGCTGATACGCCGGTGTGAGTTTGCTGGATGGGGTCAGCGGGGTCGGAGATAGGAGGCTGCGTGAGTTCGTCGGAGACGGCGGCGCAGATGTCGTTGATGCGATCGGCGTCGAGGCCGAGGATGGCGGCCATGGCTCCCTGGCCGGGCGCGACGGCGGACTGCATGAACTGGCCGCGGGAGCGGACGGTGCGCACAGCGTCGGCGAAAGAGAAGGTGCCGGCGGCAACGTGCGCGGAGTATTCGCCGAGGGAGTGGCCGGCGGCGAAGGCGATGGAGAGATTGCGGGATTTGAGTTCGGGCTCAAGTACGCGCAGCGCGGCGACAGAGACAGTGAGGATGGCGGGCTGAGTGTGCTCGGTGAGTTTGAGGGTGTCCTCGGGGCCTTCGAAGATGATCTGCGAAAGTGGGAAGCCGAGGGCAGAGTCGGCTTCGTCGAAGACGGCGCGTGCGGCGGGGCTGGCGTCGTAGAAGGCGCGGCCCATGCCGACGGTTTGTGAACCCTGGCCGGGAAAGAGGAGAGCGATTTTGGGAGTCGTGCTCATGGGGCTAGTTTAGCGCCGTACGAACCCACCCATGTCGACGATGAGACCGTCGCCATGGATGGGGCACCCAGATTGCGCCTCTACATCCCATGTCCCCAAATGCGAGGGACATGGGGCACCCGGATCGGGCAGCGTTCGGTCGAGATTTGCGTTTCGGCGGTGGGGCGGGGAGAATCGGGAGGGAGTTTTTCCCCGAGGAGTGTGGCTGTGGCGAAGCGCAAGGTTTTGCTGGTCGACGATGAAGTGACCGTGCTGTTGACGATGAAGGCGGTGCTGGAGATTTCCGGGTTCGATGTAGATACGGCCGCAAGCGCCATCGACGCAAAGCGGAAGCTGAAGCTATGCGAGTACCAGATGGTGATTACCGACATGCGGATGGAGAGCGATGCGGCCGGGCGCGAGGTGATCGCAGCGGCGCGGACGGCAGCGTACCACCCTGCGGTGGCGCTGCTGACGGCCTTCCCGCTGGCCGACGACGACTGGCAGGAGATGGGTGCGGACAAGATGCTGGTGAAGCCGATGCAGACCGCAGTGCTGCTGCGGCAGATTGAGCAGATGCTGGACAAGCATGCGGCCAAGCTGGCGCGGCTGGCGTCGGCGGCGAGCGCGGGAGCGAAGAAGGCTGTTTCCAAGAAGGCCGCGGCGCCTGCAAAGCGCGGTGCGAAGAAGCTGCCGGCGAAGAAGGTGGTGGTGAAGAAGCCGAAGAGGCGAAGGGGATAGTGATTAGTGGTTAGGAGCTTCGGTGGTTGAAAGGTTCGGGTGGGAGTGCGGCTGCGGGCGGTGAAGCAGGTCCTTCGGCTGCGCCTCAGGATGACACGGTCAATTTTTTCGCCCCCTTCGGCTTCGCTCAGGGTTGGGCTAAGCGGCGGAAGGTGAGGCCGGTGAGTTGCTCGCTGACGGTCCAGAGCTTTTTGGCGACTTCGGGGTCGTAGGCCTTTTTGCGGGCGCGCACGACTTTGGGATGTCCGTAGAATTCGAGGAAGCCGTTGGGGCCGATGAATTCGCCGGACCGGGCGAGAGGATTGGCGGCGGCGTAGAGCGTGGGCTCGGCGCCTTCGCTATCCGGCGAAGTGAGGAAGCGCAAGGGGCCGAAGAGGAGATTGGATTTAAAGTTAGGACCGGGGCCGTTCGCGACGATCTGAGTGCGGGAGATTCCAGGATGGCAGGCGAGGCTCAGGAGCTTGCTGCCGACAGCGCGGGCGCGGCGATCGAGTTCGAAGGCGAAGAGAAGATTGGCGAGCTTGGAATTCTCGTAGGCCTTCCAAGGGGTGTATTTGCGCTCGGACTGAAGATTGTCGAAGTCGATTTTGCCCTGGATGTGGGCGAGTGAGGAGACGGTGACGACGCGCGGGGCTTCGGCGCCGAGGAGCTGGGGCACCATGTAGCCGGTGAGGATGAAGTGGCCGAGATGGTTGGTGCCGAACTGACGCTCGAAGCCATCCTCAGTGAGCTGGCGGGTGGGCAGCGCCATGACGCCGGCGTTGTTGATGAGGATGTCGAGGGCCTGGCGGCGGGCGGCGAAACCGAGGGCGAACTTGCGGATAGAGGCGAGCGAGGCGAGGTCGAGCAGGGCGATCTCGGCGCTGGGGCGGGTGAGGCCCTGACCAACGTGGTTCTGAGCGGCTTCGCGGAGGAGAGATTCGAGGGCAGCCTGGCCCTTGTGCACGTCGCGGACACAGAGCACGACGTGGGCGCCGTGGCGGGCGAGCTCCACACCGGCCTGATAGCCGATGCCGCTGTTGGCGCCGGTAATGATGGCTGTCTTACCGGAAAGATTGGGGATTTGCGCAGGCGTCCATGGAGAAGACATTGAGCTCCAGTCGTTCAGAAAGTCAAAAAGGGCAAAAGTCCGGGGTCTAGCGCCCCGGGGTTATGGTCCGTTACCGGTGAAGCTAAGTGTTTCATCGTAACAAAGAGGCCGCTCCAATGAGGCAGGCGCATCGAAACAAGGCGAGGCACGGAAGGCCAAGGCTAAGAAGGGTGTGGGCAGTGAAATGAAAAATTTCAGGGGATGTCGCGCAATGTGCAACACAGACGGTGCAATTTGACATCGAGAGAAGGAAGGGAAATCGCAGATGGGTGTATGCTGTCATTCCTACCCGGAGGCGAAGAGAAGCATAGATTGGGTTTACCGAGGGTCAAGGCTGGATAAAGTGCCCACCGCGCCGTTACAATCAGGCGAAAGGCAATCCAGGGAAGTTTTGCAGGACTTGAGCCCCATGGGGCCGAGCGCGATCTTTGTCGAAAACAGAAAGGGTTTCCATGAGAATTAGCGCACGAATTCCGGTGGCAGCGGCGCTTACGCTGATGTTGGCCAGTTGTTTAGGGTGCCAGAAGCTGAAGGAGCGCGACCAGCTGGTGAAGGGCATTAACGCGTTTAAGGCGGGGCGCTATGAGACGGCGATCGACTTCTTCCAGAACGCCGTGAAGCTGGATCCGGATGATTCGATGGCCCAGCTGTACCTGGCGACGGCATACAGCTACCAGGTAGTGCCGAACCTGGATACCCCGGAGAATTTGAAGACAGCGCAGAAGGCGCTGGACGGTTTCGACAATGTGCTGAAGAAGGACCCGAACGACCTTGGCGCACTGCGGCAGGAAGCCTCGATCCATCGCAACATCAAGCAGTATGACAAGGCGAAGGCCGACGAGCAGAAGGTGATTTCGCTGGATAACAATGATGCGGAGGCGAACTACACGATCGGCGTGATCGACTGGACGATAGCCTACAAGAACGCGACGACGTTGCTGGGCGCCGCGGGGCTGACCGACGACGGTGAAGGCAACGCAAAGATGAGCAAGGACACCTGCGCGAAAATTGCGGCCCAGAACACCCCCCTGGTGAACGAGGCGATGCAGTACCTGAACCGCGCGGTGGAGATCAACCCAATCTACGACGACGCGATGCAGTACCTGAACCTGAACTACCGGCGCAAGGCAGACCTGGAATGCGGCAACGACGCAGCCCGCAAGGCTGACCTGGCGCAGGCCGACCAATGGGTGCAGAAGGCTACCGGCGCCCGCAAGGCGAATGAAGCTGCCAAGGAGAAGAAGCTGGGCGGCGGCATCAGCATGCAGTAGCTGGTGTCAGGTATCAGGTGTTAGGAAATGCGAAGGCCTCCGGTGACGGGGGCTTTTGCTTTGATGTGCTGGCGTGAAGGATTTTTACTGTCTACTCGCTACTGTTTACTGTCTGCCCTAGAGCTTGGCGACGCTTTGGGGCGGGAGGTGTGCGAAGTCGTCGCCGCGAAAGATGGCGTCGAGGATTTCGAGGCCGGTGACGAGGCGTGGGCCGGGGCGCGAGAAGTACGCAGTGCCGTCGACGGCGTAAACGCGGCCATTGCGCACGGCGGGAAGCATCGTCCACGCGGGTGGGAGCGTGAGGGCACGGAATTGGGAGATGGTTTCGGTGAGATGGTAGCCGCAGGGCATGACGACGATGATGTCCGGAGCGGATGTGAGGATTTCGTCCCAGGTGATGCGGCAGGATTTTTCTCCGGGTGTGGCGAGCAGCGGGATGCTGCCGGCGAGGGTGACCATCTCAGGGATCCAGTGGCCTCCCTGGAAAGGTGGGTCGAGCCACTCGAGGCAGAGGATGCAGGGAGGTTGTGGTTGAAAAGGTACGGGCGGTTGAGGTGAGTTGGAAGCGTCGGGGTCCTTCGACTTCGCCCCTTCGACAAGCTCAGGGGCTTCGCTCAGGATGACAGAGGTTTTTGACCGGACGGCTTCGATGCGGGCGCGGAGAGAGGTGGTGAGGGTGCGGGCTTCGACGGCGTGGCCGGTGACGTCGCCGAGGAGCTCGATTTCAGCGAGGACTTCGGCGAGTGAGTGCGCGTTGAGGGAGATGACGCGTGGCTGGGAGGGGAGATGCGCCATGTCGCGGGCGAGGGTGGGGCTGTCGATGGCGCAGACGCGGCAGAGGTCCTGGAGGATGATGAGATCGGGGGCGAGAGCGGTGAGCGCAGGCAGATCGACGAAGTAAAGGCTCCTGCCCTTGGCGACTTCAGCAGAAACGACCGCGTCGATTGCGGCGGGCGTGAGGCCGGTCGGGAGATGCGAGAAGACGACATGCGGGAGGGTGTGGGCCTCGGCGGGGAAATCGCACTCGAAGGTGACGGCGGCTACGGAGGGGCCGGCGCCGATGGCGAAGAGGATTTCGGTGGCGGAGGGAAGGAAGGAGCAGATGCGCATGGCCTAGGGCAAGCGTACCTCAGGGGTTGAAGCTGTTTGCGTTCGTGCTGATCCGTCCCATGTCCCAGAAGCGGGACATGGGGCACCCTGTCGTGCTGGGCTTCAAGGCGGAGAGTCGGGCGGAAGCGCTGCCGCATCTAATTGACGGGCCGCATTTTCCTCACAGGCGTGGAGGATAATAGAGACGCGGACGTGTGCAGAGCACGCTCGTCGCCGCCCTTTTTCATCCCATCGACCGTGCAGTGCACAGCAGTGAGGAACCATGTGCGGAATCGTCGGCGTCTTCGGACGTAGTCCGGTGAGCCAGACCATCTATGAGTCGCTATCGATGCTGCAGCACCGGGGACAGGATGCCGCGGGTATCGCGACGTATTTCCAGGAACGGTTTTATTTAGAAAAAGGCAACGGGCTGATCACCGAGGTCTTTCACGCGGGCAACATGGCGCGGCTGCTGGGGAATATGGGTGTGGGGCACGTGCGCTATCCGACGGCGGGGTGCGCGAGCGTGGCAGAGGCGCAGCCGTTCTATGTGAATTCGCCCTACGGAATTGTGTTTGCGCACAACGGCAACCTGACCAATGTGGGCGACATTGTGGAGGGGCTGTTCGAGACCGACATGCGGCACCTGAACACCACCAGCGATAGCGAGGTGATGTTGAACGTATTTGCGCACGCGCTGACGCGTCGCGGAGCGGTGAAGCCGAATGAGTTCGACATCTTTGCGGCCGTGGAAGAAGTGCATCGTCGATGCAAGGGCGGCTATGCCGTAATTGCGATGGTGGCAAACGTGGGTTTGGTGGCGTTCCGCGATCTGCACGGAATTCGGCCGCTGGTATTCGGCACACGTAAAGTGGGCGACCAGACCGAATACATGGTGGCGAGCGAGAGCGTGGCGCTGCAGGTGGGTGGATTCAAAATAGACCACGACCTGGCGCCGGGCGAGGTGATCTTCATCAACATGGAAGGTGATCTTTATTCGCATGTAAGCAAGATGGCGCATGAGAAGGCGCCGTGTTTGTTCGAGTATGTGTACCTGGCGCGGCCGGATTCCGTGCTGGATGGAGCGAGTGTGTACCAGGCGCGCATCCATATGGGCACCCACCTGGCGGACAAGATCAAGCGCGAGTGGAAGGACGTGCCGATTGATGTGGTGGTGCCGATTCCTTCCACGAGTCGCGTGGCCGCGCAGGAGATTGCGACGCGGCTGGGCCTGCCGTATCGCGATGCACTGGTGAGGAACAGATATGTGGGGCGGACGTTCATCATGCCGGGGCAGGCGATACGCCAGCAGTCGATACGGAGAAAGCTGAATCCGATTCCGCACGTGATTGAAGGCAAGAATATTTTGCTGGTGGACGATTCGATCGTGCGTGGGAACACGATTCGCGAGATTGTCGCGATGGTGCGCGAGCAGGGCGCGAAGAAGGTGTATGTGTGCTCGGCGGCGCCGCCGGTGCGTTACCCGAATGTGTACGGCATCGATATGCCGGCGCGCAGCGAACTGATTGCCACGGGAAAGACGGTGGACGAGCTGGCGGAAAATATCGGCGCGGACAAGCTGATCTTCCAGGACCTCGACGATTTGAAGGCTTCGATCACGGAGGTCTGCCCCGAGCTTACGCACTTCGATACGTCGGTCTTCGATGGTCACTATGTGACGGGTGACGTCAGCGAAGAATACCTTGCCACGCTGGAACAACAACGCAACGACACGGCCAAACAAACTGAAGATGTCGTCAGCCATATCAACCGAAACCTTTCCGCGCAGATCTAGCGCTAGCGCGGTGGCGCGCGTGCTGCCGGGCCCGGCGGCGCTAACCGCGTTTGAGGCGGAAAGATTGCGTGCGCGGCTGTGCGTGCTGGATGCCGGCGTGCGCAACGTGGATGCGACGTGGGTCTATGTGCTGCTGGTGAATGATGACGCCGAAGTGGATGAGGTGCGGCTGCGCGAGTTGCTGGGCGACGGTGTGCGGCTAGGCGGCGAGGGCTGCGTCTGGATTTCGCCGCGCGTGGGGACACAGTCGCCGTGGTCGAGCAAGGCAACGGACATTCTGCGGAACACGGGCTTCGGCGCGGTTGCGCGGATTGAACGCGCGCGCGTGGTGTGCGTGGAAGGCGCGAGTGATGTGCGCGTGCTCGCCGGCGCGCTGCACGACCGCATGACGGAGAGCGTGTTCTTTGGCGGCGAAGAAGAACTGGCAGGATTGTTTGCAGCCCATGAGGCGAAGCCGCTTGGGCATATCGATGTTCTGGGGCGCGGAGCCGCGGCGATTGCCGAGGCTGATCGCGCATTAGGATTGTCACTGGCTGCGGATGAAATTGATTATCTAGTTCGCGAGTTTACAAAGCTTGGGCGCAACCCGACCGATGTGGAGCTCTACATGTTCGCGCAGGCGAACAGCGAGCACTGCCGGCACAAAATCTTCAACGCGGCGTGGACTGTGAATGGGGTGAAACAGGAGCGGTCGCTCTTCCAGATGATTCGCAACACGAATGAGCACGGCGGCGAAAATGTGCTTTCGGCGTATCGCGACAATGCAGCGGTAATTCGCGGTTCGCGCGGCGGAAGATTTTTTCCGGACGGTGCGACGCGTGAATATGGGTACACGGAGGAAGAGATCGCGATTCTGCTGAAGGTGGAGACGCATAACCATCCGACGGCGATCTCTCCGTGGCCGGGAGCGGCGACGGGAGCGGGAGGCGAGATTCGCGATGAGGGCGCGACCGGACGCGGCGCGAAACCGAAGGCCGGGCTGTGCGGATTTACGGTTTCAAATTTACATCTGCCACAGGCGCCGCAGCCGTGGGAGCGCGAGTATGGGCGGCCGGCGCACGTGGCTTCAGCGCTCGAAATCATGACGGAGGGGCCGCTGGGTGCGGCGGCGTTCAACAATGAGTTTGGGCGGCCGAATCTGTGCGGCTACTTTCGCACATTTGAGGCGAACGTTGGCGGGCGTGTGTTTGGATATCACAAGCCAATCATGCTGGCAGGTGGTCTCGGTAACATTCGCGCGGAGCATGTAGAAAAAGGCGCGATGCATGCGGGCTATGCATTGGTGGTGTTAGGCGGGCCGGCGATGCTGATTGGGCTGGGTGGCGGAGCGGCTTCGAGCGCGGCGAGCGGAAACAGCGAACTGGATTTTGCGAGTGTGCAGCGCGATAACGCAGAGATGGAGCGGCGCGCGCAGGAAGTGATTGATCGCTGCTGGCAGCGCGGCGAGAAGAACCCAATTGCGTTTATTCATGATGTGGGTGCGGGTGGATTGTCGAATGCGTTTCCTGAACTGGTGAAGGACGGCGGGTGCGGCGGGAGTTTCGATCTGCGAGAGATTCCGCACGGGCAGGCGGGGTTGAGTCCGCTGGAGACGTGGTGCAACGAGGCGCAGGAGCGTTATGTGCTCGCGATTGCGCCGGAAGGCTTGCGTGAGTTTGAAGAGATTTGCGCGCGGGAGCTGTGTCCGTTTGCGGTGGTGGGAACGGCGACGAAAGAGAAGCAGTTGTTGTTGCGCGATGGCGAGGAGATGGCGATTGATTTGCCGCTTCAGGTGTTGTTTGGGAAGCCGCCGAAGATGGAGCGCGAGATTGTGCGGCGATCAACCCATGTCCCAGAAGCGGGACATGGGGCACCCGGAGTCGTGGAAGGGTTTACGGGGATTGAAATTGCAGATGCCGTCGAACGAGTGCTGCGGCTGCCGGCAGTGGCCTCGAAGAATTTCCTCATCACGATTGGTGACCGCAGCGTAGGTGGACTGACCGTGCAAGACCAGATGGTGGGGCCGTGGCAGGTTCCTGTTGCCGATTGCGCGGTGACACTTGCGGCGTACGACTCAACATGCGGCGAGGCGATGGCTGTAGGGGAGCGCACACCGCTGGCGATCACCAATGCCGCAGCGAGCGCGCGCATGGCGGTCGGCGAGGTGATTACCAATCTGGCCGGCGCGGCGATTGATTCGCTAGCCGATATCAAGCTTTCGGCGAACTGGATGGCTGCGGCGGGCGTTGAAGGCGAGGACGAAAAGCTGTTCGATGCAGTACATGCAGTGGGGATGGAATTTTGCCCGGCGCTGGGCATGACGATTCCTGTGGGTAAGGATTCGATGTCGATGAAGATGAGCTGGCGCGACGGCGCGGAAGACAAGCGTGTGGTGTCGCCGATGTCGGTGGTGATGAGTGGGTTCGCGCCGGTGAGCGATGTAAGTCGGACGCTGACTCCGGAGTTGAGGGATGTAGAGAGTGCCCTGCTGCTGATCGACCTGGGGGAAGAAAAGAACCGGATGGGTGGGTCGGCGCTGGCGCAAGTGTTTGAGCGCGAGGGTGGGGAATGTCCCGATGCGCCTCCACCGGAAATGTTACTTCGATTTTTTGCGGTGATGCAGCATCTGAATCGGGAAGGCAAGCTGCTGGCTTATCACGACCGCAGCGATGGCGGTCTATTTGTAGCGCTGCTAGAGATGGCGTTCGCGGGACGCACGGGGTTGGAAATCGAATTGAAATCCGGTGGGTTGGATGAGTTGTTTGCGGAAGAGCTGGGTGCGGTGGTGCAGGTGGCAGCGAAGGATGTTGACGCGGTGGTGAATGAATTGCGCGCAGTGGGATTGAGTTCGCAAACGATTGGACGGCTAGTCGCGGGAAACGAGATCGTGTTTCGAAGTGGTGATGAAGTTACATATCACAACACGCGGACGGCGTTGCACAAAATGTGGTCGGAGACGAGTTTTCATATTGCGAGCCTGCGCGACAATCCTGCGTGTGTAGCTGAGGAGTTTGCGCTGCTGGATGATACAGAACGGCCCGGGATGTTTGTGGATGTGCCGTTCGATTTGAACGAACGCGTGAGTGCGCCCTACCTGAAGCTGGCGCGGCCGCGCGCGGCAATTTTGCGCGAGCAGGGAGTGAATGGCCAAGTGGAAATGGGCGCCGCGTTTGATCGCGCGGGATTTACAGCTGTCGATGTGACGATGAGCGATCTGCTGAGTGGACGCGACGATTTGAGCGCATACGTGGGGATGGCGGCGTGCGGTGGGTTTTCCTACGGCGATGTGTTTGGCGGTGGAAGCGGATGGGCGAAAACAATCCTGTTGAACACACGGCTGAAGGAGATGTTTGTGGATTTCTTTGCGCGGTCGGACACTTTTTCGCTCGGCGTGTGCAATGGCTGCCAGATGATGGCACAGCTGCGCGAGATCATTCCCGGTGCGGAGACGTGGCCGAGGTTCGAGCGTAATGTATCGGCACGGTTTGAAGCGCGGGTGTGCATGGTGGAGATCGCCGACGGGCCTTCGCTGTTTTTTGCGGGGATGACGGGGGCGCGGATGCCGATTGTGACGGCACACGGCGAGGGCTATGCGGCGAGCGGAGAAGAGATGGCAGCGATGCGCTACATCGACACCTACGGGCGCGTGACGCAGACGTATCCGCTGAACCCGAATGGAAGCGTGGGCGGCGTGGCGGGGCTGAGCAGCAGGGATGGGCGCGCGCTGATTGTGATGCCGCATCCGGAGCGCGTGACGCAGGGCGTGAATTTACGCTGGGTGGGGCTGGGCTCACGTACACTTGCGGCGAGCCCGTGGCAGCGAATGTTTGATAACGCGCGGAAATGGGTTGGATAAGACGATGAGCGAGAGTATGGATTATAAGTCCGCAGGCGTGGATATCGAGGCCGGCAATGAAGCCGTGCGGCGCATCAAGCAGCACGCGGCGAGCACGCATGCGAAAGCGGTGCTGACGGGGTTGGGATCGTTTGGGACGATGTATTCGCTGCGCGATGCGATTGAGGGGATGCGCGATCCGGTGATGGTGCAGAGCACAGATGGCGTGGGCACAAAGACAAAAGTAAGTGTAATGGCGCGGCGATATGAGGACCTGGGGCGCGACCTGGTGGCCGCGGTTGCGGGAGACATCGCGGTGATGGGCGCGCGACCGCTGACGTTTCTGGATTACGTGGGCATGCACAAGATTGAGTCGGCAGTGATGGAAGAGCTGGTGCGCGGGATGAGCGCGGCGTGCGTGGAGGCGGGGATTTCGCTGGTCGGCGGAGAGACGGCGGAGATGCCGGCGGTGTACGCGAAGGACGATCTCGATGTCGTTGGATTTGTCACGGGAGTTGTAGACCGCGAGAAGGTGTTGACCGGCGCGGGAATTGTGGCAGGTGATGTGCTCTACGGCGTGAGCTCGAGCGGTCTGCATACTAATGGATGGTCGCTGGCGCGGAAGGTGCTGTTTGAGCGCGGCGGCTACACGGTGGATGAGTGTCCGGAGGAGCTGGGTGGAGCCTCACTGGCGGATGTACTGCTCGCGCCTCATGCGAATTATGTGATGGCGATCCGAAAAATTCTGGACGCGGGAATCCCGGTGAAAGGGATGGCACATATCACAGGCGGAGGGCTAGTGGAGAATGTTCCGCGCATTTTGCCGGAGGGGTTGGGTGCGTTGATCGATCGCAGGACGTGGGCCCCACAGCCGATTTTTGGGTTGATGCAGAAGATTGGGAGCATTGAGGACCTGGAGATGCATCGTACATTCAACATGGGCGTGGGGCTGGTGATTGTGGCGCCGGCGGGTTTGCAGCGTGAGCTCGAGGCGGCGATGGCGGAGTTTTCGGCGCTACGGGTTTGGGAGCTGGGGCGCGTCGAGCCGCTCGTCGATCCCAGAGATGCGGGTGTGAAGTTCGGTGGAGTGTAGATGACGCGCGAAGAATTACTGGCGGCAATTCCGAATTGTCTGACGGCGACGACGCTGGAGATTCTGCATGCAAAAAAATATGTGGGCAAGGTGCGCGACACGTTCGATCTGGGTGATGGACGGTTGCTGCTGATTACGACGGACCGGCAGAGCGGCTTTGATCGCATGCTGGGCGCGATTCCGTACAAGGGGCAGGTGCTCAACCGGACGTCGCTGAATTGGTTTGAGACGACGCGCGGGATTGTTGGCAACCACGTGATTGCGAGCCCGCATGCGAACGCGCTGCTGGCAAAGAAGTGCCGCGTATTGCCGGTGGAGTTTGTAGTGCGCGGATATATGACGGGGTCGACCGACACCTCGATCTGGACGCAGTATGCGAAGGGCGTGCGGAATTTTTGCGGGCACGCGCTGCCGGAAGGAATGAAGAAGAATGAACGGCTGCGCGAAAATTTGGTGACTCCGACTACGAAAGAGGTGAAGCACGACCGCCCGATTACGGCGGAGGAGATTGTGCGCGAAGGGTGGGTGACCGCGGCAGCGTGGGAGTTTTGCGCGGAGAAAGCACAGAAGCTGTTTGCGTTTGGGCAGCACGTGGCAGCGGAGCGCGGGCTGATCCTGGTGGACACGAAGTATGAATTCGGCGTGGCGGAGGACGGGGAGATCCTAGTGGTCGATGAAATGCACACGCCGGACTCGAGCCGCTACTGGATTGCGAACAGCTACGAGGAGCGCGTGGCAAAGGGAATGGAGCCGGAGATGATCGACAAGGAATTTTTCCGGCTGTGGTTTCGTGAGCGCTGCGATCCGTACGCGGATGCGGAGCTGCCGACGCCTCCGGATGATTTGATCGCGGAATTGGCGGCACGGTACATCCAGCTGTTTGAACGAATTACCGGGATGGAGTTTGTGCCGGATGAACGCGAGCTCAATACGAGCGTGATGGAGTATTTACACGGATGAGTGAACGGGTATTGATTGTCGGGTCGAGCGCGCGTGAGCACGCGATTGCGGCGGCGCTGGCGCGCGCCGGGAGTGAAGTGATTTGTTTTGGCAGCGCGCGCAACCCTGGAATCGCCGCGCTGTGCACGCAGTATGCAGTGGGGAAGATTACAGATGGTGCTTTGGTAAGCG
>Ga0206875_1011_pt2 | contig 18913 bp, 20 predicted proteins | sample Alteio_BWOrgCont_9_FD_152616 | JGI IMG/M metagenome (GOLD analysis project Ga0206875, IMG submission 152616) | Enriched cells from forest soil in Barre Woods Harvard Forest LTER site, Petersham, Massachusetts, United States -... | ecosystem: Environmental > Terrestrial > Soil > Temperate forest > O... | reverse complement strand
ATTTCGTTACCTCGGTTGCCCTTGCCGTCGCATTTATCGCTGTAATTACAGTATTCAAGGGCGTGCGCATGGTGCCGCAGCAGTCGGTATGGGTCGTTGAGAAGCTCGGTAAATTTGACCGCACGCTTGAACCAGGCCTCAATTTTCTCGTGCCCTATATCGAGTCGGTGGCGTACAAGCACTCGCTCAAGGAATATGCCATGGATGTGCAGGAGCAGACCGCCATCACGCGCGATAACGTGACGCTGGTTTTAGACGGCCTTATCTATCTCAAGATTATTGACCCTGTGCACGCATCTTATGGTGTATCCAACCCGGTCTTTGCCGTGACGCAGCTCGCACAAACTACGATGCGCTCAGAAATCGGCAAACTGACGATGGATTCGGCCTTTGAGGAGCGCGATCAGCTCAACACCAACATCGTCACTGCCATCAATCTGGCGGCAGCAAGCTGGGGCATCCAGTGCATGCGCTATGAAATCCGCAACATCACCCCGCCTGCGAGTGTTCTCAAGGCGATGGAGATGCAGGTCTCGGCAGAGCGCCAGAAGCGCGCCGTCATTTTAGAGTCTGAAGGTAAGCGCCAGTCGCAAATTAACGTTGCCGAAGGCGGCAAGCAGGAAGTGGTGTTGAAATCCGAGGCGTCGCAAATTGATCAGATCAACCGCGCACGCGGCGAAGCGGAGGCGCTCCTCATGGTGGCAGAAGCCACTGCGGGCAGTATTCTCAAGGTCGCCGCCGCGATCAGTGCGCCGGGTGGACGCGAAGCCATCGAGCTGAAAGTCGCCGAGCAGTATGTCGATGCGTTCAAGAATCTTGCAAAGTCCAGCACGTCCATTCTGCTTCCTGCCAATGCGGGTGATGCCGGCAGCATGGTAGCGCAGGCGCTCACCGTGTTTGATACAATCCGCATGAAACGCGGTGCAGCCGATGCCGGAGCAGGCCCGTGGGTGGGTGACAAGAAGTAATTGTAAAAGATCTGTAGCAGTGCGCGCGCGCAATTTTTTACTTCTTCTATTTCTCTTTAGCAGTGCAGCTTTTGCTGCCGATGCGCCAAAGGAGTCTTACGGCCTCTCGCTGTGGGGCACGCTTAAATACCCGGAAAATTTCACGCATTTTGATTATGTCAATCCGCACGCCCCACGCGGTGGCGAGGTCAAGGTTGCAGCTACCGGCACGTTCGACAGCCTCAATCCTTTTATCGCCAAGGGCAACAAAGCGCCAGGCTCGGCGGCCACGTTCGAGAGTCTGATGGTGGGCTCGCTTGATGAGCCACAGTCATTTTACGGCCTCATCGCCAAAAGCGCTATAGTCGCACCCGACCGCAGCTGGGTGGAGTTCATCCTGCGCCCCGAGGCAAAATTCCATGACGGTTCACCCATCACTGCCGATGATGTGGTGTTTTCACTGGGTACGCTCAAGAAGGACGGCGACCCGGCCTTCCGCATCCAGTACGAGCCCATCGCATCGGCTCAGAAGATAGATACGCACCGCGTGCGCTTTACCTTCAGCGATAAAACCAAGCGCGAATTGCCGCTGATAGCTGCGCAGATCCCGGTATTCTCGAAAGCCTATTACACTACGCATGACTTTACCCAGACGTCGCTTGAGCCGCCGCTTGGGAGCGGCGCATATGAGGTCAAATCCATTGAGCCCGGCCGCGCCATCACGTACGCGCGTGTGAAGAATTACTGGGGTGATAAGTTGCCGGTGAATGTCGGGCAGAATAATTTCGATTCCATTCGTTATGACATGTACCGCGACGAGGCGGTCGAGCTTGAAGCCTTCAAGGCGGGCGAGTTTGATTTCCGCGAAGAGAACATCGCGCGTGTCTGGGCCGGGGGTTATGACTGTCCGGCGTTACGTGATGGCAGGATCAAAAAGGAACGCATCGAGAACAAAGTACCCCAGGGCATGCAGGGATTTGCGTTCAACACGCGGCGCGACAAGTTCAAGGACCGGCGCGTGCGTGAGGCGATCGGCCTGACGCTCGATTTCGAATGGATGAACAAGTCGCTGTTCTATAATGCCTATAAGCGCGATACGAGCTATTTCCTGAACACCCCCTACGCAGCGGAGGACTCCCTGCCCTCGCCTGAAGAACGCGCGCTGCTTGCGCCCTATAAAGACCAGCTGCCTCCCGGCCTTCTCACGCAGGCCTTCCATCTGCCTAAAACCGATGGCAGCGGCAATAACCGGCCCCAGCTTATCAAAGCGGACAAGCTACTCACAGAGGCGGGATGGGTCATCAAAGACGGTGTACGCGTTAATGCTGAGACTCACCAGCCGCTTACGCTCGAGTTCCTGTTTCAGACACCCGTCTATGAGAAGGTGGCCTCACCAATGCGCCGCAACCTCAAAAAGCTCGGCATTGAGGCCGGCATCCGCAATGTTGACGATGCGCAATATGTCAAGCGGCTGGAGACATTTGATTTTGACCTGATAATGCTCGTGGTCAACCGCTCGGTTTTCTATCCCGGCGAGGAGCAGCTGACATGGTGGCATTCAAGTCAGGCCGACCAGCAGGGCAGCAATAATTATGTGGGCCTGAAAAACCCGGTCATTGACGCGCTGCTTGCAAAAATCACCGGCGCCAGGACCGAAAGCGAAATGCGTCCCGCCGCGCGCGCGCTTGACCGTGTGCTGATGTGGGAGCAATATATGATCCCCAACTGGTATCTGGGTGCATGGCGAGTGGCGTACTGGGATAAATTCGGAAGACCGTCCACTATCCCCCCCTATTCGCTCGGCTTTCAGGCCTGGTGGGTGAAGCCTACGCATTGAGCCAAAACCGTGCCATATTGCAAATTTATGCACAGAGGAATTTGTCTTTACAATGGCTATTTTTGGGCATATTTACCAATTGTTAACGCATGGAAGGCATAATTTACTATTATGCAAACAACCATGGTGAGTTCAGCAGCTTCTGCTGCCGTAGCGGCGAGTGATGTGGCTCTGCAGGAGCAGATTGCCGCATTACGCGGCTCGCTGAAAGCTCACCGGATGCGTGCGCGGAAATTGTGGGACGCCTGTGCGCCAGAGTCGAAAGAAAATTCGGGAGAAGCCAAATTGGCGCTTGGGCAGTTCACGGCGAAGTATTTAAAAAGACAGGCTGATGCAGTCTACAGTTAAAGATACCAGAGCAACTGTTTTGCCCGCGAGCTTCACCCCTAGGAAGCAAGAAGAGCTTTTTGATCAGATTGTAGAGCTTTATGATTTAGCGGATAATGTACTCGCGTCTGTTGCTGCAGAAGACGCTACGCACCAAAGGGAACAGCTTGAGCTTGTACAGCCATTTGTTACACAGGTAAGCAATTCTACCAATATATTGTCAGCTTTTTATACTGAAGTTGTGCGCAATCACCGTCCCATCACACCAGAACTTCAGGATACAATGGAGATAGCATTTAGGAATATTTTCTTTGCGTACAGAGATTTTCTTGAGGGCATAAAGCACAAATTTTTGTCGCAGGAGAATTGAGAAATGACACTAGAAAGCAAAACCCAATTAAATCCCGCTTTTTTTGATAAACCAACAAGCGATATATTGCGCCGTAGAATGTTATCTTCTGATATTGAAAGAACTGTAAAATGCGCCGCCGGAGTAGTGACTCGCGCTGCGGAAGCGGCCGGTAGATGTGCTGGAGATGTTGGGCTGATGCAAGCCACTGCTTTTGGAAATATAGAAAAGGAATATGAAAACAGAAAAGGCCACGGCAGTGGAAATATAATGATGAATCCGGCGCGCGCAAGCGCCATCAAAATTGACCCATTGGGTCGCGGACCTTCAGAATTAGACAGAGAAGCCAGCAGCCTTCTTGCTGTGCTTAGCCATCGGCGAATTAGCGCTACCGGAGCGTGGCGTGCATCTGTGGGTCGGTAGTTCTCGAGGGTTCTAAACTTTTGAGGTAGCCTGCAAGCGCAGTTAGATTCTTAACATACAAAACCCGCTGCCCAGCATCATTCAGCAAGATAGCGTAATCGCCATCCTTTTCCCCCTCAAGGCAAACTCGGGAATTAGCAAATAAGAGCTCCTTATCATCGTTACCGATAAGACACGGACGGCATCCTGCGTTGATAGCTGCAGTAATGTCAGAATGTATTTGATCGCCGACAAAAAGAATGGAGGGTGCCAAGCTTAATGGCAAATCCAAGACTTTAAGAGCCGAATTAATAGCTTCTGGAGAGGGTTTTCCATTTCTGCCCGACTCTTTGCCTATAACAGCTATTTGAGAAAATTCATCTTCGGGTAGCAGCATATTCTTTAGCACCCGTAACTCATCCGAATCTTTATTGCTAACAATGCCCATGGCAATTCCGCTTTTCTGTAATTGCCGTAATAGCTCTTTAGCACCAGGCAGTAATTTTATTTCCGATCGTCGTTCGGCACGAAATTGGCGGAATGTAGATATAGCTTTCTCAACGGCTAATTCTCCATGTGTTCCATAGGCCTGCTGAAAAAACGCCGGCACCGTTCCGATAAAAACCTGACGCATTTTTTGTCTGTTCAGGCTGTTATATTCCGGCGAATCATATCCCGCTTCTTTCATCGCCTTAAAAGTGGCATTTAGCGCATTAAGGTTGACCTCTTCGCCGTCTGCCAGGGTAAGATCCCAATCAAAAAGCACGGCTTTGATTTCTCGGCTTTGTTTGCCCTTTTTCAATGCTTTTCCAATATGATAAGAAACATTAGCGTGGTGGGCTCCCTCATTGTGTCCTATATCGTGCCTTATGCTCGCAAGTGAAGCACAGGGCTGCAAGGCTGTTTCAGTGGTAAATTCTGCGCCCTTCAAGGTGAGCATATTTCTTACTACTCTCCACAAGAGCGGTGCTGCTGGAGAACCTCCAGCTAGAACAGTATGCATTCGTGTTGTATGCCTTTCGGGATCTTGGGTCTCGCGCAACCCAAATTTTTCAGTGGACATATCCCAATGAAAAACGTGATCGGGCGTATCTGCAAATACCTGTAATACGTGCGGAGATATAGGAACAATGGTCAGTCTTTGGTGGCCTGGAGGAGGTGACTCTTTGTAGGGGTTTAGCCTTGCTGCTTTTGGGTCATTAGAACCCTCAATATATATCTCGGTAGCATCATCAGAAGATGATCCAGCATCTTTTGCGGCAGGGTAATTCAAAGGAGCTATATTGCCAGTGACTACAAATCTAATGTGACCATGTGATTGAGAATAACCCAATCTCCTTAATTCATTTATGCTCATCTTGTAAAAGTCTGCCCCATAACTTTTTGCCAGAATATTTACGTCTTTTCCGGATTTGATAAGTGGTAATAATACATGGCGAGCAAATTCTTTTGCGCCCGGCGAAGAATAATGCAAAGGGTCTTCATTAAAGCGATCAATATGAAGAGCTTCCCCCTCGGTGCTAGGATAAGAAACAGAAATAATATTTGCCCGCACTTCCCTGCCGCCAAGCATGTCCTGAGCGATTCCCATATAGCCATTCATCTCACGACGCTTGTCGTGAGTCGTGCTATAACCGGGGAGGCATATAAGAGTGTTTTTTGATGGGTCTATGTCGTCTATTCCGGATATTTCATCCAGTCTCGAAGCGTAGTTGTCTACTATGCGCCTCTGCCATAGCTTAAAATGCTCTGGCATTTATAAACGCGCAATAAGCTCTGTTTGCTGAGAGCCATTCTGCCCCTGTTGAAATTCCCCACGCTTACGTTTTACATCCACTCCATGGAAAGTCCTTGGAATGGATATATCAGAATCTCCTGCGCGATGACGATTTTCTAGTTCAAGAACCAAATCTAGCCCACCGTTTGCAAGCTCAGCGGCATGTTTGAACACGTCGCCGCCATTCTCTGCCCCTAGTGCAGTATCGAGCGATTTTAAGCCTGTACGCAACGGGCCGTCTGGTTCTGCGCGTGTGATTTTAGGCATTTTTGGCCTCCTTTTGTAAGCGTTCGGCAATTAACTCCCCTTTTTCTTTCAGGCCATAAAGCGCGTCGTATATTCCCTTCATCGCGGTGTCTACAGCTTGAGAGCGCTTTTTATCCGGCTTCTCGTTGTTTTGAACATGCTCAATAAAAACTTCCGTTACTACTTTTACAGCTTCATCCACTTTTGCTACAACTGGGGTAACAATTTCCAATAATTCTTTCTTATTTCTCACGTTCGGCGCTTGTATTGCCAATACCATTTTCTCCGTGATATCACAGAGAGCCAGTATTTTTTGAAACGTCTTTTCCTGTAATTGAGTAGAACTCATATTGACCTAAAAATAAGACCCAACACCATAATATACTGTATATATAAACACAAAGTTAATAAACAACGGTAGTTGAATAACATTACAGTTTTATGACAACAGAAGTTATTTGTTAACTGTTTGAAATATATAAATATGCCCTCCTACATACTCCGCCGACTGCTGCTTATCATCCCCACGCTGTTTGGCATCATGCTGGTCAATTTCGTCATTGTGCAGGCAGCGCCCGGCGGGCCGGTGGAGCAGATGATCTCGCGCATACGCCATTCGGAGCTTGATGCCACCTCGCGCATCAGCGGCGTCGGTGCATCCGACGTGGGCGCGCATGCGGCGGCCATTGCCCAGGGCAACACCATCGGCAGCTATCGCGGCGCGCAGGGGCTCGACCCCCAGCTCATCCACGACATCGAGAAGATGTACGGCTTTGATAAGCCTGCAAGCGAGCGCTTCTGGATGATGATAAAGCAATATCTCCACTTCGACTTCGGCAAGAGCTTCTTCCGCGACGAAAGCGTTTCCTCCCTCGTGTTCCAGAAACTCCCCGTTTCCATATCGCTTGGCCTCTGGACGACGCTGCTCATGTATCTCGTTTCGATTCCGCTCGGCATCCGCAAAGCGGTCAGAAACGGCAGCGCGTTTGATGTCTGGACCAGTGTCGTCATCATCATCGGCTATTCCATCCCGAGCTTCCTGTTTGCCATCCTGCTGGTCATTCTCTTTGGCGGCGGCAGCTACTGGCACCTGTTCCCGCTGCGCGGGCTCGTGTCGGACAATTGGGCAGAGCTTTCCCTCTGGCATAAGGCCACTGATTATTTCTGGCATATCGCCCTGCCGGTGACGGCCATGGCGATGAGTGGGTTTGCGCAGCTTACCATGCTCACGCGCAACTCCTTCCTCGACGAAATAGGCAAGCAGTATGTAATGACCGCGCGCGCCAAGGGACTGTCTGAACGCGATGTGCTGATGAAGCATGTTTTCCGCAATGCCATGCTCATCGTCATTGCCGGGTTCCCGGGCGCGCTGCTGAAGATACTTTTTACGAGCTCGCTGCTGATTGAGGTTATTTTCTCGCTCGACGGGATGGGACTGCTTGGTTTTGAGGCGGCGCTTAACCGCGACTACCCCGTGATGTTCGGCACGCTCTTTGTATTCACGCTGATAGGCCTGCTGTTCAACCTGCTGGGTGATATCACCTATGTCCTCGTCGACCCGCGCATTGATTTTGCCAAAAGGGGGAATTGAGGAAAAGAGGAGTTGAGGAAGTTCCTCAGTTCCTCTTTTCCTCTTCAAAGACAGAAAAGGGCGGCACCGTTAAGTGCCGCCCTCTTTTTAGCTTAAACTCTTCTTGTATTAGAAGGAGAGTTCAGAACCGATGATAACAACGTTACCCTTGTTCTCGCCGTTGGTGGTCGTCGCAACGGTGTTGGAGGGGTTGATGTCATACCAGGTGTACTCAGCAAACGGGGTCAGGCCAGGAGCGAGCTTGTAGTCGACGCCCACTGAAACGTCCTGGAACTTGTTGTCCTGTCCGGTTGGCTTGTCGGCGCTGGCCAGGTAAGTCACGCTGGCGCCGAAGGGACCGGTCTCATAGGCACCGCCCAGAGTCCAGTAGTCAGCCGTCGTACCGTTGGCTGCAAAGCTGTCACGCCAGTCGCCGTATGAACCAGCAAGGCTGAAGCCCATATAGGAGAGCTTTGCACCTGCGTTCCATGCGCCGAGGTCGTTGAGAGCAGTGCCGGTGGGTACGCTGTCGGTTTTGCCGGTTTCGCCGGTTACCGCTACAGCAACACCAACCTGGTCAAACTGGTTTTCGTAGTTCAAACCACCTTCCCAGATGTCGCCTGCACCAAAGGTGTTTACATCCACCATGTTGGTCAGTTCACCACGGTTGGTGAGGCTGGGGGCATAGCTCACGCCGAGCTGGAAGCCCTGGAAGCGGGGAGTGTAGTAGGTGATCTTGTCATCGTTAGCCCACAGGTCGTTCGAGAAGCCAGTAGCCGGACCATTTTCCACAGGAAGATTTGCGGAGGTGATCAGACCGATGGTTGCACCAAGATGACCGGTGAAGGTACCTGCTGCGCCGCCAGTGACGAGGGGTGAGCCTGCGCCGCCGGAGAGAGCTGCATTGTTCACATCGGCGAAGTATTTATAGTCGCCGTTGATACCACCAGTTGCGCGTGCGATGTTGGAAGCATCCACTTTCATGGTTGCTGCAACGCCATCATTGGAACCGAACTCTACGTGGCCCCAGTTGTCACCCTGCAACCAACCATAGGTGCGGTGTGCAACGATACCCGACTGAGTGAAGCCAGGTGTGGAAGAAGAACTGCCGTCGCCACCATCAATATCGGCCTGGAGGTCGATCTCGGCGCCGTAGCCAAGGCCGGCATCGGTCTTGCCAGCGACGTTGAAGTGGATTTCATTGTCATTGCGGAAAGCGCGATCGCGCGTGCCGTTGTCAAAGTCGCTGTTCGACCAGCCTGCTTCAAACGTGCTGAAGCCGCCAATCGTCACTTTCGGGTCCTCGGCCGACGCGGCGCCTGCAAGCAGGGCAGCACCGATGAGGGCGGAAGTACCAAGAAGTATTTTTTTCATAAGACGTTTCCTATTCTAAGGTTGTTATAGTAAACACCGGGTGCAAAGCGCCGCCTTGTATTGACACTTTGAGGACGCGTTTGCGTAACCTGGCGCCAATATGTGTATTTAGGGGATGGTATGCAAGCGCAGACTTGATAAAACGGGGAAGAAGGCGCTGTAATTTGGACACTCTGTTGCCCGAATGCCACAAATAGGAAGGGGGCGAGAGCCCATATAAGCATCAGAATAATAATGGTATTATATGCTAAATTTCTGTATTAATACGCGCCTATGCTTTTAATTGTCGAGAGATGGGAAGCCATTTGTAAGAATATAGAGAGGCTGCAGGCGTCTTCTGTGACGGCGCGGCGAGCGACCATGATTGCTGTAAGCAAGGGCCAGCCTGTGGAAGCGATCGTGTCGCTGCTGGACGCGGGACAGCGCGACTTTGGCGAAAACCGCGTAAGCGAGGCGCTTCTTAAATGGCCGGCACTTAAAGAGCGTTATCCGGATATAAGGCTGCATCTCATTGGCCAGCTGCAGACCAACAAAGTGAAAGATGCGCTTTCGCTATTTGATGTGATTCACACGGTGGATCGCGAAAGCTTGGCAGATGTTCTTGTGAAGACACGAAGCAGGGAGTGCGGCACAGCGCTCAAATTTTTTATTCAGGTGAATACGGGAGAGGAGTCGCAGAAAGGTGGAGTGAGGCCAGACGCATTGCCTGGCCTCATGCAATACACACAGCCTCTTCTTTCTATCACTGGCCTTATGTGCATACCGCCTGCAGGCGATCCGCCCGCACCGCATTTTGCTTTGCTGCGCACGCTGGCTGAGAAATATAATCTCAGTCATCTCAGTATGGGAATGTCGGGTGATTACGAAACAGCGCTTCGGTTAGGCGCGACCCATGTGCGTATCGGCACGGCGATTTTCGGAGAGCGAAATCCAAAAGCAGAAATCTGATCACACTGCCATTTTGACCAATTTGCTATTGAGCGCATCGAACGCCTGCGCGCGTTGATACTGGGCGTTGCTCGAATGAGAGGGATGGTTTGAGCGCAGAAGCGGAGTTGCCGGAAGGCTGGGTGTCGTTGCAACCGCTGCGGCCTGAACAGGCTGCGCGGAGGGAATGAGTGTTGTGGCTGCAGGCGTTTGTGTTGTCGTCGATGCAGTGAGAGTGTTTACCACGTGCTGGCTGATATCACTACCTGTGGCTTCTTGTACTGCGACATTGGCAACCGAAGAGGCAAACCCCGCGATTGCTCCGCCGGGAAGCAGTGCACCGTACAGCGTATCGCCCGCAATCTGTGCGCCCGGAGAAATCTGTGAGCCGGTGGCCGCGCGATAAAGACCGGAGAGAATAGGAATATGCTGGAGTGGATTAATAGTATCGAGAATGTCACCGAAGGATAATCCGCTGCTAGAAGGGGTAGTAGTAGGCGTAAGCGCCACGGGTTGCGGTGGCGTTGGTGCTATGCCGGGAACTGCGCTGGCAATTGTCATATAATAAGGAGTCGCAAGTTTCGTACCATCACATAACCCCATAAGCAGTAAAAGGGCATCATATGGCCACCATATGTTGCGGGTGGAATACTACAATCGGCAATTTTTGCCTAGGGCTCTACGCCACCGTTGCTTGCACGCCTCTTGCAAATATGTTAGCCAGTGCTCGCCTGCCTGCTTCCAAGTAACACTTATAAGATCGAGAGAATCCGATGTCCTCTGATAACCGATTGATTGCCGCGCGTTACGTGAGCGCTCTTTTTGAACTTGCCTCGGAAGGTAAGCAACACGACGCAATTAAGGCTGACATGCTGGCGCTTAAGTCTGTTTTAGATGACGACGGCGCATTCGAATCATTCCTCACCAATCCCGTACTCAGCCGTGAGCAGTCGCAGAAGACAATAGACAAAGTGCTCTCTGCCATCCGCGCATCCGATCTCACGAAAAAACTCTTTGCGCTGCTCACCCGCAACCGCAGGCTTGCGCTTACCTCGCTGGTGATTGACGCCTATCTTGAGCGCCTGGCAAAGGACCGCGGCGAGCTTACGGCCTATGTCACGACCGCGAAAGCCATGGGCAAAGAAGAGATGCAGACACTTAGCGGAACTATCGCCAAATCCACAGGCAAGAAAGTGACCATCAAAGCGAAAGAAGACCCGGCACTCATTGGCGGCCTGCAGGTGCGTATAGGCAGCAAAATGCTCGATAACTCTGTGGCGGGAAAATTGCAGCGCCTGAAGCAATCGCTTACGAAAGTGGCGTAAGCCTTCTCTCATCTTCTTCTGCCAGCTTCTCATTTCCTTTTAAGCGATAAGCGTTCGCGCGCGCGGCAAGTGCGTGCCGGTTGCCCCGGTGCAGGTCGAGTGCTTTGGTAAAATCACTCACGGCGAGATCCAGCTGGCCTGATTTCAAAAACGCTGCGCCACGCGCGAAGTGTTCTGCTGATGCTGTGCGGTGGTAGGCGTCATGCTTTATATGCGACAAGCGGACTGCCTGTGCGAAATCGGTGGCAGCCTGCGCATAATCACCTTTCAGGAAATAACTTTTGCCGCGTCCAAAGAAGCTGTTGCTGTGAGACGGCACAGCGGCAAGTGCTTTTTCAAAAAATTTGAGCGCCGTTGCTGTATCGCCAGCAAGCAGCGCAGACATTCCATCGTCGTGTGGTTTTGTCGCATCGTCGGGCAGCTCGCCAATGAGGCTACGAAATTCCAGATCAAATAGCGGATGTTTATTATACGAAGGAACTCGTCGCTTGCCTCTCGCCCCTCCCTCCTTCCCCTTCAGTGCTTCCTCATTAAAGTGATCCTGAAAAATTGCCCTGTCATATAGTGTCAGCGCTTCGTCGGGTTTACCCAAGGCGTACAACGCCTCAGCCAGCCACAGATACTGCGCGGAAGACTGGTAGTGGTAGTAATGGTGCCAGGCATCACAAGGCAGCGCGTCCTGCATAAGTTGCGGGCCTGCCCCCCTAGCCTCAAGCGAAGGGGGGTTGCAAGTTAAGTCATCCAGAGTATCGTGGTCGAAATTTTCCGGGAGGATTATCATGGCCAAGATTAAAGTAAAGACCCCGCTTATTGAAATCGACGGCGACGAAATGACGCGCGTCATCTGGGCGATGATCAAGGAGATGCTCATTCTGCCGTATCTGGACATAGACCTCAAATATTTTGATCTGGGCATCGAAAAACGTGATGCCACCGGTGACCAGATAACCATCGATGCGGGCAATGCCATCAAGCAGTACGGCGTAGGAGTCAAGTGCGCGACCATCACGCCGGACGAAGCGCGCGTGAAGGAATTTAACCTGAAGCAGATGTGGAAGTCGCCCAACGGCACCATCCGCAATATCCTGGACGGCACGATTTTCCGCGAACCTATCATCTGCAAGAATGTGCCGCGCTATGTGCCGGGCTGGACCAAGCCTATCATTGTCGGCCGTCACGCATTTGGCGATCAGTACCGCGCGACCGACATGGTCATCAAGGAGCCAGGCAAGCTCACGCTCACCTTCACGCCCAAAAATGGCGCAGCCATCACGCACGATGTCTTCGAGTTCAAGGGCGGCGGTGTGGCAATGGCGATGTATAACCTTGATGCATCGATAGAGGGTTTTGCGCGCGCGTGCCTTAATTACGGCCTCACGCTTAAGCTTCCAGTCTATCATTCGACCAAGAACACGATCCTCAAGAAATATGACGGACGGTTCAAGGATATCTTTCAGACGGTATTTGACAGCGAATTCAAGGCTAAATACGAGGCATTGGGCCTGACTTACGAACATCGCCTGATTGACGATCTCGTGGCATTCGCTATTAAGTCCGATGGCGGTTTCATCTGGGCGTGCAAGAATTATGACGGTGATGTGCAGTCGGACGTAGTGGCCCAGGGCTTCGGCTCGCTTGGCCTCATGACCTCGGTGCTGATCACGCCCGACGGCAAGACTGTTGAGACGGAGGCGGCGCATGGCACGGTAACGCGTCATTTCCGCGAATACCAGAAGGGCAAGGAGACCTCAACCAATCCTATCGCGTCCATTTTTGCCTGGACGCAGGCGCTCAAATACCGCGGCCAGTTCGACGGCGCACCCGACGTCGTAGCCTTTGCAGAAAAGCTTGAGAAAGCAACTGTCGGCGCAGTCGAAGCAGGATCCATGACCAAGGACCTGGCGCTACTCGTTGGCAAAGAGCAAAAATGGCTGACGACAAAGGCCTATATGGAGAAGGTGGCGGAGAGGTTGTAGTTTTCTCTGTTAAATCTGATTCTGAGGAAATTTTTGTGAAATCAGCTCGGCACCAAAAGCAATGGACAAATCGGTGCGATTGACCTCGTGAGTGCCCGTTCTCATCTCGAAGGCTTGCGAGTGTTTGATTCCCAGCTCATCCAGTAATTTCTTAGCCTCGTCTCCTTTGACATAGATGTTGCCATCGGTGTCAAAGATAGCACGAGTCCGGCTCATGCTTTCAAAAGAGCGGGTTTGTTCCTCCGATGCTTGGCGTATGCCGCTGTTCGTCATGTAGGCGCTCTTCCTGTATTGCGAATTAACGCGTACTCCACCGTAAGTTTTAACAGAGCTTTTTTCAATGGTCATTCCTGCGACTTGTCCTCCGAAGCTTCAGCGAAGGAGGAAGGTAGGAATCCCCCTATCCAATTATATGTTTGTTGTAAGAGAGATTCCAGCCTTCTCAGTGTGATAGCTGAACCTATTTCTCCACAAAACCAGCTAAAGTTCCAAGGCATCCGGTCCAGCCTTCCGTATGGCGCTTCACCTGTTCTTCGTCCGGCAGGCGTTCATGCGTCAGTACCACGTCCGTGCCGCCATTCTTTTCCTTAAATTCCACGGTCACGATGCTGTCAACTTTGATGGGTTCAGGAAGTTCTTCACTGCAGGAGCCTCCCTTGCCTTCCCAGACCCAGGTGAAGGAGATTTTTTTATCCGGCACGATCTCCAGATATTTGCCGCTCACCATATGAGAGTTCTCAGGCCGCTTCATGCGGATGCTGTACGTGCCGCCGACGCGGAAATCGGCCTCAACCAGCGGCGTTATTTTTTGCATATCAGGCGTGAACCACTGACTCATGAGTTCAGCCTTGCTCCATGCGCCAAACACTTTGGCGGGGCTTGCCTTGATCCACTTGCTCATCTGCAGGCTCGTCTTTTCCTGCGGTATAGTCTTGTGTGCGGTCTTCATGGCGTCTCTCCTTCTATGAAATGTTTTAACGAATCCAGCGTGCCATCCCAGAACTGCTCGTAATGGGAAATCCATTCCTCTGCGCTCTTCAGCGCCTGCGGTTCAAGGCGCATGTGGGTATAGCTGCCGTCTCTGCGCCGCAGTATCAGCCGCGCGCGCGCGAGTACCTGAAGGTGTTTGGAGACAGCAGCCAGCGACATGTTTTTAAACGACTGCGCCAGCTCACCCACCGAGCGTTCGCCTTTGGTGAGAATACTCAGGATGGTCCGGCGCGTAGGGTCAGCCAGCGCCCGGAAAATGAGATCAAGATCATACGTCATTACTGATTCAACCATATGGTTGAATGTATAGGAATAGAAAGGATTGTCAAGCGTGTTTTCTTAAATCCGCTGTGCGCTCATTTTTTAAAGCCGCTCAGAATTATAGATATCCTGCCCGGTATTCTTGAATGCCTCATCTATGGCTTTCGCAAAATTCACGAACGCGCGCATGCAATTGTCAGAAACGTCGATTTCATGCGTTTTAACCCAAGGCAGCCGCAATATATCCCGTACATTCGTACATCCTAGCAAGGTAAGCTGCTCATCAAGTTTTGCAATTTGTCCCGACTCTGTTTTGGCGTATTTTACAGCTTCATATATCGGGCGAAGTGACATGCAGAATTCCCTTACAGACGTTTCCGGCGCCATCTTTGAGACCAACTTTGTATACGAAATTTTACCGAAGGCCTTTCTTAATTCCCGGGTTGAAGGCCAGTGTGGTTTCAGGTTTTTCTTGGAAAGAAAAGAATGTAATTCATCAAGATCGCGATCGGAGAGAGCGTGATTTCCTACCTTTGCTCCTTCATAAAATTTAATAGCCCGTATATCGTCGACCGTCGTGAACTTGCCAGGGCCATTATCTTGAGGCGACCGGGAGCCATTCATCTCCGCTATTTTTTTCTGTAATGGCTTGGTATTCTGAGCCATAGCATTGCCACACATGACGCTGACCATAATATCTGCAAAGGAAGATCGTCCTTTTAACAGTTTTTCTTTGCGCGGTGACATAGCCAGTATTCCTATCAAAGCCTACTGCAGTGAGCGAATAGACTAACACGCAACTATTAAAGCATTATTACAGGAATGACCCTATCGGCGTTTTTTATGTTCAGCCGCCAGCTCCTTACCACTTAAGAGCATTTTCCCTGCTTGTGCGGGCGCATACTCCCGTATAACAAACTGAGTAATATCCAGATTTTCAGCCAGTTCAAATGCACGCCGCATGGCGGCCTGGTTGGTGGGGTGTTCTTCCGGGGGATAAATCCGATAGCTGCCGTTGGGCTGAACCAGGAACGCTCCGTTGAGCACCAGCGTCACGGGGCCGAAATCCGGGCTTTTCCTTATCGCCTGCGCAATGCAGAAGATCGCATCTTCAATAAAAGTTTTGTCTCTTTCTGTGTCTGGGGCCGTGTCCTTGCGAATATAGGCGCTCGGCGCAAATCGGCCACCAGAGGACATTTGATAGGTCAGCTCATGGGGCCCGAATGTGGCGCGGCATTTTTCCATATCCACATCACACGGAAATATCGGCCCTCCCCTTTGTTCTACGCGCTCCAGCAATGCTTCAATACCGATGGCCTCAGCTCTCTGTGTGGCAATGGCTTCCAGATCGTCGTTCACAACAGCCACGCTGTCGGGCCGCCAGGGCAGGTTATGATCGTTAAGGCGCGACCATGCACGAAGCGCCTGTTCAGCTGGCCCCGGAATTTCCGCCCCTTCCACCCATCTGCGTACCGTGCGGGGGTCAACACCGAGCAACTGAGCAGCTTCGGTTTGTGTGAGGTTTAGCTGACGGAAAAGCTGTAAAAGCTCGGTTTTGGACAGCATGCCCTATAAATAATAGGCAATTAATTATTATTGTCAATAGGGCATAGGCTATAATGTCCTATATTGATGGTAATGGTGTTTAGCTTAAAACACCAGCAATTATCACATCGTTTTGCCTTCCCACATTCTAAAGAATCTACGCAATTTGCTTTGCGTTGCATGACCGCTCCCTCGCGTATATAAACGGTCGCCTATGGAAATCGAGCGCTATAATTTTCGTGAAACCGAGCAGAAATGGCAGCGTTTCTGGGATGAAACACAAGCATTTGCTTTAAAATCCAAAGGTTTATCCGTAGTCGTGGAGGAGCGTAGCGACGACCACGGCGAGAGCCGGGGGGGAGCGGTAGCGGGGGCGGAACGCCCCCTTAAAAAGAATAACTACTACGTCTTGGAGATGTTCCCTTACCCTTCGGGCAACATCCATATGGGCCATGTGCGCAATTATACGCTCGGCGATGTGGTCGCACGGTTCAAGCGCGCCAATGGCTTTCAGGTCCTGCACCCGATGGGCTGGGACGCGTTTGGCCTTCCTGCGGAGAACGCGGCGATTGAGCGTGGCGTGCACCCCGGCGTCTGGACCTATAAAAACATCGAGACGATGCGCGCACAGCTCAAGTCGATTGGCCTTTCCTATGACTGGTCGCGCGAGCTTGCCACCTGTGACCCGGACTATTACAAACACGAGCAGAAATTCTTCCTCGATTTCCTGAAGGCAGGTTTGGCATATCGCAAGGAAGCGCAAGTCAATTGGGACCCGGTGGACAATACCGTGCTTGCCAACGAGCAGGTCATCGAAGGCCGCGGCTGGCGTTCAGGCGCGCCGGTGGAGCGCCGAAAGCTCTCGCAGTGGTTCCTCAAAATCTCCGACTTTGCCGAGGATTTGCTTGAAAGCCTGAAAGGCCTGGAAGAGTGGCCCGAGAAAGTCCGCCTCATGCAGGAGCGCTGGATTGGCAAGTCCATAGGTGCGCGTATCAAATATACTATCTTGCCGGAGTCGTGGAGGAGCGTAGCAGCGACTTCTTCAATCATAGAAGTCTTTACGACTCGCCCGGATACGTTATTCGGCATGTCATTTCTTGCCATTTCACCGCATCATCCGATTGCGCAGCAACTCGCGACCGGCAATCCGAAGCTCGCCGCGTTCATTAAGGAATGCGATACGCTCGGCACTTCGGAAGAGGCGATTGAGAAGGCGGAAAAGAAGGGTTTCGACACCGGCCTCAAAGTTCGCCATCCGTTCGATCCGGTGCGCGAACATCCGGTATATGTGGCCAATTTCGTACTCATGGAATATGGCACCGGCGCGGTTTTCGGCTGCCCTGCGCATGACCAGCGCGACTTTGAGTTTGCAACAAAGTATAAGCTGCCCATTCTGCCTGTAGTAGAAAACGCAGAAGGTGTGAGGGTACGCGGAGGAGGCAAAGCCGACGACCTCGCAGGGGAGATTTCGCGGAGCGAAATCGGGGGCAGCGTGCCCCCTATGAAAGAAGCCTACACCGGTGACGGCCAACTCATCAATTCGCAGTTTCTCAACGGGCTCTCCGTCGAAGAAGGCAAAGAACGCGCGATTGCGGAACTGGTGAAACTGAAAGCGGGTGAGAAGACTATCACCTATCGCCTGCGTGACTGGGGTGTCTCGCGCCAGCGTTACTGGGGCTGCCCGATCCCCATCATTTACTGCGAGTCTTGCGGCGCTGTCCCTGTGCCGGAAAAAGACTTACCCGTCAAGTTGCCCGAAGACGTCACGTTCGACAAGCCCGGCAATCCGCTTGCGCACCACCCCACATGGAAGCATGTTCCCTGCCCCACCTGCGGCAAGGCGGCCACCCGCGAGACCGACACGTTCGATACATTCTTCGAGTCGTCCTGGTACTTTGCGCGCTTCTGTGATGCGAAGGCGAAGGAGCCCATCACGGCTGCGGCAAAAGACTGGCTGCCGGTTGACCAGTATATCGGCGGTATCGAGCATGCGGTGCTGCACCTGCTCTACTCGCGCTTCTTCATGCGCGCGCTGAAAAAATGCGGCTATCCCGTGCCGGCCGAACCGTTCAAGGGCCTCATGACGCAGGGTATGGTCTGTCACGAGACGTACAAGGACAAGGCCGGTAACTGGCTGCATCCTGACGATGTGGTTAAAGACGGCGGCAAGCTCACACAGAAATCCAGCGGTGAACCTGTTACGCTTGGCCGCTCCGAGAAAATGAGCAAATCGAAGAAAAATACCGTCGATCCGCGCGCGATTATCGAGACCTATGGTGCGGACACGGCACGGCTGTTCATGCTTTCGGATTCCCCACCCGAGCGCGATCTCGAATGGACAGAGGCGGGCGTGGACGGCGCCTGGCGTTATATCAATCGGCTCTGGCGTTTGCTGCTGGGGCTTAAGGGACGCCCGCCTGCTCAGGTGGCAGAAGCAAGCGACAGCGCTCTTGTCCTTCGTCGCAAGACACACCAGACCATTGAAGGCATCACCTACGATATTGGCCATTTCCATTTCAACAAGGCCGTGGCCCGCATCCGCGAACTCTCCAACATGATGGAGTCGCTGCTTGCCACGCCCGGATTGGATTATGCATTGCGTGAAGCCTGCGAGACACTCATCCGCCTCATCGAGCCCTTCCTGCCGCATTTTGCCGAAGAAATCTGGCAGCAGCTGGGCCACAGGGAAACGGTTGCCAGCCTGCCCTGGCCCAAGGCCGACCCTGCTCTTTGCATCGAAGACGAAATCACCATCGCCGTGCAGGTCAACGGTAAGTTGCGCGCGACCGTGAATGCGCCAAGGGACGCGAGGCAAGAAGACCTTGAGGCACTTGCGCTGGCGCAGAAAAACGTGCAGGAATTCATTGCGGGCAAAGCGATCCGCAAAATCATCGTGGTGCCGGGGAAAATCGTCAATGTCGTTGCAGCATAGAAGAGCCGACAGCTTTAAGGTTAAGGGTTTCAGCTTTGCTTGCTGTAACCTGCAACCTGTAACCTTTTTGCTTCTTCTGCTTCTCACCGCCTGCGGCTTCCATCCGATGTATGGTGATGAGGCGCTTG
>Ga0206875_1130_pt1 | contig 19254 bp, 20 predicted proteins | sample Alteio_BWOrgCont_9_FD_152616 | JGI IMG/M metagenome (GOLD analysis project Ga0206875, IMG submission 152616) | Enriched cells from forest soil in Barre Woods Harvard Forest LTER site, Petersham, Massachusetts, United States -... | ecosystem: Environmental > Terrestrial > Soil > Temperate forest > O... | reverse complement strand
CAGCCCGTGCCGGTAAAAAAGGTATATCGATAGCTATTATTAATACCCGCGATTTAAACAAGATACGCACCCTGGAGCGCCTTACCAAGAAAAGGTTTACACAGGCTGAGATACCTTCGGGGTATGCAATATGCGAGAAGCAGCTCTTTTGGCTGGTACAGCGCGTACACGATACACAGGTAAACGAAAAAAGTATTGAAAGCTATTTGCCACAGGTTTACGAACAATTGAAGAACCTGACAAGGGAAGAAATTATACAACGACTGGTATCTATTGAGTTTAACCGCTTTTTAGATTACTACAAAAATGCACCCGACCTGAATGCCAATGCAGCAGGAAGCGGAGACCGCGAACGCCGCCCTGAAAGGGAAGGTGTGGTAAGGTTATTTGTAAGTGTAGGCGCTATGGATGGCCTGAACAGGGAAAGCCTGAAAGAAGTGCTTGCACAGGAATCGGGGATGGATGAAAGCATTATTAGCTGGGTTGATGTAAAGAACAGTTTTTCGTTTATAGAAGTTAAGACCGAGCTTTCGGAAGCATTTATGACCGCTTGCAAAGGCAAGGAATTTAAAGGCAGGCCCATACGTATTGAATCGAGAGGAAACAGGGAAGAAGGCATACCGCGCCAACGCGACCGTGGTGGCCGTAAAGAATGGGGCGGTGGAGGCTATAAAGGCAGAAGCGGCAGTGGTGGCGGTGGTTACCGTGGCGGAAGCGGCGGTGGAGGATTTAGAGAAAGAAGTGGCGGTGGCGAAAGAAGAAGCAGCGGCGGCGGAGGTTTTAGAGAACGTAGCGGAAGCGGCGGCGGTGAAAGAAAAAGTACCGGCGGTGGTGGCTTTAGAGAAAGAAGTGGCGGTGGCGAAAGAAAGAGCGGTGGTGGTGGTTTTAGAGAACGCAGCGGTAGCGGCGGTGAAAGAAAAAGCGGCTTCCCCAAGAAGAAGGATTTTTAGAATAAGGGATTACCTCACCAAATCTATATTCTCTTGTTTGACAGTCTAAATGAGTGCATATTTATAGACGTTTTAAATATATTTGTTACATTAAAAAAATACTCTGACAGTAGAAATTGTTAAGGTAATTGTTTAAGTAATCAATAAAATGAGAAAAATCATTAATCTTATTTTAATCTTCTTCCCTTCTTTTATACAAGTCCCTGTTAGGAGAATCTTTGGGCAACAAATTGGGAAAGGTACGAGGATTAAATTTGGAACAATACTCTTATCTTCTAATATAAATATAGGAAACAATGTTACAATTGGCCCTTTTTGTTTTATAAGAACAGAAAAGATATTTATTGATGACCATAGCTCTATAAAGGCGCTCTGTATAATTTCAACGCGGATAGTGCAATTAGGGAAATATGTTCACGTTGCCCCGCTCCCGCAAGTTTAGTCATCGTAACTTGTGGGTATAAATAAGCAAAGTTTGTAACTTTGCTATACATACTTAGAGAATGAGTAGGGCATACAAATTTCATAATCCTGAGGGATTATACTTTATAAGTTTTGCAACCGTAGGTTGGATCGATGTGTTTACAAGAAGAATTTATAAAGAGATACTTATCGAGAGTATAGAATACTGCCAAAAGAATAAAGGGCTTGGATTATATGCCTGGTGCATAATGAGTAACCATGTGCATATGATTGTAAAGGCCAAGGATGGATTTGTGCTGCCCGATATAGTAAGGGACTTTAAGAAATACACTTCAAAGAAAATAATTAAAGCTATTGAAGATAATATACAAGAGAGTCGCAAAGAATGGATGATTGCCATTTTTAAAAATGCAGGAGAATACAACAGTAATAACAAGGAGTATCAATTCTGGCAACAACATAATAAGCCAATTGAAATATATTCGGCAGCAGTTATATCGCAAAAAGTTGATTACATACACTACAACCCGGTAGAAGAAGGAATAGTAGAAAGTCCCCAACAATACCTTTATAGCAGTGCCAGGGATTTTAACGAAGAGAAGGGATTATTAAAGCTCGAGCGATTATAATGCAGTTTTAAAACTGCTATTACTTTTCCCACAAGTCACAGACTTGCGGGAGCTGCGAAACTGCATTTAATATTTTTTGAGTGGTTGATAAATTATGTAATATTATATTACATACTATGAATATAAAGCGTAAATTTGCAGTGAATAAGCCCAAAGCTTATTCAAGTTAAAAGTGAATAGCTAAAAGTGAAAAGTACTAGCAGGAGAGGTATGAAAAGTTCAAAAACAGAGAAAATTAGTGTCATTTTGCTAAATAACGTATCAAAATTGGCACTATCAATTGAAAATCAGCAACAAGACATAAAAAAGAAAGCTTTTTTACGCCATTTTACGACAGAAAACGACAATTATTAAGCATCCTATTAAACCATAATAGCTTAATAATCACGAGCTCCCCTAAAAAATGAATGATATGCGAGTACCACCACTTTGCGATACGCACTTAATAAGGAATAGATGCTTCGACAGGCTCAGTATGACAATTATGAATTATGAGTTATAAGTTAGATAAAGCAAAGGCACGTGAGAGTATATTCAATTACGAATTAAAAATTACGAATTAAGAATCAATAATGAACCACTGTATATTTGCGTTAGGGATTATTCGTAACTCGTTCATTTATATTAGAACTCATGAGGGCTTCGCCGTTGTAGCGGAAAGCCCGACCCGTAGGGGAACGCCCAAAACTGAATTAAAAAACACTCCTCCCCCGAATTGCACCCTCCAGCGGGGGACACACTAACGACTTACGACTTATGACTAACGACTTATATATTATATTGTTAATGGATTGTTAATGGGGAGTGCAGTGTCATTTTAAAATGCATATATTTGTGTTCGTAAACATTACAGATCATGATACGCAAAGGATTATTTACACTATTACTGTTAGTTCCGGCCATGTTTGCTTTTGCGCAACAACCGGCACAAACTCCGGCTCCGGCACCTGACCCGAATGCGCCGTCGATGAAGTTTGAAAACAAAGAACATGACTTTGGCACCATAGAACAGGATGCCAATGGCACTTATATGTTTTTATTTACCAATAGCGGCAAGGAGCCATTAGTTATTAAGGAAGCTCATGGTTCGTGCGGTTGCACGGTGCCAAAATGGCCTCATGCCCCTGTAAACCCGGGCCAGACCGATACTATTAAAGTTACTTACGATACCCACCGCGTTGGTGTGTTTACTAAAACGGTAACCATTACATCGAACGCAGGCGATTCGCCAAACACATTAACGATAAAAGGTAAGGTGCTATCGAAAGACAGCTACCCGGCCTTCCCTACGAACAACAGCAACACTGGTGTTCCGTACACTAACAACTGGGATAATAGTTCCCCGACCAATTAATTAACAAAAACCAAACAAACCAAGATCATGAAAAAGTTAATCTTCACTGCAGCCTTATTTACCGGCATGCTTTTTGTAGGCAACCTTAAAGCGCAGGACGCTCCTGCTCCTCCGGATCCTAATGCTCCTGTAATGAAATTCGAAAAAGACACTATCAACTACGGAACCATTGCTTATGCATCGGACGGATACCGTTATTTTAAGTTTGCCAACACAGGTAAAGAGCCTTTAATTATTAAGGAAGCTCACGGTTCATGCGGTTGCACCATACCAACCCCTCCTAAGGAACCAATTCAACCAGGCCAAACAGCTGAAATAAAGGTACACTATGATACCCAAAGACCAGGCCATTTTATTAAATCGGTAACCGTTACCAGCAATGCAAACCCTGGTACCAAGGTGGTTTATATTACCGGTGATGTTCAGCCTAACCCTAATGCTGGCCAACCTGCAACCCCGGCTCCTGCTCAACAAGCAACTCCGGCTCCTGCAACAAATACCAAAATACAATAAGCGGTATTTTCTATATTCAAAAAACCCCGTCCCGAGTACTCGGGACGGGGTTTTTTGTTTAACTTAGTATTTATGAAGCTCCGATTCTATAGTGCCTTGCTCTTGTTCAGCCTTGTTACAATGGCGTGCACAGCTCAACCAGTCATTAACTTTGAGAAGAGCACACAGCATTTAGGCTTTGTACATCAAGGTGATACGTTGTCGTTTCAATACCTATTTACCAATATGGGTAACCAACCATTGGTTATAAGCGACACTAAAGTACAATGTGGTTGCACGGTAGTACAGAAACCTGCAGAACCTATTCAACCGGGTAAAACAGGGGTTATTAAGGCAAGGTTTATTACCAATAGTGCTATTGACAGACAAGACAGAACTATTATAGTGATTTCCAATGCTTCGAATCCTTCGGTTGAACTACGATTTAAGTGCGTTGTGTTGAAAGCAAAGGATAAAAGCTGATAAAAATCCTGTTTTCTTAGCAATTGCTTATTACTTTTGCGGTCCCAAAACATAAAGCAATGAAAACTATTGACGACTACAATTTTAAGAATGAAAAAGCATTGGTGCGGGTTGATTTTAATGTGCCGCTCGATGATAAGTTCAATATAACCGACGATACACGCATACGTGCTGCCATACCCACACTTAAAAAGATACTCAACGATGGTGGTTCACTTATCATCATGTCGCATTTTGGCAGGCCTAAAAATCTACCCGAAGTAAAGTTCTCATTAAAACATTGTGTTCCTTTATTGAGCCAGTTATTAGAAAGGCCCGTTTTGTTTGCAAAAGATTGCATTGGCGCTGCAACAAAATCTATGGCTGATAATTTAAAACCGGGCGAAGTATTATTATTAGAGAATGTACGCTTCCATGCTGAAGAAACCAAAGGCTCAGAGAACTTTGCTAAAGAACTGGCATCATTAGGTACCGTATTTGTAAGCGATGCATTTGGAGCAGCACACAGGGCACATGCATCTACAACTGTTGTAGCTAAATTCTTCCCGGGTAAAAAAATGTTTGGCTATTTAATGGCACACGAACTGGAAAGCATTCATAAACTGCTTAACCATACCAGGAAGCCCTTCACTGCCATATTAGGCGGAGCTAAGGTATCGGGTAAAATTGCCATTATATCGAACCTTATGAACAGGGTAGACAACCTGATTATTGGCGGAGGCATGGCTTACACATTTATTAAAGCTATGGGTGGTAAAGTAGGCAGTTCGTTGGTGGAAGAAGAAAGAATTGAAACTGCTTTAGAGGTGATTAAAGAAGCTAAAGAGAAGAATGTACATCTATACTTACCTATCGATACTGTTATTGCTGATGCCTTCTCTAACGATGCAGCTAAAAAGAATTGCGATATAAAGAATATCCCTGATGGTTGGTTAGGCCTTGATATTGGCCCTGAAACGGAAAAAGAATATGCCAGGGTTATTGAATCATCGAATACTATATTGTGGAACGGCCCTATGGGTGTATTTGAAATGGACAGTTTTGAGCATGGTACAAAAGCCATTGCTGAAGCTGTAGTAAACGCTACAAAAAAAGGAGCTTATTCATTAATTGGTGGCGGCGATTCTGTTGCAGCCATTAATAAATATAAAATGACCAAGCAGGTAAGTTGCGTATCTACTGGTGGAGGAGCAATGTTGGAAGGATTAGAGGGCCAGGTACTTCCGGGTGTGGCGGCTGTGGAAGAAGATGTTGAAAAGATAGCCCACTAACACATTTTATTGGCTGTTTTTCGCTATAATTTTGTATCTATAATAAATTAGCATGCATCCGACTCTAAAGAAAATATTAGGCTACCTGCGTAATAAGTACATTACAGCATCGGTGCTTTTCTTTGTATGGATATGCTTCTTTGACCGCAACGACCTTATTTCTGAAATAAAACTAGTTTATAAAATAAACAAATTAAAAACAGAGCGCAGTTATTACCAGAAGCAGACGGATGCTGCTACACAGGACCTGAAGGAACTGCAAACTAACCCTGCCAACTTAGAGAAATTTGCCCGCGAAAAATACCTTATGAAAAAGGACAATGAAGACGTTTACGTTATAGTTGACCAAAACAGCAAATTGCTCGATACCCTGCACGTGCTGGTAAAATGAGACAGCGTTTTGCCTTTCTGTCTTTTCTAATTATCATTGTTTCCTGCCATAATAATAAGCAGGTCAAAGAGCAATACATTGCAAAACTAAGCCCCATGGATTCACTTATTGAAAAATTTGCACCTATTATAAATGGAGATTGGGTTCGTGCCGACTACGTAGAAGACTTAAAGAAAACTCTTTCCCCTAATAAATCTTATCATCATATCGGCGAGGAAGAATGGGCAATCTCTATTGATTCCAGAAATACGTCTATAGATTCCGCCATTGTTTATATAAGTTATGGTGGAGCAGGTTCAGAGGAAGATGTAACTTTTTTTGAACCCGGAAAAGTACCTAATTCTATTTTATTGGAAAATATATCTCAATATGGTAAATCTTTTCAACTTGGATTCGAAATAGTTCATAATGACACCAATTTAATTTTATATGAATGTGATAGTACTGGTAAAGAAATCAGCCAAAGAAAATATATCAGGGCGCGTAATGAACTTACGGGTAATGACACGATTCCTTCAGTTACTTTTTCAAACCTTTCATATTATCATAATAAGCTACTTATCTCAGGAAAGTATAGTTATGTTGATAGTTTGGGGCAAAAGCATAATGCTGAATTCAATGATTTCGGCAAGGTGACAGGTATTAAGAATTATAAAACCTATTATGTTGAAGGAGTTTTTGGACAAGGGCCTGGAGATGATACCGATGCTATATACTTTGAACTATATACTAAAGCATCCGTAGATTATCTTTTGAGAATATATAGAGACTCCCTCTATTTATATACTGATACTTTTAATGACTCTACCAATAGTTACGGCAAGGGGAAACTTGTTTATAAACTTATCAGGCAGAAATAATTCCCTATTAAACTATGATCATTCGTCCCTATACTCCTTCTGATGCTATTAAGTGCCGTGAAGTTTTCATTAGCAACATACCTAAGTACTTTGCCGAAAATGAAATTGAATTTTTGGATAAGTGGCTAAACGCTTTGGACAACGATACCCTCCACCACTCCGATGCTGAGTCTATTTACTTTTATGTGTTGGAGCTTAAAGGAGAACTTATTGGCTGTGCAGGTTTTTACTTTGTGAAGGGCGAGAATAAAGCCCAACTAAACTGGGGAATGGTACATGCAGAGCATCATAACCAGGGTTATGGTAAGTTGTTTTTCGATTACCGGGTAAATAAAATAAAGGAGCTATCACCAGACAGGCAAGTAACACTATGGACAAGCCAGTATACTTTTAAGTTTTACGAAAAGCTTGGAATGAAAACCGAATCAGTTACTCCAAACGGGTTTGGAAACGGATTCGATAAATATGTAATGTATGTACCTGCTTAGCTCTTATAAATACCAAAAACCTTTCTCAGTGTATCGGCTATTTCTCCCAATGATACATAGTTCTCACAGGCTTCTACTATGGCCGGCATAAGATTGGTATTGTCTTTGGCATTTCTTTCCAGCAATTCAAGTGAAGCTTTTGCCTTTGCATTATCGCGTTCTGCTTTTACTTTCTTCAGTTTATCTATCTGGTATTGCCTTATGGAATCATCTACCCGTAAAAGGTTCTCAGGCATTTTTTCTTCTACTGCAAATTTATTCACGCCAACAATTATCTTCTTGCCCTTTTCAATATTATCCTGGTAATCGAATGCAGAAGCAGCAATTTCATTCTGCATATAACTATTCTCAATGGCTTTAACTGCACCACCCATCTTTTCAATCTTGTGTATATAATCCCACGCAGCTTTCTCTACCTGCGCAGTAAGGGTCTCTACAAAGTAAGAACCTGCTAATGGATCGACTGTTTGTGGCACGCCGCTTTCGTAAGCTATAAGTTGTTGTGTACGCAATGCAATACGTGCAGCTTCCTCAGTAGGCAATGCAAGTGCTTCATCAAAACCATTGGTATGTAATGATTGTGTTCCGCCCATAACCGCAGCAAGTGCCTGTATGGTTACACGCATAATATTGTTCAGCGGTTGTTGAGCTGTAAGTGTCGAGCCTGCTGTTTGGGTATGGAAGCGCAGCATCTGCGCCTGTGCGTCGGTAGCGCCCAAGTCTGTGGTGATCTTAGCCCACATACGCCTTGCCGCACGGAACTTGGCAACCTCTTCAAACAAGTTATTATGTGCATTGAAGAAGAACGAGATACGTTTGGCAAATACATTTATGTCTAATCCCTTTTTGATGGCCGCTTTACAATACTCCTGTGCATTGGCAAGGGTAAATGCAAGCTCCTGCACTGCAGTAGCGCCCGCTTCGCGCATGTGGTAACCGGATATAGAAATGGTGTTCCATTTGGGAACTTCTTTGCTACAATACTCAAAAATATCAGTGATGATGCGCATAGATGGAACCGGAGGATAGATGTAGGTACCGCGGGCTGCGTACTCTTTCAAGATATCATTCTGTATAGTGCCCGATATCTTCTTTACATCTGCTCCTTGCTTCCTGGCAAGGGCAATATACATACCCAGCAATATAGATGCTGTAGAGTTAATTGTCATGGAAGTAGAAACATTCTCAAGCTTTATACCATCGAAAAGTATTTCCATATCCCTTAATGTGTCAATAGCTACGCCCGATTTACCCACTTCCCCATCCGAAAGGTCATGGTCGGAATCGTAGCCCATTTGGGTAGGCAGATCGAATGCAACCGATAGACCTGTGGTACCATTATTGAGCAGGTAATGATAACGCTTGTTCGATTCCTCAGCAGTAGAAAACCCTGCATACTGGCGCATGGTCCAAAGTTTGCTGCGGTACATATCGGAGTGCACACCGCGGGTATAAGGATATTCCCCCGGTTTCTCATCCCCAAAATCCTGCTTGGGGTAAATACGTTCTATCTCTATACCCGAATCGGTAAAAAACTTTTGCTCCTCAATAGGTTTACTCATAACTAAAAGTTATTGATAACGCAACAAATATATGGATTGCATCAATGATAATAAACTAAGCCTCTCAACCAAAAAATAGTATATTTTTGTGCGCCCGTCTGAAAAGGGGGTGTTCTTATGGCAAAACAAGAAAACATACGCAATTTCTGTATTATCGCTCATATCGACCATGGTAAAAGCACCCTGGCTGATAGGCTATTGGAGGTCACCAAGACAATTAATAAGCGCGATATGCAGGCGCAGGTACTTGATGATATGGACCTGGAGCGTGAGCGTGGCATTACTATTAAGAGCCATGCCATACAGATGAATATTATCCATAAAGGAGAGGAATTTACCCTTAACCTTATTGATACTCCCGGCCACGTAGATTTTTCATACGAAGTATCCCGCTCTATAGCTGCCTGCGAAGGCGCTCTTTTACTGGTTGACTCTACACAAGGTATACAGGCTCAAACCATATCGAACCTTTACCTGGCACTGGATAATGACTTAACGGTTATACCAGTCTTGAATAAGGTAGATATGCCCAATGCCATGATCGAGGAAGTGAAGGACCAGATGGTGGATATTATAGGCTGCAAAAGAGAAGAGATTATGCTGGCAAGTGGTAAAACCGGCCAGGGAGTTGATGAACTTATAACTGCTATTATAGACCGCATTACTGCCCCTAAAGGAGACCCTAATGCTCCATTACAGGCATTGATCTTTGACTCCGTATTCAATATTTTCCGTGGTATTGTGGCTTACTTTAAAGTAGTTAACGGTACTATTAAGAAAGGTGATAAAGTAAAATTTGTTGCAACCGGAACCGAATATGTTGCAGAAGAAATTGGCGTTTTAAAGTTGGCATACAAACCAACGGATGCTATTTACCCAGGCGATGTGGGCTATATTATTTCGGGTATTAAAGCGGCTAAAGAAGTAAAAGTAGGCGATACCATTACCCATGTTGCCAATCCATGTAAGGAAATGATACAGGGTTTTAAAGAAGTAAAGCCTATGGTCTTTGCGGGTATTTACCCGGTAGATACCGATGATTACGAAGAGCTCCGTGGCGCTATGGAGAAACTGCAGTTGAATGATGCCGCTTTGGTTTACGAACCGGAGTCGACCGCTGCATTGGGCTTTGGTTTCCGCTGCGGGTTTTTGGGCATGTTACACCTTGAAATTATACAGGAGCGCTTAGAGCGTGAGTTTAACATGACGGTTATTACTACCGTTCCCAACGTATCGTACTTTGCATATACCATGAAAGGGGAAAAGCTCAATATTAATAACCCGAGCGATCTCCCCGATCCTACCTTTATCGACCACGTAGAAGAACCTTATATAAGGGCCAATATTATTACCAAGACTGAATACGTAGGCGCTATTATGTCATTATGTATTGAGAAGAGAGGTGCCATAATGAATCAAGTTTACCTTACTACCGATCGTGTGGAGATGGTATTTGAAATGCCGTTAGCGGAAATTGTATTTGATTTTTACGACAGGTTAAAGAGTATATCTAAAGGTTATGCTTCTTTTGACTACAGCCCGGTAGATTATCGCCAATCAGAATTAGTGCGACTTGATATAATTATTAATGCCGAAGTAGTTGATGCGCTTGCAGCGCTTATACATAAGGATCGTGCGCAGGAATTCGGTCGTAAAATTTGCGAGAAACTAAAAGAACTTATACCACGTCAGCAGTTCCAGATCGCCATACAGGCTGCCATTGGAGCCAAGATCATTGCCCGTGAAAACATCAGTGCTATCCGTAAGGATGTAACAGCAAAGTGTTATGGTGGTGATATTTCGCGTAAACGTAAACTGTTGGAAAAGCAGAAGAAAGGTAAAAAACGTATGCGCCAGGTAGGTAATGTAGAAATACCGCAATCGGCTTTCATGGCTGTGCTTAAGCTGTAACAAATGCATCTCTTTTTTGTCCCCGATATTAATGGTGATACCTGTACCCTTGGTGCAGAAGAATCTCACCATTGCATAAAAGTATTGCGCCTGCAAACGGGTGAACATGTAAAACTTACTGACGGAAAAGGTGGTTCGTATAAAGCAGAAATAGAAACCGCAAATGCCAAGGCCTGTGTATTACGAATCTTAGAGCATACTGCAGAGCCTGCAGCAACATGGCAATTACACGTTGCTATTGCACCCACAAAAAATATTGCACGCATTGAATGGTTGGTTGAAAAACTTACAGAGATAGGTATAACGGAATTTATACCCGTAAATGCACATTATTCTGAACGCAAAGTATTGAAGAACGAACGCCTAAACAAGATTGTGATAGAGGCCATGAAACAATCGAACAGGAACTATTTGCCCAAGCTACATGAGCTTTGTTCTTTTAATGAAATGCTCGAGCAAAATAAAGACTTTAAGGGACAGAAATTTGTATTGCATTGCATTGAAAAAGAGAGAAAAACATTTTCTCAGGCTTACAAGAAAGGAGAAAACGCATTGATACTTATTGGCCCTGAAGGCGATTTCCATAACAGCGAAGTTGAACAAGCCATCGGCCATGGTTTTATTCCTATAACATTGGGCAACCACAGGTTACGTACCGAAACAGCGGCTTTGGTGGCTACATGCACTTTGCATGCACTTAACGAATAACACTTCTCCGCAATGTTTTGTTTAGCCCCCTGCCCCCTAAAGGGGGTGGTATAGTTCAAAGCCCCTTTAGGGTTTGGGGTAGAAGGAAATTGATTAACTTTGGTATTATGAAAAAAGGGCTTTTTCTTCTGCTACTTTCCTTTACACTGCTTTCTTTCACCAGTAAGTTCTCGGGTAATTATACTTACCAGATTGCCCGTATGAAATACAAAGGCGGAGGCAATTGGTATGACGGAAAAACATCTTTACCTAATCTTATTTCTTTCTGCAATAAAAACCTGGGCATGAATATAAACCCGCAGGAAGCAGTGGTTGAACCGGGTAGCGCCGAAATATTCAACTACCCGATGGTGCATATTACCGGCAATGGAAATATTTTATTTACCACCGAAGAAGCCGAAAACCTGAGAAACTATTTGATAGGCGGTGGTTTTTTGGAAGTAAATGATAGTTATGGTTTAGATTCAGCATTCAGGAGGGAACTTAAAAAAGTATTCCCGGAATTAAGTTTAGTAGAATTGCCCTTTTCTCATGCCATTTATCATCAAAAATATGCCTTTGCCACAGGCTTACCCAAGATACACCAACACGATGGTGGCCGTGCTGTTGGATATGGATTGATATACAACGGCCGATTAGTTTGCTTTTATAATTTCGATGCTGACCTTGGTGATGGATGGGAAGACCATGAAGTCTACAACGACCCGCCTGAATTGCATGAGAAAGCTCTTGAAATGGGTGCCAACATTATGCAATATGTGCTAATGGGGCAGATAAATAACGTGAAGAAGACCTAAGGGGCAGAGCCCCTTTTTATCCTCCTATATCGGGTTTAAATTAATTCTTCTCTTTAATCTTTCTTACTACCTCCCAAACCACAATACCTACGCTTACTGCAAGGTTTATTGAATGTTTGGTGCCATACTGAGGTATTTCAATACAGGCGGCGCAGACATCTATAACAGATTGCTCCACTCCGCTCACTTCGTTACCAAATACCAGAGCTATTTTTTTATCAGTCAAATTTAGTTTATCCAGCATGGTACTGTTCTCAGCTTGCTCTACTGCATAAACCGTAAAACCATCTTTCTTCAAATCATTTACCGCATCAATAGTAGTTGGGAAATGTTTCCAGTTTACAGATTCGGTTGCACCTAAGGCAGTTTTTTGTATTTCTCTGTGAGGTGGTGTAGCAGTTACTCCACATAAGTAAATACCCTGCAATAAAAAGGCATCAGCCGTACGAAATACAGAACCAATATTATTCATGCTGCGCACATTATCTAATACCAAGACAAGAGGAATCTTGGAAGCGTTTTTAAATTCTTCTGTTGTCTTGCGACCTAACTCATCCATTGAAAGTTTACGCATGGCGGTTATATCATGTTGACTTCACGCTCCAATTCAACGCCGAATTTTTCCTTTACAGACTTGATAACTTCTGTGGATAAGTCATATATTTCTTTGCCTGTCGCATCACCATAGTTCACAAGCACAAGAGCCTGGTCTTTATGCACACCGGCATCGCCAATGCGCTTGCCTTTCCAGCCGCATTGTTCAATTAGCCAACCGGCAGCAAGCTTGGTATGACCGCCATGTGCAGGGAAAGAAACAATTGCCGGAAACTTTTCTTTTAACTTTTCAAATGCAGAATTTGCAATAACGGGGTTCTTAAAAAAACTACCTGCATTACCCAATTTTTCGGGGTCAGGCAATTTGCTGGAACGGATATTTATAACTGCTTTGCTTACATCTGCTATTGTTGGGTTTGCAATCCCCATTACTTCTAATTCTTTACTCACAGTCCCATACGATACATTTACCTTTTTCGGATTCCTTTCCAACTTCAGGGTTACGGCAAGTATTACATATTTGCCTTTCTCTTCTCCTTTAAAAATGCTATCACGATAGCCGAATTTACAGTCGGCGTTTGAGAATTCCTTTACTTCAAGCGTATGAATATTCATGGCTTGTACTTCGAACAATGTATCTTTCAACTCCACTCCATAAGCGCCAATGTTTTGAATGGGCCCTGCTCCTACTGTACCCGGTATAAGTGAAAGATTTTCTACACCACCATAATTATGACTGACACAATACATTACAAAGTCGTGCCATTTCTCGCCACCGTTAGCTTTAATATAAATATCACTGCCTTCTTCTCTTATAACTTCAATTCCTTTTATTGCATTGCGGATAATGATTCCATTATAATCTCCGGTAAATAATACATTACTGCCACCACCCAATATCATGAATGGCTTTTCTTTTAAAATTGGTGCTGATAATATTCCTTTTAATTCTGAAGCAGAGATAAACTCGGTATAATCTTTTGCATATACCTTAGCATGAAAGGTGGTAATATCTTTAAGCGGATAGTTTTCGTGAAACTTCATTGGGCCTAGTTTTTAGATGATGCCCTGCGTTGCTTTTCCTTTATAATAAGGCTCAGCTCCCTGCCTGTTTGTCCTTTTACCGAAGTGTTTTCCATTGCCCTGCGAATGAGGTAAGGCAATACATCTCTTACGGGACCGTAAGGCACATACTTAGCAACGTTATAACCTGCATTGGCAACATTAAAGCTGATGTGGTCGCTCATGCCAAGCAATTGCGAAAACCATATATGCGGATGGTTTGCCGGGATATTATTTTGCTGCATTAATTTAACCAGTAGCATGGCACTGTCTTCGTTATGTGTACCGGCACAAATAGAAATCACATCTATATTCTTAACGCAAAACTCTAATGCGTCATTATATTCTTTATCGGTATCGGCCTTAGTTTTATTAATTGGTGAAGCATATCCCATTTTTTCAGCTCTTGCTCTTTCCTTCTCCATATAAGCGCCACGCACCAATTTTATTCCGAAAAAATATTTCTTTTCTTTCGCATCCTTCAAAACATTCTCAAGATATATAAGCCTGTCGTTGCGGTACATTTGTGCCGTATTAAATACAATAGCTTGCTCCCTATTGTATTTCAACATCATATCGTGGGCAATCTCATCTACCGCATTCTGTGTCCAGCTTTCTTCAGCATCAATAAGCAACTGCACTTTACACTCATGTGCTTTTTTACAAATATTATCTATTCGGGCTTTTACCCTTTCCCATGCCTTTTGTTCTTCTGCATTAAGTACAGTTTTCTGACTTACTTTCTCTATCAAATTAATATCTCCCACACCCGTGGGTTTAAACACTGCAAACGGAATATGTTCTTTCTTTATCGCGAGTTCTATCGTTTCAATAATATGATTTGCTGTTTCATCAAATATCTTTTCTTCAGCTTTGCCTTCAACCGAATAATCTAATATAGATCCTACATTATACTTGCCAAGCGATTCAATAGTTTTCAGACACTCATGAATATCTTCTCCACCACAAAATTGTTTAAATATAGTTGCCTTTATAAATCCGCGAATGGGAAGATGCGTATTGATAGCAAATGTGGTAAGCTTTTGACCAACATTAACTAAGGCAGGATTACCAACTAATTTAAAAAGCCAGTACGAACGCCTTAGACTGGCATCGGTTTTACCTGAAAATGCAATGGCTGTATCGTCGAATGAAAGCATATTGAAATAGTTCGGCAAATATAGGTAATTATGAAGCGGAGCAAATGATAAATATCATAGAGGAAAGGTATTACCGGCCAAAATCATTGAATCGGTAAATGCCTTATCATCAATAGAGACTTCTATCTTATTCTTCTTAAAAAAGGCCAACAAATTCTCTGTCGGCATATTGCCTGTAAGTTTATCGCTGGCCATCGGGCAGCCGCCGAAACCTTTAATAGCTGCATCAAACCTGCGGCAACCGCTTTTATACGCTGCCTGTACTTTCTCTTCCCACTTATCGGGAGTAGTATGCAAATGAGCACCAAACTCTACATCTTTAAGGGCAGGTATAAGATTAGAGAATAGCTCGGTAATATTTTGGGGATTGGAAACACCTATAGTATCAGATAGCGCTAAAATGCGAATACCTATATCGTGCAGTTTATGAGACCATTGAATTGCAATTTCACTACTCCATTTATCGCCGTAAGGATTTCCAAATGCCATTGATATGTATACCACTAGTTCCCTGCCATATTTTACACATAAGTTCTGTATCTCTTCCACTCTTATTAAAGATTCCGCAATGGAAGAGTTTGCATTTCGTTGCTGGAAAGTTTCAGAAATAGAAAATGGAAAGCCTAAATAATTCACTTGCTCAAACTGCACTGCATCCTGTGCACCACGAAGATTTGCAATAATAGCGAGCAGTTTGCTCTTAGTATTCGTAAGATCTATTTTATTTAATACTTCAGCAGTATCTTTCATTTGTGGTATAGCCTTGGGTGATACGAAGCTTCCCACATCAATAGTATCGAAACCTACTTTGAGCAATGAATTTATATATGTTACTTTTTTATCGGTAGGGATAAAGCCATGTATCCCCTGCATTGCATCACGTGGGCATTCAATTACCTTCATACAAATAATATTTTACAGAACCGATTTGAACTGTGACAAGAACCGTATATCGTTCTCGAAAAACAACCGCAGGTCTTTTATCTGGTAGCGCAACATGGTTATACGTTCAATACCCATACCAAAAGCATAGCCTGTATACTTATTACTATCAATACCGCAATTATCAAGCACTTTCGGGTGGACCATTCCGCAACCTAATATTTCTACCCAGCCACTTTGCTTGCAAACAGGACAACCTAATCCGCCACAAATAATACACGATATATCCATTTCAGCGCTTGGCTCGGTAAACGGAAAAAAAGAAGGGCGGAAACGAATCTTTATATCCTCGCCAAACATTTCATGCACAAAGTAGTAGAGTGTTTGCTTCAGATCAGCAAAAGAAACACCTTCATCTACATATAACCCTTCTACCTGATGAAACTGGCAATGCGCGCGGGCAGAAATGGTTTCATTCCTGTAAACCCTACCGGGCGATATAGTACGGATAGGAGGTTTTTGGTTCTTCATAACCCTAACCTGCACCGATGATGTATGTGTTCGCAATAACCACTTTTCAGCGTTGTCCGATTCCACAAAAAAAGTATCCTGCATATCGCGCGCCGGATGGTCTTCAGGGAAGTTAAGTGCACCGAAGTTATGCCAGTCATCTTCTATTTCAGGCCCTTCAGAAATTGTAAAGCCTATTTTGGTAAATATGTCTACAATGCTCGCCCTAACCAATGATATTGGATGCCTTGAACCCAGTTCCATAGGTTCTGAGGGTAATGTAAGGTCAATTCCTTCTTTAGAAGAAGAACCATTTGTTGCCGACAGATCTTTTGCCGATGCAAATTTTTGTTCAGCAAGCTGCTTAAGCTCGTTCAACTGTTTGCCAACAACCTTGCGTTGTTCGGGCGCAAGTGTCTTGAACTCTTCGAACAAGTCGGCCAATATGCCTTTTTTACTTAAATATTTTAAACGGAATTGCTCAGCATCTTCAGGGCTGGCAATATTTACCCCACCAACCTCGGCAACTAATTCTTTTACCTTACTCTCCATACTTAGTTCAATATTTTCATGCTCAATACCCTAACATCTTCGACCGGCCTGTCGGCATGATCGGTTTTTACTCCGGCTATTTTATCTACAATCTCTATGCCTTCTACAACTTCTCCAAAAACAGTATAATTGTTATCTAACTGAGGAGTCCCACCAACTGTTGTATAAGCTTTTCTCTGTTCAGGTGTAAATTTAAATTTATCTGCCTTATCATATAAAGAATCAATCGTAGGTTCTATGGTTTTGGTAAGAGCCTGCAGGCTGTCAATATTACTCTCATTCTGGAATTGGATGAATTTCTTTTTCAATTGGGCATTTTGGGGCATGCTGACAATTTTAGTAAATATTTGCTGTTTAATGCCAAAATTCATACGTTGTTCCATGGTATCGAGGGCGCCATTGGTGAATTTTTTACCCTGCACAATATAAAACTGGCAACCCGAAGATGCTTTTGTGGGATTTACCTGGTCACCCTGCCTTGCAGTAGCTAAAGAGCCTTTTTTATGGAAAAGTCCCGGAACAATTTCAGCAGGAACCGTATATCCTGCATCGCCGTTACCTAGCATTGCTCCGGCTTTTGCATTTTTTGAATTCGGGTCGCCGCCTTGTATCATAAATGCTTGTATAACCCTATGGAACAGCGTACTATCATAGAACTTCTCTTTAACCAGCTTAATGAAATTATCCCTGGTTTGTGGAGTTTGATTGTAAAGCTTCACCACAATGTCTCCCATAGTGGTATGAATTTTTATTTTGGTCTCTTTTTCACCCTTATTCCCAGCAAATGCAGGCCTATTAGCTACTATTGAGCCTGCTAAAATGATAATTAACAGCAGATTTTTTTTAATCATTTCAAAATTTGTTTATTTTTGTGTGTCGTAAAGGTACACGATTTTATTTTTGGATGAAAAAATTAGTTACAATCTCCTGCTTTTTATTCGCTGTTATACTGTTTATAGGTATTGCTGTAACCCAGTCTTCGTGTGCTAAGGATACCGATTGCACCGTAGATATTTACGTGGTTGACACTACAGGCCATAACGGCGTTCAAACTGCTGTTGCAGGAGCAAATGTTAAGCTCTATGCCAATATAACTCCTCCCGGCCAGGTACAAGCTATGGGAACTACCGACAATTCAGGCCACGTACATTTTACTTTTAAACTTCCTGCCATATTCGATATAGTTGCTACTGCAACAGTGTCGGGCACAACTATGAACGGTACAGGCCTTATACAATTAAATGTAGGAGGCAATGCTACTCAGACGGTTTTAATCAAGTAATTTTTCCATTTTTTTAGCTTCCCAAGATAACTTTCAACAAGCAATACTTGTCTTATTTAATTATGTATATGCTTTTGCAATACAAACAAGGCATCTATATAACATAGAATTATGCCGGAAGATTATTTAATCTATTATAAAAGGTAAAATAAGGTACACTGTTATTTAAGCATCATTACCCAGCCTCTCTGAGTAAAGTATTCGCCCTTGCTCGAAGTATATTGTATACGATAGACATATACACCTTCTTCTACAAGCCGACCATGGAAAGTACCATCCCAACCCGTTGTTGGGTCACTGGTTTCGAACAATAACTGACCCCATCGGTCATAGATTGTAAAGTCATAGTTCTGCAAGTCAACAAATACTCCAACCGGAATAAAGACCTTGTTTACCCCTTTAGGATTAAATGCGTTGGGAACATATAAACGAGGATCCTGGTATGCTTCTGCAATATTTGAAACACTGCTGTCTACAAAAGGATACGGTGGAGGGTTCTCGAATGCTACAATATAATAACCAAATACACCTTGCCCGGTAATTATCTGGCTAACGTTATCAGTATACGTTTCAGTACCATTTGCCATCACCCCCGCATGTATGAGTGTATATGGGCCATGATCCTCATTGCGGTAAATTTCGTAATGTGAAACTTTATTGGCCCAATCGGCATAATCATTCCATGTCAGTATATTGGTACCTGCGTTATCGCCAACAGCAGTAAGGAACATGGTTTGCCCAATATTGGTGCTGTCTCTTATATAATCGCAACTATCTTGCGAAAATACTTTATATGTGTAGCTTTGGTCATTCGGGTTAGCACTCGGGTCTATGTAGTTATAATTAACTGCATTAGTAGCAGCCACAACTCCAATTTGCGTGTAGTCACCCTTAGCGTTTAAACGCTCAACCAGGTAATCTGCAATGCCCGC
>Ga0206875_1117_pt1 | contig 19288 bp, 21 predicted proteins | sample Alteio_BWOrgCont_9_FD_152616 | JGI IMG/M metagenome (GOLD analysis project Ga0206875, IMG submission 152616) | Enriched cells from forest soil in Barre Woods Harvard Forest LTER site, Petersham, Massachusetts, United States -... | ecosystem: Environmental > Terrestrial > Soil > Temperate forest > O... | reverse complement strand
TCAGGAAGCAAACATTTGGGTCGCGAGATGTTTTTTGCCTGCTGGCCGGTAGTAGATGAAAAAAGATCACCCGTTAAGCTGACGCCTGAGCTGGCGGCGAAGCGGGCCAGGGAGGTTACTGGATTGTCCGCAGGATCGGCTGCGTCATTATGTCCTGTCAGAACTTCGCGTTCTGTAGGATCGTCACGGAGAGAGTTGGGTAGAACTTCGGCGTGCATCGTTACGCTGGCTCCTGTAACCGTACTTAACGGCAGAATCGATAAATATGTTTAATCACTAAGGTCCGATATTTAGTCTGTAACCGCGAAACCTTTTGTTGAGCACTTAGGCAACCATCGCCCAGAATACGGCTGTCGTCGCTTGACGCCGCAATTCTTACGCTTAGACAGCAAATGGGCGTTAGCGAGGCCAGACACCGGGCAAAAAGGCGTGGGGAGGTGGAGTAAATTTCACCTTGCAGCGTGAAGCCTTAGGTTCTGCCCCAGATACAAAACAGTCATCCTTTGGACACGGAGACCAAATTTGGGTGTCGACATATTGACTCTGATCAGTCCTACCTGTGGGGATTCGTTACGGACAGCCGGGTACTGCCCACAAATTGTTAACGGGGAGTAGTAACATCATCTAATTAGGGCCGGTACGCTCGGCTTGCCTAACCGGAGGACCAGAGCAAAAATGGCGATTCTGTCTAGCTTCGCTGAACATCTTCCTCGCTTCGCGGATCGATGGGTAATGTCGCGGATTCTTCAAGCCACCGGTTCCGCTCCAGTGCGCCTAATGGTGAAGGGAGGCGCCGACCTGGCTCCGCCCGGCAGTTCTCCGGTAGCCACGCTGGTGATTCATGATCGCGACACCTTGGCCGGGCTGCTGCGGGATCCTGAGGTCAACTTCGGCGATGCCTACATGGATGGGCGGATCGACGTAGAAGGCGACTTGGTGCGATTGCTGGAGGTCATCTATCAGGGCATGGAAAACACCCTGGCCGGAGGCACCTGGTATACCCGGCTGGCGTCGCAGTGGATGGACTTCTGGCAGGACAACTCGCGCGAGGGTTCGCGCAAGAACATCCATAACCATTACGATCTGGGTAACGACTTCTATAAGCTGTGGCTGGACGATCAGCTACTTTATACCTGCGCTTACTTTCCGACGCCCACGGCTACCTTGGAACACGCACAAATCGCCAAGATGGACCACGTATGCCGCAAGCTTCGTTTGCAGCCGGGTGAGACCGTGGTGGAGGCCGGGTGCGGCTGGGGCGCGCTGGCGCTTCACATGGCCAGAGAATACGGCGTCACGGTAAAAGCCTACAACGTCTCGCATGAACAGATCGCGTACGCGCGCGAGCGGGCACGGGCCGAGGGATTGAGCGGCCGGGTGCAGTACATCGAAGAAGACTACCGGGCGATCTCGGGACAATTCGACGTGTTCGTCTCGGTTGGCATGCTGGAGCACGTGGGCTTGGATCACTTCCAGGAATTTTCCGACATCATCCACCGCAGCATCGGCGACACCGGGCGCGGCCTGCTGCATTTTATCGGCAGGAACTATCCCGCGGTTTTCAGCCGCTGGATCCGCAAGCATATTTTCCCGGGGGGGTTCGTTCCGTCGTTGCGCCAATCGATGGGCGTCCTGGAACCGAAGCATTATTCAATCCTGGACGTGGAGAATCTTCGCATGCACTATGCCAAGACGCTGGAGCATTGGCTAGAGCGCTTCGAAGAGTCCAGGCATAAAGTGACCGCGATGTACGATTCGCGCTTTGTGCGCGCGTGGCGGCTGTATCTGGCGGGATCGATCGCGGCATTTCGAGTGGGCCATTTGCAGTTATTCCAGATTCTCTTCACCGGATCGCAGCGTGAGCCGATATTTTGGACGCGCGGTGGAATGTATGGCGATGCGCCGGCCATTGAGGATCCCACGACGGTGGTCGAGAAGGTCCGATGGACACATGCGATGTCCTGATCGTGGGCGGTGGACCGGCGGGTTCGTCGTGTGCCTGGGGGCTGCGAGCGAGCAAACTGGACGTCGCGATTCTCGACCGGCAAACCTTCCCGCGCGATAAAGTCTGCGGCGGATGGATCACCCCGCAGGTTTTGAGCGAACTCGGGATCGATCCCGCCGAGTACCAGCGCGATCGCCTGCTGCAACCTATCACGGGCTTTCGCACCGGCTACATCGGCGGCCCAGCGCTCGACACCGATTACCACGCGACGGTGAGCTACGGCATCCGGCGGCGCGAGTTCGACGAATATCTCTTGCGGCGGTCAAGCGCGCGGCTGTTCGAAGGGATTTCGCTCGCGAGCCTGCAACGCCAGAATGACGGCTGGTGGGTGAACGGGAACATTCGGGCACGTCTGCTGGTAGGAGCCGGAGGGCATTTTTGTCCGGTGGCTAAGCTGACGGGTGCGAAACCGGCGCGAGAGAACGCGGTGGTGGCACAAGAGGCCGAGTTCGAAATGGATGAGCGGCAGCAAACCGGGTGCCGCGTTCGTGCGGAAACACCGGAACTTTATTTCTGCGCGGATATCAAAGGCTACGGCTGGTGCTTTCGCAAAGGCAACTTCCTGAATATCGGTCTGGGCCGCATGGATCAACACCGGCTATCGGAACATGTGGCGGCCTTTGTGCGCTTCTTGAAAGCGTCCGGACGGATTTCCTTCGAGGTTCCAGCGGCGCTTTTAGGCCACGCGTATTTGCTGTATGGAGTCTCGGAACGTAGGGTGGTGGAAGACGGCGTACTGCTGATTGGCGATGCGGCGGGCCTGGCGTATCAGCAGAGCGGCGAAGGGATCCGGCCGGCCATCGAATCCGGATTGCTGGCGGCGAAGACCATCGCGGCGGCGGATGGAAATTATTCGCGGGACGCACTCACGGGCTACAGCGCTTTGCTGGCCGGACGTTTCGGGAGTGGGGGCCAGGACTGGGCTTCGAAGGCAGGCCAGCGTTTGCCATCGGCCTGGATTGGGGCTTTGGGCCGGGCCTTGCTGCGAAGGCGATGGTTTGTGCGGGATGTGGTGATCGAACGTTGGTTCCTACATGCTAATGAACCGGCGCTCTGACAAGCGTCCGCGTCACAAAAGTCAGAGGCCGGATTCGGATTCCAGCTCAGCTTCCTCGGCGGCGGCCGGCCCTTTGGCCTCGGCATCGGCGATCAAGGCGCGAGCTTGTTCCACCTGATCGCGAGCCACGCGGACTTCGAAGGGAAAATTGGGCAGCACCGAATCGCCCACTAGCACGGAGGCGATGCCGCTAGCGTCCAAGAGATTCTTGATGCTGGTGGCTTCCAGCTCGCTCGCGGCGCCGGCGATGGTCTCGAGGTCCAGATCCGACGACGGATCCACTTCCGCGGTCTCATCCGGGAGGGGATTTTCGGCGATCACTTCTTCGGCGCGAGCCGAATCGGCGGCTGGAACGCGCACCTCGTACACGCCTTTCGGCACATTGGGCGCGGAGTCGTCCACCAGCACCGCTTTGATCCCCGCGTCCGTTAGCAGCTCGATCAGGCATTCGGTGTCTTCCTTGGCATCGGCGTCCATGGAGCGATAGACCGTGACCAAATCCAATTCGCTATTCACGCCTTGATTGTAGAGGATCGGCGTGAACTCCGGGCGCTAGAATAGAAACTGGAGGATTCATGTCGGACCAAGAATACGGCAGCAAAGCGGTATGGTTCATGGCGGGAATTGCGATTGGGGCAACGGTTGCGTTGCTTTATGCGCCCGCCACTGGCGAAGATACGCGGCGGCAGCTCACCCGCAAGGCGCAACGGAGCCGCGACGCAATCACCGATTCGGGCGGCGACTTGCTGGATCGTGGGCGCGAAATGTACGAGCGCGGGCGCAAACTGGCGGATGAAGCCGCCGATATGTTCGAGCGCGGACGCAAGATCGTGGAGAGCACTGCATCCAATTTGAAGGGCTGACATCCAAGAGGTGATTGCACAATGAGCAGCACGATTGCGGAACCCATCACGGCGCCTAAGCCATTCAGCAACGAACCGGTGGCCGATTTCTCCCAACTCGCCAATCGCGAGGCGATAGAACACGCGCTGCACCATGTGCGCGCGCAGTTGGGGCGGGAATACGATCTGCTGATCGCCGGGCGGCGGGAGAAAACCGGGGACAAACTGAAGTCCCTGAATCCTTCGCGGCCGAGCGAGATCGTCGGCATCCATAGCAAGGCTACGGCGGCGCACGCCCAGGAAGCGGTGGAAGCGGCGCACGCCTTTTTTCCGCAATGGGGCGCGGTGCAGGCGGAAACGCGGGCGGGTATTCTGCTGCGCGCCGCCCAGTTGTTCCGCGAACGCAAGTTTGAGTTCGACGCCTGGCTGGTCTTTGAAGCCGGCAAAACCTGGCCCGAAGCGGACGCCGATGTTTCCGAGGCGATCGACTTTTGCGAATACTACGCCCGGCAAATGTTGCGCTTGAGCAATCCGGATCCGCTGGTGCAGTTGCCGGGTGAAAAAGATGAACTGTTCTACCTGCCCCTGGGCGTGGGCGTGATTGTTCCGCCTTGGAATTTCCCACTAGCGATCATGGTGGGGATGACCACGGCCGCGCTGGTGACTGGGAACACGGTGGTGATCAAACCGTCCAGCGATACGCCGACGATCGCGGCAAAGTTCGCCGAAGTTTTGCTAGACGCCGGGTTTCCCCCGCAATCCTTCTCCATGCTGGTGGGCAGCGGCGCGGTGGTGGGCGACGTGTTGGTGGAACATCCTTTGACGCGCTTCATCGCGTTCACCGGATCGAAGGAAGTAGGGCTACGGATTAATGAACTCGCCGCGAAGCCGCGCAAGGGGCAGCTCTGGATCAAACGCGTAATCGCGGAGATGGGCGGCAAGGACGCGATCATTGTGGATCGCGAGGCGGACCTGGAGAGCGCCGTGAAGGGCGTGTTGTGGTCGGCGTTTGGATTCCAGGGGCAGAAATGTTCGGCCTGCTCGCGCGCGATTGTGGATGAGGCCATCTACGATGAATTCGTGGAGAAACTGAAGGCTGAAGTCGCGGGATTGAAAGTGGGGGCGGCGGACGATTCCAGCAACTACATGGGACCGGTGATTAACGAAAGCGCGATGAAATCGATTTTGGATTACGTCGAGGTGGGCAAGGAAGAAGGCAGGCTGGTGGCGGGCGGCAACAAAGCTCCGGGGGATGGCTACTTCGTGCAGCCGACGGTGATCGCCGATATCGATGCAAAGGCGCGCATTTTCCAAGAGGAGATTTTTGGTCCGGTGCTGGCGGTGGCGAAGGCGCGCGATTTCGAGCATGCCATCGAGATGGCGAACGATTCCGAATACGGGCTGACGGGAGCGGTGTACACCAACAATCGCGAGAAGATCCGCAAGGCGCGCGAACAGTTTTTCGTGGGCAACCTATATATCAATCGCAAGTGCACGGGAGCGATGGTGGGCGCGCATCCGTTTGGCGGGTTCAACATGTCGGGGACGGACTCGAAGGCGGGCGGTCCGGATTATCTGCTGCAGTTTTTGCAAGCCAAGGCGATTGGCGAGAAAATTTCGTGATAAGGTGGGTTTGTTCGGCTTGACCACCGAGCCCCGATCAGAAGGGGACCAAGAAGTCACAACTCCAGGGTCGATTCCGAACGACGCGGCGAAGGGCGCACGATGATATCGGCGCCCTTTTCCATTGGGTAGGTTGACGGTCGCGGTTCAGTTTCGCTGGGAGGCTGGTTCTTCGAGCGGGTTGGGGTAGGCGTCCGGGTCGCGTTCGTCATCGGCGTGCAAGCATTGGAAATCTTTCTCGATGAGGATCGAGAGGCGCTTTCCGGATTCTAACGGCTGGTCGCCCGAGATGCCGACCCGGTCTGTCCTGACCCAATCGGTAGCGTCGGGGCCTGGAACCTGAATGCGCAGTCCGCCGTTCGCGTAAAGCGCTTGAGGCGATCTGAGACTGGAAAGCGACTCGAGCGCGTAGGCGAAGCTGGCGCCGGGCGCGAACTGGATGCTGTCTTCGACGAAACCGGTCTTGCTGAACTGGGCGACTTCCGATTGGCTCAGCCGCAGCCGTAGCGAGTTTCCTTGGATGCGGAGTTTCATTGGATTCTGGATGCTCCTGAATAGATGTTAAAACGGCTGTCACGCACGAAGCCGAGCAGGGTCAAGTTAAAGCGCTGCGCGGTTTCCACCGCCAGGCTGGAAGGCGCGCCGACTGCAGCCAGGATGGGGATGCCGGCCATCAGTGCTTTTTGAACCAGCTCGAAGCTGGCGCGACTGCTCACAAACATGAGACGCTCGCGGAGCGGCGTATGACCCGCCAGCATTTCAGCGCCGATTAATTTGTCGACGGCGTTGTGGCGGCCGACATCTTCGCGTAAAAGCTGCAGCTCGCCTTGGGGCGAAAACAGCGCCGCCGCGTGCAAGCCTCCAGTCCGCTCGAAGACAGGCTGCGCGCGGCGCAGGCCATCGGGCAGTAGATGGATGACGCTGGGTGCGACCAGCGGCGAATTGCGCGGCAGCAGCGGGCAGCCTTGCATTTCCATCTGTGCCTGCACCGCTTCGATGGAGGCTTTGCCGCATACACCGCAGCTCGAGGTGGTGTAGAAGTGGCGCGACAGCCGGTCGAGATCCAGATCCACGCCGGGATTCAATTCGACGGTGACGGAGTTGCCAACCTGGCGCGGATTGCCATTGTCGAGATGGGACCAGTGGATTTCTCGAACGTCCGCCGCGTCGTGCAGGATGCCCTCGGAGAACAAGAAGCCGGCGGCCAGGTCAAAATCGTGGCCGGGCGTGCGCATGGTGATGGAGATGGACTTGCCGCCTAAGCGAATTTCGAGGGGCTCCTCGACAGCTAGCAGGTCTTGAAATGGGGCCGAGGAATCGCCTTCTACTTTTTGGACGGGTACCGTCAGAATAGGCCGATTCACACCGACTTCATGGTAACGCGCGCGCCGTGGACTTTGCGGCGACTAAAGCCCGCCTTTAGACCAGGTTTGGAATCTTGATGATCTTCTTCTGAATGGCGTACTGCACCAGCTGCGCTTTGTTGTGGATGTCCAACTTGCGCATCAGATTGAACTTATGCGCTTCCACGGTCTTGACGCTCAGGTTGAGATCGCAGGCGATTTCTTTCACCGAATTGCCTTCCGCGAGCATTTTGAGGACTTCACGCTCGCGCGTGGTGAGCGTGGCGAAGCGCGGCAGGCGGTTCGCGGATTTGATTCGCGAACGGAAATCGTCCACCAGTTGCGACAGCATGCGGGGACTGAGATAACTTCCACCCCGGCAAATGTCACGAACGGCTGCCACTAGCTGGGCCGAAGGGCTGTCTTTGAGGACGTAGCCGCTGGCCCCTACTTCCATGCCTTCCACCAGGTAATCCTCGTCGTCATACATGGTGAGAAAAAGGACTTTAGTTTCGGGGCGGTTCTTTTTGATCTGGCGGGTAGCTTCGAAACTGCTAAGACCGGGCATGCCAATGTCCATGAGGACGACGTCTGGACGGAGTTCGGCTGCTTTCTCGACGGCATCGCCGCCGTTGGAAGCTTCGCCGACCACTTCCATATCGGCTTCAGCGGAAATCAGGGTCCGGATGCCCTGGCGGAAGAGTGTATGATCGTCCGCCAACATGATGCGAGTCTTTGCCATAACGTTTACCCGAGTCTGAAACTGTCTCGAAATCCCTTCCTAAGCTTGAGTTTTCCACCTGCGGCACCCGAGCCGCCGGGTCTACGCTCCGACTGCCCCGATCCTCCGCGTGGTTCTTCCTCCCATCGGCTTGGCGGCGATTGGCTCAACCGAAGTGGATTCCGGCGGCTGCTTCGCTACCGGAAGACGGATCAAAATCTTGGTGCCCCGACCCGTTCTCTTACGATCGACCGATCTTTTCGCGGTTCTTGTCGCAGTGCTGGTCCCCAAGTTGGCTTCGGTGCTAATTCCGTTGCCGGACCCATTCTTGGGATAGCTGCGAATCTCAAACCTTCCACCGAGTAGGGCAACGCGCTCCCTCATGCCAGAAAGTCCAAACGAATCTTTCCGAGCTAGCGCCTCCTCGACTCTAAACCCGACTCCGTTATCCTCAACGGCCAGTCTGACCCATCCATCGGCCGAACTCACGGAAATGTTTACGTTGCTGGCGGCGGAGTGCTTGGCGATATTGTTACAACACTCTTGCACCAACCGATAAACAATGATTTCAGTGTGTTGCGGCAGACGGCCGAGACGCCCGAGCAGCAGTTTGACACGTATGGGATGCAAGCGCCGAAAGCGGTTCACCAACTGTCGCATAGCTGCACCCAAGCCGAGCTGTTCTAAGACCGCGGGGCTTAAGGCGGCGATCAGGCGGCGCATTTCAAGGATGGTGCGCTCGGTGAGGTCCCGAGCTTCACCCAGCTTGCGAATCCACTCCACATTTTCGGGCGGGATGCCCTGCTCGATCAATTCGATTTGCAGACGAATGCAGAGGAGCGATTGGCCGGCTTCATCGTGCAGCTCACGGCTGATGCGGCGGCGTTCGATCTCTTCGACGTGAAGCATGTGCTCGGCGAGTTGCCGGACCTGCTCCTCGCGGGCCGCCAGATCTTCCATCAGGCGGGCTTTCTCGGCCGCCATCAGGCAACGTTCGGCTGCGGCAGCCAGCAGTTCCTGTTCGCGCGGTAGCCACTCGTAGGATTTCGAGAACCCGAATTGCATGACGCCCGCCGTTCGGCCGCCGGTGGCGAGCGGAATAGACCAGACGGTCTGGAAGCGGTTCTTCCAGGCCGGCTCCAGTAATAAAGTATCCGTGCCCTCGTCCTTGAGCTCAATCTGGCGCGAATGGGCTAGTGTTCTCATCCTGCCAGGGCCGTTAGGAACTTGCGTCAGCGTAGGCTTGTTCTGACCGCTGGTTTGGGCCTGCGCGCGCAAGACCCAAGCGCTACGTTTGTCGTTCAGCAAGTACAGGTGGCCAGCATCGGCGTGGCACACCTGTACGAGGGCATCCAGGAAGCGGCGGAGCAGTTCGTCTAAATTACGCGACTCCAGCTCCACGCGGAACAGCTCATAGAAGGCCTCGGTTTCGGCCTCGCGGACTTGGTAATACGCGTTGTTCAAGGTCAGGATCACGCAGAAATGCAGTTGCTCCCGCACCCATTGGAAGTTGGCGTATTCGTTGGGGAGCAGCTTGCGCAGCATGGGTGTGAGCAGGCGATCGTATTCCTGCAAAGCGGCGACGATACTGCTGGGCGGTAGATTCAGTTTGGCGAGCCGGCGGCCGTTGTACTCCACCTGCTCGATGAACTTCAGAGGCGGCTGGCCGCTGGCCAGAATGCGGGCGGCGGCGCCGGGAGTAATGGACGCGAGCGCTACGCGGATCTTGGGTTCGAATTGCCGAGCCTCAAATTGGCCACGTTTCAACCTGGCCAGGAAGCGGCGGTCCAAGGTTTCGGCATGCGGGAGCAGGAAGACCGCCAGGCGGTGTAGATGGACGCGCAGTTGATCGCTGAGTACGTCGGCTGCGTCGGCCAGTTCCGGCGATATTTCCGTGAGTGGCACCCTACAAATTGATATCGGCGTCTAGGGGGAAAGCTTTAGGTTTGGCGCGCAGAAACCGCCGAACCGAATCGAGCTGTGAACGGCCTGGCGAAGGACAGGCGATGGCTGCGCATCGCGCAGGGCGCTCTAGCTGATGGAAGGCCCCGTTCCCGCACCCGCACTCCGGGTTAATTAGAATTCAGCAAACTGCGGTATACGACCGTCTCTCTGCGCAGCAGCCCGTCTCCTTATTTCGTCCACGGATCAAGCAGTTTCAAGCCGATGTCCTGCACATCGCTCGTATTACGCGTGACAAACGTCAACTCATTCACGATCGCGGTTGCGGCCAGCAGTGTGTCGATCACTGGCCTTGGGCGTTGCGCGGACAATTCCCCCCATAATCTCGCCGTGGCCGCACTGATCCCGAGGATGCGGTCGCCAAAGCTGAATTCCAATCCATCTACCCAGGCCGCGATCTTCTGCGCGGCATCGTTATCGGACCGTCCTTTGAGTGCTACCCCTTTCCTCAGCTCTCCGAGCGTGAGGACGCTGATATAAAGCGCGGATGGTTCGGCCGTTGACAGAAACGAAATCACCCGCCCGTCGGTCTGCTTCTTGCGTGTCTCGGACAGGATGTTGGTGTCGAGCAGATATTGCAACTTTGCGCTCACAGTCTAACCTTCCGGCCCGTATCGCGGTCACGTGGCACCTCGAAGGTATCGACCTTCGGGCCACCCAGCAAGTACTCTCTTAGATTGGGTTTGTGAGCCGTCAGAGCACGGTAATCCGTGATGGAAAGAATGACTGCTCGTTCCGAACCGTGCCGTGTGATGAACTGCGGACCCTTGGTGTTGGCCTCCTCGATCACCTCGCTCAGACGTGTCTTCGCTTCCTGTATTTGCCAGACGGCCATTGTGCACCTCGCCCTATATCAACCATAATTATAGATGTTCTGACCAGAACGTTCAAACAAGAACGGAAAACCGAGTTGGTCGACTACGTCGCTCACAACGCTGGGCAGGACGGCCGTGCCGTTCCGCGCAACACTTTTCACGAAATCGGAGGCTGCCAACTGGCTTATACCCTGGCATAAGGATATGGCGTTGCCCCTTACCACCACGTTCAATGATGGGGAGTGGGCGTCGTGGTCGCTCAAGGAGGGAATTGCCTATGCGCGCGCCGGCGTGGGCGCTTTCGCAGGTTATCGGGCTACGAGTCCAGCTGGAGGCTTCGACCAACGAGAATGGCCCGCTGCCGGTGCTGCCAGGCTCGCACGCAGTTGGCATTCTAACCAACCAGAGCGGTGCGTTGGTTCCTCGGGACGGGCTGCTCGCAATGCGGCCCTTATTGATTATTCTTTATTCTTTATTCTTCATTCTTCATCCAGGGCGCAGGGCACTCAGCCACGGCGTGTCCGAATTCGATTAGCGCTGGCAGGAGGTGCGGCGCTCCAAACTAATGCGTTTTCCCCGCGTCCTTGAAATTAAGCGCGAAGTACGGATAGGTGAAGTTTGGACCTTTCTCGGTGAGGAGCAGAAATTGGCCGGGGAAAATGTGCGCCACTCCGACGCCGATGTTCACGTGGCGGTTAATTTCGTACCAGGTATAGAAATCGGCTTCGTTGCCGACGTGGGTGCCGGCCGTTCCGTTGGTACTGCGCACGATGGATCCGCCCGAGGTGTTGTAGAGAGAATCGGTTGCGCTGGCGAGCCAGAAATCCAGCCATTGTCCGGTGACGGTCCAGCGGTTGTGGGGCTCGATCGTGACACCGGCGCGAATCGCCTTAATGTTCTGCCAACCGAACTGGTCGGAGACGCCGAACCGGTCGTGCGCGGTTGGGTACATGGTGTCGAAGGCGCCGTGTACGCCGTCGTGGGGGTTCTTGTCGCCGGAGGCGAAGTCATACTGGGTGAACGCGCGTGGCTTCCAATACAATCCGGCGAAACGATAACCGATGCCTTCGGTGGTGCCCCAGGCTTTGATGTTGTTCGTGCCATCCACGCCGGCTTCGCGAATACCTTCCACCGAGTAATCGAAATTCCGAAAGGCCTGGCCCTTCCAGCGAATTCCGTAGGCTTGCTCGCTTTCGTGACCGGTGGTGGCCTTGCCGGCCGTCTCCACCGAAACACTGGGGTTTACGCGCCACAGAACGAACGGCTCAAAGGTGGAAGTTGGCGCGATCAGATTATCGATTGCGCCGTACATGCCATAGATGTTGTTGCCTTCCTGGTGATGGCTGATGCCCTCGTCCAGCGGAACGACGGCCGAAGCGGCGAAGATGCCCAAACGGAAGCGCTCATAGTGGAAGTTGGTGACCACGGCATCGTAGGAGCGGCCCTGATCGCGCCATTCCGAATTCGCAATGATGGTGTTGTTGTAGTTGATCAACTGGCGGCCGACGCGGACACTGATCCAGTGATGTTCGGGGTCACCAATCTCGGCGTAGGCCAGCTTCAGATCTAAGCGGTTGGTGTTGGGGGGCTGGAGAGGCGGGTTTTGCCACCACGCGCGGGCGTCCTGCACCTGCCCGACGATGCGCAGCCAGTTGGTGGGCTTGATCTGCATCAGCAGGCGCAGGCGATTCAGCGCGTATCCATCGTCGTTATTGCGCTTGAAGCTTTGGTTGTACATTTCCTCCCAACGCAGGCGCTCTTCCAAACCAAAACCGATCCAGGCCGGAAGCTGCCGGTCCAACGCGGTCATGGGTGCGAAATCGGGAAAATCGTAGGGGGTGTTCTGGCCTGTGGTGCGGTAGGCGGGGCCGTTCAGGAAGCTCAGGGGGTTGGAGGCGGGTCCCGTGATGTACGCGCCGTTGTAGCCGCTCGCGCCATTTTGGGTGGTGGCGTCGTCTTGCGCGGCGGCGGGGAAAATGCCTAAAGTCCCTAGAAGCAATAGGCTCACCGTGAGCGTCCGGCGTCGTTGCGGAGGTTGGCTCTTCATGCCAAGTAAGTCTATCAAGTAACTATTGTATAGGGCAAGTGGATTTTTATTATTCTTATTTGTCACTGAATTAGCAAACACCTTGTGACCTATGGGAGTGATCGTATTACAACGAAAACCGAACTGGGTCAGCGGCTGCGCCCCCCGGGAGCGAGGATCGTAGGTTCAGGCGCAATGCCGGGGTCACTATAGGTGAACTTCCATCTGAACATTTCCGGCCGCCCGCACCGGACTGCGATGGAAATCGGGCCCTAACAGGGGAAGCCTCCGCGCTACGCGAGGTGGTTTCGGCTGCCTTCTCGCTGGCCTATCGCAATCGGCCAGCCAACTAGACCAGACTAGAGATTCGTTTAGAGGGTTACTGAGCAGCGACGAACACCTTGGCATCCCGCACCTTTACGAACACCGTTTCGCCGGTCTTGAGGGTCAACTCGCGATATTGCTGGTGGGTCATTTCCACGGTGATGGAGTCGCTCTGATCGTTGCTCAGTTCCACGCGCACGATGGGACCGGCCGACTGGATGCGTTGGATGCTGGCGGAAACGGACGTTCCATTGGATGGATAGCGCTCGATCTCCAGCTCATGGGGGCGAACGAACACCCGGGCCGGTTGCCCATTCGACTCGGAGCGTCCATGAAAGAGATTCACGTGGCCGAGGAACGTGACCACGAATTCGGATGCGGGATGGTGGAACACTTCGTCGGGTGTCCCGGTCTGTTCGATGCGGCCCTGGTTCATGATGACGATGCGGTCGGCCACTTCCAGCGCCTCTTCCTGATCGTGGGTGACTAACACGCTGGTGACCGGGATTTTGGCGTGCAACGTTCGAAGCCAGCGGCGCAGTTCCTGGCGAACCTTGGCGTCCAGCGCGCCGAAGGGTTCGTCGAGCAATAAAACGCTGGGCTCGATGGCCAAGGCGCGCGCCAGAGCCACGCGTTGCCGCTGGCCGCCCGAGAGCTGCGCGGGATAGTGATTGGACCAGCGGCCGAGTTGAATAAGATCCAGCAGCTCATTCACTTTTCGACGCAGTTCCGTCTCCTGCGGCCGCAATTTGCGCGGGCGGACGCGGAGGCCGAAGGCGATGTTCTCAAAGACCGTCATGTGGCGGAACAGCGCGTAGTGCTGGAACACGAATCCCACGCGCCGTTCGCTGGCGGATCGATTCAGAATGTCCTGGCCGTCGACGTTGACGCGGGTGCCGGGGTGGGGATCCGGTGTGTCCAGGCCAGCGATGATACGCAGAAGAGTGGTTTTGCCGGAACCGGATGGGCCGAGGAGAGCGATCAATTGGCCCTCGTCGACGTGCAAATCGACGTCGCGCAGCGCGAGATAGTTCGCAAACGATTTGCTGACGTGCTGGGCATCGATCGACATGGGTCAGGCCTCCACTTCGTCCATAACGGCCGGGCGCTCTTCCACGCGGATACGCCATTCGAGCGCGGCCTTGGCCACCAACGTCACCACGGCGAGCAAGGCCAACAAGCTGGCTACCGCGAAGGCCGCCGCGAAATTGTATTCGTTATAAAGAATTTCGACATGCAGCGGCAGCGTGTTGGTGCGGCCGCGAATGTGTCCGGAGACCACCGAGACCGCTCCAAATTCGCCCATGGCGCGCGCATTTGCCAGCACCACTCCGTAAACCAAAGCCCAGCGGATATTGGGCAGGGTCACGCGCCGGAAGGTCTGCCAACCGCTGGCGCCCAGCAGAACCGCGGCCTCTTCTTCTTCGGCGCCTTGTTCCTGCATCAGCGGGATCAGCTCACGCGCGATGAACGGGAACGTCACGAAGATGGTGGCGAGAATGACGCCGGGTGTGGCAAAGACGATTTGAATTCCGTGGTTGGAAAGCGGATCGCCAAACCAGCCTTGCGCTCCGAAGAGCAGAACAAAGATGAGACCGGAGATGACTGGCGACACGGCGAACGGCAGGTCGATCAAGGAGAGCAGCAGGTTGCGGCCCCGGAAGCTGAATTTCGCGATGAGCCAGGAAGCCGCGAGGCCGAAGACGAGATTGGCCGCGAGTGTGACGATGGCTGTGATGAGCGTAAGCTTGAATGCCGAGAGCGCGAGCGGATCGGAGATGCTGGTGATATAGAAGGCGAAACCTTTGCGCAGCGCCTCCGTGAAGACCGAAATGACTGGGAGCAGGATCAGCAGGCCAACGAAGAGCACCGAGGCCGCGATGAACGCCGAACGCATCCAGGCAGGCTCGGTATGCCGGTGACGGGAAACGATGGCCATTTACGCCACTCTCCTCAGGTGCCTGGTAGACCACCACTGGCCGGCATTCACCAGAAACAGCAATACAAATGAGCTGACCAGCATTAGCAGGCCGATGGCGGCCGCGCCGGCGTAATCGTATTGTTCGAGCTTGGTGACGATGAGGAGCGAAGCGATCTCGGTTTTCATCGGCATATTGCCGGAGATGAAAATCACCGAGCCGTATTCTCCCAGCGAACGCGCGAAGGCGGTGATGAAGCCGGCGATCAGCGCGGGTTGCAGGACCGGCAGAATAACGCGCCAAAGGGTGGTGAGACGGCCGGCTCCCAGCAGCGATGCAGCCTCTTCCACCGCCGGATCCAAGTCTTCCACTGCAGGCTGCACCGTCCGGACGATGAAGGGGAGACCGATGAAGGTGAGGGCGATCACGATGCCGAGCGGCGAGAACGCGGCTTTGATGCCGAGCGGCTGCAGCCAGCGGCCCATCCATCCGTTTTGGGAATAGATGGCGGTGAGCGCGATGCCGGAAACGGCGGTAGGCAGCGCGAAGGGTACATCGATGAGCGCGTCCAGAATCCGGCGGCCTGGAAAATCGTAACGAACCAGAGTCCAAGCCACGATCAGGCCGAAGAACGCATTAATGAGCGATGCGATGAAAGCCGTGCCGAAGGTGAGACGCCAGGCCGCCAGCGTGCGTGGGTCGAAGACGGCTTCACTAAATTGCGCCCACGGCTGACCGGCGCCTTTTACCGCCAGCGCCGAAAGCGGGATCAGAACGATCAGGCTGAGATAGGACAGCGTGTATCCTAACGTGAGGCCGAAACCGGGAATAACGCTGTGCTGGCGTAGCCTGGGCATGAGTTCGAGTTGCGGCTAGCTTTGCGGCTTATAGAGCTGGTCGAAGATGCCGTGATCGGCGAAGTGTTTGGGCTGAACTTCCTTCCACGGCCCAGCGACATCGGTGATTGTAAACAGTTGGATATCGGGAAATTGGCCTTTGTACTTGGCCAGGGCGGCAGCATTGCGCGGCCGGTAGAAATTCTTCGCGGCAATCTCCTGGCCGGCGTCCGTGTATAAGTACTGAAGATAAGCTTCGGCCACCGCGCGCGTACCGTGCCGATCGACATTTTTGTCGACGACGGCGACGGGCGGCTCGGCGAGAATGCTGGAAGTGGGATTGACGATCTCGAATTTGTCGGCGCCGAATTCCTTCAGGGCCAGATAGGCTTCGTTCTCCCAGGAGAGAAGAACGTCGCCTAAACCGCGCTCGACGAACGTAGTGGTAGAGCCGCGAGCTCCAGAATCGAGGACTGGAACGTTCTTGTAGAGCGCCGCGATGAAATCGCGCGTCTTCTTTTCGTCGTGTCCAGAGTGATTCCAGGCGTAGCCCCAGGCCGCCAGATAATTCCAGCGAGCGCCGCTGGATGTCTTGGGATTGGGCGTGATGACGCTAACGTCCTTCTTGACGATGTCCGGCCAGTCATGAATGCCTTTGGGGTTGCCCTTGCGCACCAGAAACACGATAGTCGACGTGTACGGTGTGGAGTTGTTGGGGAGGCGCGTCTCCCAGCCAGGGTTGATGGCATGCGCCTTGTCGGCGATGGCATCAATGTCGGAGGCCAGCCCGAGGGTGACGACATCCGCCTGAAGTCCATCGATCACCGATCGAGCCTGCTTGCCAGAACCTCCGTGGGACTGTTGGATGGAAACGGTTTGGCCGGTCTTCTGTTTCCAATCGTCAGCAAAGGCCTTGTTAAATTCCTGATACAACTCGCGGGTTGGATCATAGGAGACGTTCAGGAGGTGAACGGGAGGCGGTCCGCTGGTGGCCTCAGTTTTCGAGGTGCAACTTTGAAGAAGTCCGAGGGAGGCGAGCGCAAGTCCAGAGGCTAAGATGATTGTTTTGTTAGGCACGAGTGTTGGGGGGATATTCTATATTAATCCGATAGAGAATATATACAATGATTCGCCGTGCGGTGTCAAGATACATCGCTCAGCTTGAATCCAAGCGACTGTTGAGTTTGAGCGCGAGGATAAGGTATTCTGATAGGCGTACCAGAATGGCTAACACGATCTCGTCCCTGAAGCGCATGCGCCAGACCAAGCGGAAGACGGTGGTGAATCGTCTGCGCAAATCGCGGCTGCGTCACCAAATCCGCTCGATGCGGCGGCTGATTGCCGCGAAAGATTCCAAGGCCGCGCAAGATACACTGCCTGCCACGTTTTCGCTCATCGACCGTTCGGCGCGTTGGGGCATTATCAAAAGGAACACGGCCGCGCGTTACAAGAGCCGGATCCAGGCCAGGCTCAAGGCGATCGCAGTCTAGTTCGTCAGACTCAGCACCAACTCTTCCATCACGACCCGGTCGTCAGGACGCGTGTCGCGGAGCGCTTTGTCGGCCCAGAAGATCTTCTGGATGGCCCGGCCGAGCTTCTCGCCGGGGAACGCGCTCACCGTTTGATAAACCTGCTCGGCGCGATCGCGCCAGATGCGGATACCCTGCTGGGTGAATTTGGCCTGGATTTGCTGCGCGGTTTTCAGGCCGGATTCGCGCGCGGCCATCGCGAGCCGGAATTGCGTGGCCAGGAAAGTCAGGGCCAGCGGTAGATACTCGCCTTCCCGCAATAGTGTGTCCAGGCTGTCGAGCGAACGTTTGCGGTCGCCGCGTCCCAATGCCGCCACCAACGCGAAAATCGTGGAGGCCTGAGCGTTCGGAACCAGCCGCAGGATGTCATCCGCCGTCACTTTGCGTGTGCCGCCGGTATAGAGGCGCAGCTTCTCGATCTCGTTGGCAATGCGTCCGGCATCGGAGGCCAAGGATTCCACCAGCAAGCCAATTTCGGCCAGTCCGATTTGGAGACCGGCTTCTTTAGCCAGGTCCTGCGCCAGGCGCCGCGCCGATTCGAGCGTATAAGGCCGCAGTTCGACAACCTCCGTAATCGCGGAGTAGAACTTCTGCACGCGTTCCATCTTGGCGCGGTCCTCGCCCTCAAAATCGTAGCGGCTGGCTTCGAACACCAGCACGGCGCCGGGAGTGGGGCGTTTGAGATAAGCCGACAATTCGGCTGCGGCGGAGTTTTCATCGTCACTCGCTGCCCGGCCGCGCGGCAGAGCGCTTTCGGCGCCTGAAACCCACACCACGCGATTGGGCGCGAAGAGAGACAGCGAACGCGCATCGTCCAGGACGCCAGCCAGCGTGGTCTCTTCCAGATCGTGCCGGCTCAAGCCATTTTCGCGATCTTCCGGCGCGAGCGCCTTTTCGACCAGCGCGCGCCGGCAGGCGCCCAGTTGGTACACCTCCGGACCGAGGAACAAATACACCGGCGCGGGCGCAGCTTTTTGAATGCGCTGCAGAAACTGCTCGGGACTCAAAAGTTCTCCAGAATGGAGGTCACCACGTCGCGCGAGACATCCACGCTCAAGCGTTGCAGGCCCGCGCCGCTCTCATCGAAGTATTGTGTGTCGTTGCTCACCGATAGCTCGTAGCGTTCGTGTACCTCAAAGTTCGGCCGCGCAAAGATAACCTTTCCCGTGGACCGTTCTACCAGGCTTACATCCATTCTCACGTTGACTTGGAGACCGCTGGTTCTTCCGGTGGCCTGATCAATCAAGGTGGGGTAAGCGACGTAGTTGATTACCGTGCCGCGGAGGACGGCATCGGCTTGCGTAGGATCGTGGACGATCTGGTAATGGGTGCGGGCGATGAACTCGCGGCTGATGGCTTCCGGAAGAAGGTCGCTGAGCTTATAGCGCACGGTGGCGTTGGCGAAGGGCGGTATGGCGACGGTGTGGACCGTTTTCGGCACCAGGTCGGCTTGGCCGGCCACATGGTAACCGCAGGAGCTGAGCGCCGCGCAAACCACCAACGCCGCGCAAACCACCAACAACGACGCACCCGGTCTATTCCAAATACTCACGTACAACCTCCGCGGCGTTTTCAGCCACAATTTGCAAATTGTCGGCCGCGATCCAGAACCACCAGGCGCGCGGCTGATTGCGATCCTGCGCGATAGAGCCCACGGCAATACCACTTTGTCCCGCAACTCCGACGTTGGTGGGCGGTTCGTGATCTTTGGTGCGGACATCAATGTTCGCCGATCCCAAGGCCTGGAAGATCTTATCCATTCCAGGGTTCTCTTCGAATTCTACCCAGGCGGAGATGCTGTAGGCATGGAAGACCGGCGCCTGAATGAGGCGCAGCGACGGCATGGGCGCCCGGGAGGCGGCCAGCAGGCTGGCCAGATGCCGGTCAATCTTCTGCTCGATTTCGTCCAGCGAGAGCGGCGCGTCCGTCCCATATTGCGACAACATATTGAAGCTGACCTGGGCGTCGTACACAGCCTTCGGTAAGGGCTTGAAGGAGAGCAACGCGACGGCCTGTTTTTGTAGTTCGTCGATGCCGGCCTTGCCGCGCTCGCTGACGGGCTCGAAGATTTCAATCACTGCGCGGCGGATGGCGCCAGATTTCTGAAGGTGCGTGAGCAGGAGAGCGATCGCGATGGCGGCTGGATGGGCGACGGTTTGCACTGCTGTTTTCGCCTGGACGCCCGCAGCTTCCACCATGGGCGCGCGCAACCGCGATTCGGCCAAATCCTCCAGAGCTCCTGTGAGATCGATAACAGCCGGAGCCAGCTTCGCGGCTCGAGTTTTT
>Ga0206875_1129_pt1 | contig 19477 bp, 22 predicted proteins | sample Alteio_BWOrgCont_9_FD_152616 | JGI IMG/M metagenome (GOLD analysis project Ga0206875, IMG submission 152616) | Enriched cells from forest soil in Barre Woods Harvard Forest LTER site, Petersham, Massachusetts, United States -... | ecosystem: Environmental > Terrestrial > Soil > Temperate forest > O... | reverse complement strand
GAATTTATCCAGAATATTCTGGATGGCGGTTTCCTGCGTCTTGGTCAGGGTGAAGTGGGTACTGGAACCACTGGCGCTGCTGGAACCGCCGCCGTTTATAAGCTGCTGCGCTGCAGGGCTTAGGTCGAGCAGGTAGGAGCCTGCGCCGCTTTGCGAACCGCCGGAGCTGGCTGCGTCCAGCATCTGTGCGAGCGATTCAGGGATGGATGTCGGCAAAGCCGAAGACGAGAAGCTACTCCCGGAGCCGCTGGAGAGCAGGCTGGAGAGTTGGGAGTAACTGCCAAGCGTACCGATGGTACCCATAAGCGCCTCCTGTTAACCCAGCGCGGCAGGAAGTGCGCTGCTTGCGCTGCCACTGGCCGAGCTCGTGCCCGAGCCACTTGAGGTAGACGCAGCCGATGTGCCTGAGCTGCTTGACGTACCGGAGCCGCTAGAAGTGCTTGCCTGCGTTGTGTCCGTATGGTGATGATGGTGATGGTGCAGTAATTCTGCCAGTGCACTGCCCGACCCGCTGCTGGTGCTGGCAACGGCATTTGCCGTGCTGCTGCCCGAAGCGCTGCTGGTGGCGCTGGCGGTTTGTGTGGTCGCAGACAATGCGTTCTGCAGGTCATTCGTGATTGAAGCAAGCACCGACTCGATGAATTGCAGTGCGGTATCAGAAGATGTACCGGAAGCCGATGATACGCCGGCGCCGGAAGAGGTAGAAAGCAGTCCTGGGCCGAAAATACCGCTGGTGCCCGAGCCACTGCTGGTCCCGCTGGTACTGCTGCTTCCCTCAAGGCTTGCAAGCAGTTGTTCAAACGCGCTGCTTAAGCTGTTACCCGTGCCGCTTGCGCCTGCGACTGTTTGCTTGCCACCTGAATTGGAATAGGCCTCAAGGGAGATATCGTCCGTTTGGCTGCCCGTGCCATTTACTGTCTGGCTGATGGAAAGCAGAAATGCTTCACCAAATCCGCCTGATGTTCCGCTCGCGCTGCTGGTCGAGGGAGTCTGGCTATTCGCCGCGCTCTGCGTGATGGAACTGGGGAACAGGCTTGAGAGAATACTGGAAATACTACCCATGATGAAATCTCCTTTGAATTACAATAACGGAAACCGGTCTTCACCAGAACAATGCATTTCCCGTGCCAGAGGAAATGCTGCTGTATTTATTGAATAAAATAGCTTTATCGGGAATGGTTGCGGTAAAAATTACCCAGGAGTCAGGCCCTTCAAGGCGATACCCGGCACTGGCCCCTCTAGCCCGATTTAGCACCCGATTCGTAATAAAACCGTAATAATTGTATGGTACGCTTTAGCGACACTAAAGAGCTTAGTAATTTATGGAACGTGAATAAAAATTCAGTGAGATGGATAGAGGAAGAGATTATCGCAAGAAAAATCCAATTAGAGGCATATTTGCAATCATTGCTCACAGAAGTGCCGGTTCAGGATGTTTATGAATCTCTCAAAAATGAAAAGTCATCTAAGTAATAAATATAGCGCTCGGCCTCTACCCAATCACCCCGTGACAATGCTTGTACTTCTTGCCTGATCCGCATGGGCAGGGGTCGTTGCGGCCGACTTTACCCCAGCTCTGCTGGTTGTTCGGGTCGCGGTCTTCGGGCCGCACGTTCGTGCGCATAGGCACCTGGCTGCTTTCGTCGTCTGCGCCCTGCGCTGCTTGCGAAAGCGGGTACATCCCGCCCATCGCCGGGTCAAACCGGCCTTCCTGCATGCGCTGCGCGATTTTGAGATCCGTCAGCAGCGGCGGCGGTGCTTCGGTGCGAATCTCAAGCCGCGCCATGCGTGAAGTCACAAGCTCGCGCAGCTGTGAGAGCAGTTGCTCAAACAAAGTGAAGGCTTCAAGCTTGTATTCGTTGAGCGGATCGCGCTGGCCGTGCGCGCGCAGGTAAATGCCCTGCTTTAAATGGTCGAGCGTGAGCAGGTGATCCTTCCAGAGCTGGTCAAGCGTCTGCAGCAATATGCGCTTCTCAGCGTGACGCATGATGGCGGCACCATAGGCTGTCTCCTTGGCGGCCACCTGGTCGTCAGTGACGCCCTGCAGGTGCGTCAGCATTTCCTCATGACCAACGCCTTCTTCCGCTGCCCATTGCTGCACAGGGGCATGCAGGCCGTAGATGCGGAACACTTCCTTTTCAAGCGTGGCGATGTCCCACTGCTCAGGGTAAGAGCGCTTGGGCACGAAGAGGTTCATCAGCTCTTCGTTAATCTCGTGGCGCATGTCCACAATCGTCTCCTTGACCTCTTCCGCCGTCATCATCTCGATGCGCTGCTCATAGATAACCTTGCGCTGGTCGTTCATCACATCGTCGAACTTGAGCAGGTTCTTGCGGATTTCGTAGTTGCGCGCCTCAACCTTCTGCTGTGCCTTCTCGATGGCTTTGTTCATCCATGGATGGAAGATGGCCTCGCCGGGTTTGAGGCCCATTTTCTGCAGCAATCCGTCAATGCGTTCGGAGCCGAAGATGCGCATGAGATCGTCCTGCAACGACAGGAAGAACTTGGAACGCCCGGGATCGCCCTGCCTGCCGGAGCGTCCGCGCAGCTGGTTATCAATACGCCGTGATTCATGCCGCTCGGTGCCGATGACGTAAAGTCCGCCTGCCGCAATCACTTCCTGTTTCTCGCGCTCAACCTCAACGCGGATGCGCTGCGCGGCGATAGAGTTGGAGTCAGCCTGCGCGCCCAGTTCGTCGGCGATGCGCATGTCCGGATTGCCGCCCAGCATGATGTCGGTGCCGCGGCCTGCCATGTTGGTGGCGATGGTGATGGCTTCTGCGCGCCCCGCTTGCGCTACGATATGTGCTTCCTTTTCATGGTAACGTGCATTGAGCACGTTATGGGGCACTCGCGCTTTCTTGAGCAGTGCAGAAAGGTACTCTGATTTCTCAATCGAAACGGTACCCACGAGCACGGGTTGCTTGCGCTCGTAGCATTCCTTGATCAGCGCGATGACTGCCTGATATTTCTCTTCCGCCGTGCGGTAGATTTCGTCATGCTCGTCTTTGCGGCCCACCGCCATGTTGGTGGGGATGTCGATCACTTCGAGCTTGTAGATATCACGGAATTCGTTGGCCTCTGTCATTGCCGTGCCGGTCATGCCGGCGAGCTTCGGGTACAGGCGGAAATAATTCTGGAAGGTGATGGAGGCGAGTGTCTGGTTCTCGTTCTGGATATCGGCTTTTTCTTTTGCCTCGAGTGCCTGGTGCAGGCCTTCGGAGTAACGCCGCCCTTCCATCATGCGGCCGGTGAACTCATCAATGATGATGACCTTGTTGTCTTTGACAATGTAATCCACGTCGCGCGCGAACAGATGGTGTGCGCGCAGGGCCTGATTCACATGGTGGACAATGGCGACGCTGGAGATGTCGTAAAGGCTCACGCCGGGGGCCAGCAGGCCTGCTTCCGTCAGCATGTCTTCTATGTGTTTCACGCCTGAGTCGGTCAGCACCACGGTCTTGGATTTCTCGTCCTTCTCCCAGTCCGTGCTTGTGAGCTTTGGCACTATGCGGTCCACTTTGACGTAAAGCTCTGAATTATCCTCGGTAGGGCCTGATATGATAAGCGGTGTGCGCGCTTCATCGATGAGGATGCTGTCCACTTCGTCAACCACGGCGTAATTGAACGGGCGCTGTACCATCTGCTCGATGGCATATTTCATGTTATCGCGCAGGTAGTCAAAACCCAGCTCGTTATTGGTGGCGTAGGTGATGTCGCAGTTATAGGCGGCTTTGCGCTCATCGTCGTCCATGCCGTGGACGATGACGCCTGTGGTGAGTCCCAGGAAATTATAAATCCGGCCCATCCATGCCGAGTCGCGCCGGGCGAGGTAATCGTTGACGGTGACGACATGCACGCCTTTGCCCGTGAGCGCATTCAGGTAAGCGGCAAGCGTTGCCACCAGCGTCTTGCCCTCGCCGGTGCGCATCTCTGCTATCATGCCTTTGTGCAACACGATGCCGCCGATAAGCTGCACATCGAAATGGCGCATGCCGAGCACGCGCTTGGAAGCTTCGCGCACAGTGGCAAATGCCTCAGGCAGGATATCATCCAGGCTTGCACCTTTGGCAAGTCGGTCTTTCAGCATATCCGTGCGGGCTTTCAGCGCTGTGTCCGAAAGTTTCTGTACTTCCGGCTCAAGCGCACCAATGGCCTGCACATACCGTGCAAGCGAATTGACGTAGCGCTCGTTGGCGGTGCCGAAGAGTTTTCTGGCTAGGTTTCCTATCATGCGGAGGTGGACACTGTTATCATACTATTTAACGATTGCGTTGCTGTTTTGGCGGAGAAGCCGCCAGGCGCAGCCCATGACGGGTAGTTATTCATACCCGCAAGGGCTGCAACGTAGCGGATGCCCGCCAAAACGCAACCCGAAGGGACGGAGGATTTTTTGCCCCGGAATGCAAAAAATTCTTGAACGTAGCTCCGGCTACGTCGCTCCAATTTTTTGCATTCCGGCATCCAAAAATCCTCTCGTCGCAAGACGCTAAATAGTATGATAGCAGTGTCTAGATAGGGACGGGGCGGGGGGATGTCAACTGGAACACGTGGAAAAATGGTGTTATTTGGACAGTGTCACAAGCGCCTTGAAATAGCCATAACCCTGTGCCATAACGCAGATCCGCAATCTCAATACAGCCCTGAATCTCAAAGGATAATCCCATGAATAAAGCTTTTGCGCCCCTCCTTGTCTCCGCCCTGATACTGGCTTTTGCAGCACATGCCGAGGATAAACCCGATGCCGGTGCTCCGGTTGCGACGGGGAAGGATTATGTGATGCTGAAGGTGAATGGCGAGGACATCAAGAAATCCGAAGTTGATGACGCATGGAAAGAAGCCGGGAAATATATTTTCCAGGGGCGCGATGTCCCTTCGCTCGATTCGATGGGAGAGCCAGTGAAGGACAAGTTCCTGCGTGAAATGGCAAGCGAGCGGGCGCTGTATAAGGAAGCACAGAAAGAAGGAATCGAGAATTCACCGGACGTACAGGCGGAATTTGAGAAATTAAAGCGTCAGGCCGTCATTCAGGAACTCCTGAAAGACAAGACCAAAGACGCCGTAACGGACGACAAGCTCAAAGCATCGTACGACGAGCATATCAAGACGGCTGTAGCGGCCAATGGCGGGCGTGACGAAGTGCATGCGCGCCATATTCTCGTGAAGACCAAGGAAGCCGCCGATGCGATTGAGAAAGATCTCAAAGCTGGCAAGAGCTTTGAGAAAATTGCCAAGGAAAAATCAGAAGACAAAGCCACCGGCGCTCAAGGCGGCGATCTGGGCTGGTTCAACCCTGAAAAGATGGTGCCGGAATTCACTGCTGGGCTGATGAAACTCAAGAAGGGCGAAATTTCCGCACCGGTCAAAACCGATTTCGGCTGGCATATCATTCAGATGGAAGACTCGCGCAGCCTGCCTGCTCCTCCCTTCAGCGACGTCAAGGGCGCGCTCAAGCAGGAAGTGGGCAATAAGGCGATAGGTGAGTACGTAAACACGGTCATGAAGAGTGTTAAGATAACCAAGCTTGACCCCAGCGGCCATGAGACGGACATCCCTTCCGTTGTACCGGAGAAGAAAGAGTCTGCGCCGGCAGCAAAGGACGACAAGGACGGCTCTTCGGACTAGAAATGAAAATTTCACCGCTTGCGCCCACATCATTTCCAGCACTGCCGGTCGTTGCAGGTGTTCGTCTTGCCGTTGGCCAGAGCAATATCCGTTATAAAGGCCGTGATGACCTGCTGCTTGCTGAATTCACCTCCGGCACACAAGCCGCAGGCGTGCTCACACGCTCAAAAGTAGTCGCTGCTCCCATAATCTGGTGCCAGAAAGCACTCAGGAAAAGCAAGACGCGTGCACTGGTCGTCAATGCCGGCAATGCCAATGCATTCACAGGCAAAGGCGGTATGGCATCGGTCGCGCGGGTGACATCTGCCACCGCATCACTGCTTAAATGCAAGTCGGAAGAAGTACTCGTGGCGTCCACAGGAGTTATTGGTGAACCGTTGCCGGATGCCAGGATAACAGCGCTCCTGCCTACGCTCACCCGCTCCCTGCACGCCGATGGATGGGAAAATGCAGCGCGTGCCATCATGACAACCGATACGTTCCTGAAAGTTGCCACCCGCACAGCGCGCATCGGAGGGAGGCAGGTGACGATAAACGGCATCGCCAAGGGCTCGGGCATGATAGCGCCTGATATGGCAACGCTGCTGGCCTTTGTATTTACCGACGCGAAGATTCCCGCAGGCGTGCTGCGTGCATTGCTGAGGGAGGCAAATGAAGCATCGTTTAATTCCATCACAGTGGACGGCGATACTTCCACCAACGATGCGCTGCTCGCGTTTGCTACCGGGCAGGCAAAACACACGGCAGTCAAGTCAGCGGGTGCGGCCTCTCTGGCGGGATTTAAAGCAGCGCTCAAAAGCGTGCTCACGGATCTCGCCATTCAGATTGTGAAAGACGGCGAAGGCGCACAGAAATTTGTGACCATTGCAATAAAAGGTGCAAAATCGGATAAGGCAGCTCGCAAGATTGGCCTGACCATTGCCAACTCACCGCTTGTGAAGACGGCAATTGCGGGCGCGGACGCCAACTGGGGCCGTATTGTGGCCGCAGCGGGGCGCGCAGGCGAGCAGGTCGTGCAGGACAAAATAGAAGTATCTGTTGGCGGTACCCTCGTAGCCAGAAAAGGCGCGCGCGTGGAAGGCTTTAACGAAGCGCCCGTTGCCGCACACATGAAGGGCAGTGATATCCGCATAGCGCTTAATCTGCATCTGGGCAAAGGCAGTGCCGTAGTCTATACTTGCGATCTCACGCACGGCTATATTGATATTAATGGAAGTTATAGAAGTTAGGTTTCAGGTTGAAGGTTACAGCTATGATAGAGCTAAAACCTGTAACCTAAAGCCTGTAACCTTATGAAAATCCTTTTTCTTGGCGACATAGTAGGCCGCAGCGGTCGCGATGCGGTGTGTGACTGGCTCCCAAGAGCCAGAAAAGAACATGCGCTCGATTTCATCGTGGTCAATGGTGAAAATGCTGCGGCGGGATTCGGCATTACGCCTGCGATTGCCGGGGAGCTGTTCAAGGTAGGGGTGGATGTCATTACCACAGGCAACCATGTCTGGGACCAGCAGGATATAGTCCCTTATATTGCCAAAGAAAAACGCCTCCTCAGGCCGCATAATTATCCTGACAGCGCGCCCGGCACCGGCGTCTGCCTTGCGACCAACGCACGCGGGCAGAGCTTGGCTGTGCTGCATCTGCAGGGGCAGCTATATATGCATGAATTGCTTTCCTGCCCGTTCGTCTGTGCTGACGAGGTGCTCAAAACCTACCCGCTTGCAGGCAAGGCAAATGCGATACTGGTGGATATCCATGCAGAGGCGACGTCGGAGAAAATGGCGCTTGGGCATTACCTCGATGGCCGCGTGAGTTTTGTTGTAGGCACGCATACGCACGTTCCCACCAACGATACGCATATCCTGCGCGGCGGCACGGCCTACCAGACGGATGCCGGCATGTGCGGCGATTACGATTCAGTCATCGGCATGGAAAAATCCGCCCCCATCAAACGCTTCACAGGCAAAATCACCAAAGGCCTTAAACTTGCTCCAGCCACAGGAGAAGCCACGATCTGCGGCGCTATCGTCGAAACCGACGATAAAACGGGGTTGGCAACGCGGATAGAGCCGGTTAAATTAGGCGGAGTCTTAGTTTAGGTAGAGTAATGGCAGGCCATTCACACGCAAAAAACGTCGCGGTACGCAAAGGTAAACAGGATGCCGCGCGCGCGAAAATATTCACCAAGGTGGCGCGTGAAATCACCGCAGCCTGCAAAGCGGGCATGCCTGACCCAGCACATAACCCCCGCCTGCGTGCGGCTATCATTAAGGCGCGGGCTGAGAATATCACGCGTGATAAAATCGAAGACACGATCCGGCGCGCAACCGGGGTTGGCAATACAGAAAATTATGACGAAGTGCGCTATGAAGGTTACGGCATAGGCGGCGTCGCTGTCATCGTCGAGGTACTCACCGACAACCGCAACCGGACAGCGTCGGAAGTGCGTGCAGCGTTTGCCAAATTCGGCGGCAATCTCGGCGAAACCGGCAGCGTGAGCTTCATGTTCGACAGAGTGGGAGTGATTACCTACACGGCAGCCAAAGCCACTGAAGAGGCTATGTTTGAAGCAGCAATCGATGCGGGCGCGGACAATTGCGAATCAAACAGCGAGCAGCATGTAGTCACCTGCGCGCCTGAGTCTTTCGGTGCGGTGCGCGACAGTATGGAGAAGAAATTCGGTGAACCGCAATCGGCCAAGCTCACCTGGCAGCCCAAGACCACCACGCCGCTGGGCGAAGAACAGGCGCAGTCGCTGCTCAAGATGATAGACGTGCTGGAAGATAATGACGATGTGCAGGAAGTCTTTGCCAATTACGACATCGCGGACGATGTGCTGGAACGGTTGAGCGCGTGATTCATTCTATCTAAGGCCAGCTCACACTTTTGTCTTGCCGTGTTAGTAGTACGCTGAGCGCATTGCCATCCTCAACCGTAATAGGGTCTTTATCTTTTTGAAAGATTTTGGCGGATTTACCACCTAGCAATTCGACATCCTTGCCTTTTATACGCAGTGCCGTCCCTTCTTTGAGTGCTACGACAGGAAGAATATTTCCACTTCTGCTGTGCCATCCGTTGATTCTGTCGGAACGTGATTCCCCATTATACGGAACGATTTTTCCGTCTTCCTCATAATAGAATTTGCCGTCGACATAATGAGGGTTGATTTGAAAGGGAACTAACCCCATTGCCTCGGGAGATTCTGGCCATGCGTCAGGCATGTCGTTCGTGTTCATAAGCGTGGGACCAACTACGATGGTGCCTGCGCTTGCTCCCATATAGGGCATTCCGGCCTCAACTTTTTCCTTAATGGCTTTAAGGAGCCCGGTTTTTTTAAGCTTATCGAGTAATTCAAAAGTATTGCCGCCGCCAATAAACACGCCATCTACTTTGTCCAGAAGCGCCGCTGGATTGTCCGAAGTATGAGGTGAGATGACCTTAATTCCAAGAGGCGCCAATGCTTGCTCAGCCTTCTGCACATATTCGTCATAATCTTTTAAAGGATACGGCAAAGCGTAAGGAACAAATAAAATAGTTTTAGGTGATTCAGGCGAGGCTTTAAAATGTTCCGCAATCCAAGGGCGGGCATACTCTAAAAATCCCTGCCCCGCTAATGTGCCATTGCTCAGTAACAATAGATTTTTCATAAGTAATTCTCAGTATAATATTGTAAACCCGTAGAATAGCATTCTTTATAGTTATTAATCATTACTGTGTCAGGTTAAGATTTAATGACAATTATTCTCGGCATTGATCCCGGTCTGCAGCGCACTGGATGGGGCGTTATAAAGCAGGCTGGCAACGCCATTTCCTTCATTGGCTGCGGCGTTATTAAATCCGATGCTGCCGACTCGCTCGCAGTACGACTGAAAGGTTTAAGTGATGGCATAGGCAACGTCATCACACAGTATCGTCCGCAGGAGTCTGCCATCGAAGAGACATTCGTGAGCGTCAATGGCGCATCTACCTTAAAACTCGGTCAGGCCCGCGGCGCTCTTCTGCTCACGCTTGCGCAGGCTGGCCTGCCGGTTGCCGAATATGCGGCGACTCTGGTCAAGAAAAGCATCGTCGGCGCCGGGCGTGCCGAGAAGCACCAGATCGCGCAGATGGTGCAAATGCTGCTGCCCGGCTGCGGAGCGCATGGTGCAGATGCGATGGACGCGCTGGCCGTTGCCATCACGCATGCGAATCATGTAGGATATGTGCGCATGGTCAAGGGAGGATAAACGTGGAAGATAAAGCGATTTTGCTGGTGGAAGATCACAAGTCTACTGGGCGTCTGGTTATTGGTACTCTTAATGATATTTATCCGTCCCTCAGCGAAAAATTAGGAACGATAAAATGGGTAAGAACTCCTGCTGAGGCAGAAGCCGCTCTGCAAAGCAAGACTTTTGCTGCGGCAATCATCGATGATAGCTTTAAAGAAGGCAATGCGCCTGCTGACGATAAAGCTGGGATTGAACTCGTAAGAAATATTAGGGCAGGCATGTTTGGTGCTGCCCATGCTAAAATCCCGCTCTTGGGCAACTATTCCCATGCTGATACGAAAGAAGCTTTTGAAAAAGCGGGTGTGTCACAATGTAATGCCAAGGAAAAAGGGCAAGGATACCTGGACTTCATTAGGGATTATAATCTTGCGCAAGAAGAGAAGGCAGCTTTTAAGGAGGCCGCCCGATGATCGGTAAACTCAAAGGACGCATAGACACGCTTTCTGAAGACTCCGTCATCATTGATGTGGGCGGGGTGGGGTACCATGTGTTTGCGGCAACGCGCACGCTTGCCTCCCTGCCGGGAGTAGGCGAGGCGGCAGAGTTTATCATCGAGACGCATGTGCGCGAGGATCACATCCACCTCTTCGGATTCCCGGATGTGGTCGAACGCGACTGGTTCCGCCTGCTCATGACCGTGCAGGGCGTAGGCGTTAAGATGGCGCTTGCGATTTTGGGCGTGTTCTCACCTGCGCAGCTCGCGGTGGCGATTGCCTCCAAGGACATCAAGGCGCTTACTCGCGTAAGCGGTGTGGGCAACAAGCTTGCCGAACGCATCACGACAGAGCTTAAGAATAAAACCGGGAGCCTGCCTTCCGGTGTGGCGGTATTGCCGATAAAAGGTGGCAAGGCAATGGTGCTTCCTGCACCCACTGCCAGCGAGGACGCCATTTCAGCACTCATTCACCTGGGCTATTCACGCATGGAAGCTTACAATGCTGTGAACGCCGCCGCAGGCGGGCTAGAGGATGCCACGAAGGTGGATAGTCTGGTCAAAGAGAGTTTGCGACGACTGGCGCGTTAGCAGACTGCTTCATCCTTTTTTGCTCTCCTCCGCCAGTAATTCCTTCTTCAGTATTTTACCGATGATGGATTTAGGCAGTGACGCGCGGAACTCGATGGCATGCGGTGTGGCATAGGCTGCGATGTCGGCTTTGAGGTACTCACGGATGTCAGTCTCGCTCGCCGTTGTGCCCTCCTTCAGTACAAGAAATATCTTGGGCACCTGCACGCGCTGCGGGTGGGGTATGCCGATGACGGCAGCTTCGGCCACAGCCGGGTGGCGGTAGAGCAATTCCTCCATCGTGCGTGGATAGATTTTATACCCGCCGGAGATGATCATCTCCTTCAGCCGGTCGACAACGAAAAAATACCCGTCTTCGTCCATGTAGCCGATATCGCCCGTATGCAATCTTCCGCTCTTCAGGACGCGGTTCGTCTCGTCGAGCTGGTGGAAATAACCCTGCATCACCTGCGGGCCGCGGATGCAAACCTCTCCAGTCTCGCCGACTCCCAGCACCCTGTCGGGATTATCCGGGTCGGTAATTTCCATGACTGTGCCTGGGAAGGGCAGGCCGATGGAACCTGTTTTATTGAGCCCGAAAAGCGGGTTGGCGGAGGCTACCGGCGAGGATTCGGTCAGCCCGTATCCTTCGATGAGTTTGCACCCGGTGCGTTTTTCAAACCCGGTTTTAATCTCCACTGGCAATGGCCCGCCGCCGGAGATGCACATTTTAAGCGAAGTGAGATCGTATTTTTCAATATCACGGAAATTCTGCAATGCCGCGAACATGGTGGGCACGCCGGGCATGAGCGTCGGGCGCTTGCGGTGAATATCGCGCAGGATGGCTTTGATATCAAAACGCGGATGCAGGATCATCGTCGTGCCGGTATGGATGGCAAGGTTCATCACGCTTGCCATCGCAAAAACATGGAACAGCGGGAGCACTCCCAGGATTACTTCCTCGCCTTTTTTGAGTCCTGTGAACCACAGGCCGCATTGCAGCGTATTGATATAGATATTGGCGTGCGTGAGCACTGCTCCCTTGGGCACACCGGTTGTGCCACCGGTATATTGCAGCAGCGCGACATCGCTTTCAGGATGTATGACGGCGGCGGATGTTCCGGATGAGCGCAGCAGGGAGGCATAGCGTGTATGCCGTGCATCATTCGGATAGCTGGCGATGTCCTTCCTGCGCGTCAGTTTGAAAGCAAGGCGCTTGGTAAACGGAAGCGCCTCCTGGAATTCACTGACGATAATGCGTTTCAGTTTGGTTGTGCCCAAACAGTCAGCGACCTTCGGGTACATCAGCTTCAGCGCCAATGTTATCATGATCTCAGTGGATGAATCCTCGATCTGGTGCTCGATTTCATGCGGAGAATAGAGCGGGTTGTAATTAACCACCGTTCCGCCCGCCTTCAGGATGGCGTAGTAGCTTGTGACAAATTGTGGGCAGTTGGGCATCAAAAGCCCGACATTGACTCCGCGCCCGACGCCTAAGCCCCGCAGGCCAGCTGCCAGCGCACGCACGTCACGCGCAAGCTTTGCAAAAGTGATCTTGTGACCGAGGAAATCGATCGCAATGCGGTTTGGGTAGCGCTCTTCGGCTTCATCGAGGAGTGTGAAAAGCGGACGGGCGGCCAGTGCCGCATCCCACGCAAAGCCTGTGGGATAGGATTTAAGCCAGGGATAATTCGACATGCGTACTGTCAGTGGGGGCAAAGCGCGTGACGAACCCGCTGGGGCGATCGTCGAGCAGGAAGAGGTGGCTTATTTTGGCACTCCAGCGCGTCTTAAACCTGAGCGCCAACCGGGCTTCCAGATCGTCGCCATATTCTTCGTAGAATTCCTGCAGCGCAAAATAAGAGAAACGCGGATTCTGCGTATCGAACAGATCGACATACACGAGCAGATAATCAAGCTGGCGGTATAGCTGGAATTTATGCTCAATCCTTGCCTCCACCAGCAGAAAGGCCTGCCGGATGAATTCGTCGCGGTACTGCTCATAAGCGCTCTGCTCGTGCGCCATTACCGGTGCGGGAGGCATGAATCCTGCGAATGGCTTGCCGAAGACATTGCGCTTGCGGCCGGGATAAAGTGCCTGCGTCACTTCCACACTGCCAATGAGGCGCTCAAAGTATATCTGGCCGTCGAGCGAAGGTGTGCGAGCCACCCTCACGAGGGCCGGGGAGCCATGATAGGCCATGGAGAGGGATTTTCCCATCACCCAACCCTCAAGCACACGCTTGATTTCCATATCCCCCGCATCGCGGGTGGACAGGATGTCGTCGCCGAGCAGGTCTTTCAGAGATTCGCTTGTTTCCCAGAGGGAAAGGGGGGACTGCCAGTCGAACAGGGCTTCGTAGAGGTAATGTGCCTTGGACGACGGAAACAGCATGTCAATACATGCTCCTGTAACGTTTCCTATGACGTTTCTTCTGTTGCATAAACGCCTTGTCACTCCTACTTCTAGTGTGTAGGAAATGCGGGCAAATGTCAAAGCAAACACTCAATACTGACGTAGTAATTATCGGCGCGGGGCCGGTGGGCCTGTTTGCCGTATTCGAGGCGGGCATGCTCAAGATGCGCGCCCATGTCATTGATGCGCTTGATATAACGGGCGGCCAGTGCGCCGCGCTCTACCCGGAAAAGCCCATATACGATATTCCCGGCTATCCTTCCATTGACGCGCTTGACCTTGTCAAAAAGCTCGAAGCACAGGCAGCCCCTTTCAAGCCGGTCTACCATCTGGGGGAGCGGGTGGAAAAGATTAGCCGAATCGAAGAAACGAGGAATCAGGAAATAGGTTCTCTTCAATTCTCCAATTCCTCAATTCCTGCTTTTGAGGTAACCACTTCAAAGGGTATCATTATCCAGTGCAAGGCCATTATCATCGCGGCCGGATGTGGTGCATTTGGTCCCAACCGGCCGCCACTTGCCGGTATTGAGGAGTATGAAGGTAAAAGCGTATTTTATCTTGTAAGGCAGCGCGAAGATTTTCGTGGCAAGTCGGTAGTGATCGCAGGTGGTGGTGACTCGGCGGTCGACTGGGCGATATCGCTCTCCGAACTTGCAAAAAAAGTATATGTCGTGCATCGCCGGGCTAAATTCCGTTGTGCACCTGAATCGGGCGCAAGGCTTGAGGCGCTGGCTGGCAGTGGCAAAGTCGAACTCGTCATTCCGTACCAGCTTGACGCGCTTAAAGGCGACAAGGGGTTGCTCAAAACAGTGGTTGTCAAAACACTCGATGGTGCAGTGCGTGAACTTCCGGCTGATGTATTGCTTCCGTTTTTTGGTCTTGCGATGGAACTGGGGCCGATAGCGGACTGGGGACTCGGGATAAGCGAGAATCATATTACCGTGAACCCGGCAACGCTTGCCACCAGTGAACCCGGGATATTCGCCATCGGCGATATTGCCACCTATCCGGGCAAGCTGAAGCTGATACTGTGCGGTTTCTCGGAAGGCGCAATGGCCGCGCATGCGATTTATCCGCTCGTGCATCCGAACGAAGCGCTGCATTTTGAGTATTCGACAACAAAGGGAGTTCCGTAAGTGGCGACTATTATTGACGGTAAAGCCTATGCAGCAAAATTACGTGCAAGCGTAGCCGCAGAAGTAGCGGAACTTAAAACCACACACCGCATCGCTCCCGGTCTTGCTGTGGTGCTGGTCGGCAGCGACCCTGCAAGTGAAATCTATGTTGGCAATAAAGGCAAAGCCTGCCGCGAGGCGGGCATGGAGTCATTCGATTACCGCTTAGCCGCCACGGTAACGCAGGCGGAGCTTATCGCGAAGGTGGAAGAGCTTAACAAGGATGCAAAAGTGCACGGCATACTCGTGCAATTACCGTTGCCAAAGCATATTGACGAAAGCGCGGTGATAAATGCCATCGATCCCAATAAAGACGTGGATGGTTTTCACGTCATCAATGCCGGCAGGCTTGCCACGGGACAGGACGGCCTTGTGCCCTGCACGCCGCTGGGCTGCATCATGATGCTGAAAGATGTGCTGGGCGGAGAACTTGCAGGCAAGCATGCCATCGTGCTCGGGCGCTCTAATATTGTGGGCAAGCCTATGGCGCAGTTGCTCCTGCGTGAGAACTGCACGGTAACTATTGCCCATTCGCGCACAAAGAATCTTGCGGCGCTGTCGCAGAGTGCGGACATCGTGATTGCGGCTATTGGCAAACCGGAATTTGTTCAGGCCGAATGGATTAAAAACGGGGCAGTAGTGATCGACGTGGGCATCAACCGCATCATGCTCACCGATGGTAGCAAAAAACTGGTTGGCGATGTCGCGTTTGCCGAGGCTGCACAGCGCGCCAAAGCCATCACGCCTGTGCCCGGTGGCGTGGGGCCTATGACGATAGCCTGCCTGCTCGCTAATACGGTGAAGGCGTATAAGATGCAGATACCCTAATCCGGCGTACTCTTAGCCATTTCGCCCAGCTCATCTTCAAAGCCGAAATGCCGCAGGTCTTTCACGCGTTGCGGGAACAGAATCCCGTCCAGATGATCGCATTCATGCTGCACCACGCGCGCATGGAATCCTTCGGCAGTGACATCTATCGGTCTGCCGTCCGCATCAAAGCCGCGATAACGGATTTTTGTAAATCGTGGCACAAGTCCACGCAGGCCCGGCACGCTTAAGCATCCTTCCCAGCCTTCTTCCTGCTCTTGTGAAAGCACTTCAATGACGGGATTGATGAGTACGGTGAATGGGATGGGCTTTGCGTCCGGATAGCGCTCGCTTTTCTCAAAGCCGAATATAACCACCCGGAGGTTCACGCCAATCTGCGGCGCAGCGATGCCGATGCCGCCTTTTTCTTTCATCGTGTCCTGCATATCCACCAGCAGCGAGCGCAACGCATTGGTGGCAAACTGTTTTACCGGAAGCGAGGGAGTGGCAAGCTGGGCATTGCCCATTTTCACGACCGGTCTTATAGCCATTAGTGCCCCAGGGCCCGGTACTTCTTCACATTCGCCTCATGCTCTGCCTGTGTGCGCGCAAAGTTGTGTCCACCCGTTCCGGTGGCAACAAAATAAAGATCGTCAGAGGCAATCGGGTGCAGTGTGGCAAGGATGGAGGCACGGCCCGGGTTGGCGATGGGCCCGGGTGGCAGGCCCGCTGAGTGGTAGGTGTTGTAAGGTGAATCCAGTTGCAGATCAGCAAGGCTGAGCGGTCGCGCGAGTTTATGCGTTCCCATAGTGACTGCATAAGCGGTTGTGGGGTCGGCCTGAAGCAGCATGCTTTTCTTGAGCCGGTTGATATAGACAGAGGCCACGTGCGGGCGTTCGTCCGTGAGGCTGGTTTCCTTTTCGACGATAGAAGCAAGCGTGAGGGCCTGTTCAGGTGTTGTGAGGGGCAATCCGTCCGCGCGTCCCGTCCAGGCCTCGGCCAGTGTCTTTTGCATGGCATGGCGCATGCGGGTGATGATGTCGTTGCGCTTGTCGCCACGTGAGTAATTATAGGTCTCGGGCAGTAGTTCACCTTCTTTGGGGTCGAGCGTGACTTCGCCGTCAAGCGCAGGCGCCTGTTTTACGAGCTCCAGAATTTCAGAAGTCATCAACCCTTCCGCAATAGTGAGCTTGTGTACCACGGTCTTGCCGCCTGCGATCATGGTTGCGACATCGAAAGCCGTAATATGGGCCGGGAAAGTGTACTCACCTGCTTTGAACTTCGAAGACTCGCCACGTGCGAATACCAGAACTTCGAAGAGGAAAGGATGTGCGATCACTTTTTGTGCCGCAAGCGTCTCGGTTATCTGGGTGAAGCGGTCGCCGGCAGGAAAGACAAGAGTGGCTGGCTCTTCCAGCGGACCGGGTGACGTGAACTCCGAGGATGCCCACCAGACAAAACCCGCTGCCAGAAAGCACAGAACCAGAACGCTATAAAAAAATCCCTTCACAGCCACTCCCAGCTTTTAATCATCGCCGCCTGCCCATGCTTTATGCCGTCTGCATCCACCACATTCCACAAAATAGTGTCTTTGATCAGGAAGCGTTTGCCTTCTTTGGTTATACGCACACCCTGGTAATTATCAACGTAGCCTTTGCGCGTGGCTTCATCAAGCAGCCTTTGCCTCTCTTCTGTAGCAACTGGTTCAGCAGTGAGGCGCGAGGGCATGCACATAAATTCATCCCGGCCGATGCCCCAGAGTTTTTGAGCGGTGAGATTGGCGTAACGGAAAATCGGATCGGGCTCCGTGCCGTGTGAAACCAGCGCGAAGGGAGCATGGTAGAGTGCATATGTCACGTCATGTTGAGCGAAGCGAAACATCTCACGAGATCCTTCTGTGCGCAGGATGACAAAGCTTTTTTCCGGTCCAGCGCAGAAAGCTCTAAGCAAGTAAGTGGCTATAGGCAATCACTGATGGAGATAAATGCATGCGCAGGATAGAATCGAATCACCTGCGGCCGCCACGATGTGCTACTGGCGGCTCCAATTTGAGCGCTTCCAAAGCGTCCTGTCCATAAGTTTTGGCGAACTCATCCAATACACGTTGTACTATCAGAGCTGCGGTTGTTTGCTGAGTATTCAGTCCTACCGTCATGCCTATTATCAATTCTGAAAAATATTCTTCTTGATATAATCGATATAGGACGAAGGTGTCTCTCCCGTACCTTCGGGAACGGGAGTATCTCGTTTCCAGCCAAAGTCCGCCAACCACTCACTTAGTTCTTTTACATACATCAATACACCTTCGTTTCGCTCCCGTATGTCTCTGAGAGACAGGACAGCTTCGATAAAAGGCTCTTTCTTTACATTCTTTTCTTTTTCATTTTCCCCCACCATAAGACCCTCCTTAGGTTATGCAAATTTTCTGAATACCAACGAAGCATTGGTGCCACCGAAACCAAAGGAGTTGGAAAGCACAGTAGTAATGGCGCGTTTTTTAGCCTTGTGCGGCACGAGATCGATATCGCAACCGTCTGACGGATTGTCAAGATTGAGCGTCGGCGGGGCCACCTGATCGCGAATGGCGAGAATGGAGAAGATTGCCTCGACACTGCCCGCTGCGCCAAGCAGATGACCGATGGCGGATTTGGTTGAAGACATGGACATGGTGTAGGCGGCATCGCCGAACAGGCGTTTGACTGCACCAAGCTCGATTTCATCGCCCAGCGGTGTCGAGGTGCCGTGCGCGTTGATATAGTCGATGTCGGACGGCGTAAGCCCGGCGCGCTTGAGCGCTGCTTTCATCGCCCTGAAGCCGCCACTGCCGTCAGGTGTGGGAGCTGTGATGTGGTAAGCGTCGCCTGACAATCCATAACCTACGATCTCGGCATAAATTCTTGCGCCGCGTTTCTTCGCATGTTCGAGCTCTTCGAGGACTACGACACCTGCGCCTTCACCCATGACGAATCCATCGCGGCCCTTATCCCACGGGCGGGAGGCTTTCGTCGGCGTGTCGTTATAGGCGGTGGATAGCGCGCGTGCGGCGGAGAATCCTGCAACGCCCATGCGGCAGATGGCGGCTTCCGCACCGCCTGCGACCATGATATCCGCATCGTCGAACTGGATAAGCCTTGCCGCGTCACCAATGGCATGCGCGCCGGTTGAGCAGGCGGTCACCACAGAATGGTTCGGGCCTTTAAAGCCATTCATGATCGAGACATGGCCTGAAGCGAGGTTGATAAGGCAGGAGGGAATGAAGAAAGGACTTACCCTGCGCGGGCCCTTGCCGTGCATCTCGAGCACAGTCTGTTCAATTTCGCGTAAACCCCCGATGCCTGAGCCTATCATCACACCGGTGCGTTCTTTTTCTTCCTCTGTCTGCGGCTTCCACCCTGCATCGTTGATGGCCTGTGTGGCGGCGGAAATAGCATAGAGGATGAAATCGTCCATCTTCTTCTGTTCCTTGGTAGGAACCCACTCGTCAGGCTTGAAGGCATCGCCTTCATCACCACGTGGCACCATCCCGCCGATGCGCGCAGGCAGGTCAGAGACATCAAAAGTAGTGATGGACTTGAGGCCGGATTCGGATGCAATCAGGCGCTTCCACGAGGCTTCAACGCCGCAAGCAAGTGGCGTGACAAGGCCTAATCCGGTGACGACGACGCGGCGACTCATGTGATTACTGATTTAAAAGACAGTGTAAGAAAATCAGGCGGCAGCAGCGTGCTGCTGGATATAGTTTATGGCGTCCTGGATAGTGAGGATTTTCTCAGCCGCTTCATCCGGGATTTCGCAGTTGAACTCTTCCTCGAACGCCATCACGAGCTCGACGGTATCCAGGCTGTCTGCGCCCAGGTCGTCGATGAAGCTCGCCTCAGGAACGGCTTTGCCTTCATCCACACCTAAATGTTCTACTACGATCTTCTTCACGCGCGCTGCGATATCGCTCATAAGCCTTAATCCTCGTTATTATTGAACGTAAGCCTGCTACCTAGCATAGGGGTAGTGGTTTGCAAGAAAAAAATGCCGTAATTTGCTCCAGTTGCTTATCATGCCCTACACCCTCTAATAATTGACGAGGTAATAAGTCCGGTTTATACGTTAACCTTCGTTAGCAATGAGATGGATTATGACCCAAGGAACTACACATCAGCAGGATATTATCAGCTTGTTTCAAGATCGTCGC
>Ga0206875_1127_pt1 | contig 19581 bp, 14 predicted proteins | sample Alteio_BWOrgCont_9_FD_152616 | JGI IMG/M metagenome (GOLD analysis project Ga0206875, IMG submission 152616) | Enriched cells from forest soil in Barre Woods Harvard Forest LTER site, Petersham, Massachusetts, United States -... | ecosystem: Environmental > Terrestrial > Soil > Temperate forest > O... | reverse complement strand
AGTTTGGAAGATGTGTCTAAATATGGTATGAGCAAGGATTGTGGCTTATTAATAAATGTAAGCCGTGCAGTAATTTTTGCAAGCGATAAAGAAGATTTTGCTGATGAAGCAAGGAAAGTAGCGCAAGAATATCAAACAGAAATGACTACTTATTTAGCGAACTTTTTAAAAGGATAATAGCTGAATGAAAAATTTTTTATTATTCATATTATTCATTTTCTTTTCAATCTCTATGAATGCACAGCAATTAGCAAGACCTGTTGATGCTATTCTAAGCGATGCTTTTCAGCAAGCTACCATACAACATAAAAATGTATTGGTCATTTTTCATGCAAGCTGGTGTGGATGGTGTCATAAAATGGATGCGTCTATTAATGATACAACTTGTAAAAACCTATTTGATAAAAATTACATCATCGTTCATCTCACTATACAGGAATCACAAAATAACAAGCCGCTTGAAAACCCAGACGCTGTAGATGTTTTGATGAAATGCAAAGCTGAAAATGCAGGACTACCTTATTGGCTGATATTAAATAGTAAAGGTAAATTTTTATCGGACAGTAAAATAAGAGCTGCCGGTGCACCGATTGAATCGGGCGATAATATGGGATGCCTAAGTTCTGAAATACAAGTTGCTGCTTTTATAAAGATATTGAAACAGACTTCTACACTCAATGATGATGAGCTTGCTGTAATTGCAAAGCGTTTTAAACAAAATGGTAATTAAACTTTCCAGCCTATTTTTCCTTGTGCAGAAAATTTATCTAACACTTCTTTAATCGCTTCCGGCTTTGCGGTTCCAATCAACAAACGTTGCCCGTTTTTAAATTCCAATTGCAATCCAATATTACCTGAAGCCGTTGTATTTAGTGCTTTATCCTTAGTGGTTTTTCCGATACGTATGCCCCAGCCGCCATATTCGTAAAATGAATTGTATTGTCTTAAATAAGCAGCACTTAACTCATCCCATTCTATCAATCTGGTAGAGAAATGAAACGGTGAAAACCGGTAGTGGATGCCTTCTTCATTTATGCTTGTATCTAACTTTATGAACGCAATAAAAACAGTTAATACCAACGGAATAATTTCAATCAAGATCAATTCCGTATTTGTTGCCGGTTTATTGCCAAAAGGTTTACCGAGTATTATCTGCTGAATAATTGCGTAAATGAAAAATCCATTAATTGTAATTAATAGCATCCAAATCCACCATCTTTTAAAACGTTGTGTTTCTTTCATAAAAACTATTGTTTTTGTTTTTCCAATTTATCAATCCATCTTCTGCAAATAAATAACGGTATCAATCCAAATATTCCAAAGCTGCAATCAATGATAATATGAAAGGTTGGAATATGCCGTATCGGCCCTGCTATTAATGCTAATGGCCATACCGCAATACAGGCAAAGATTGCCCAATCAATTATCCATCGGTTTTTTACCGGATTAATAAACGGACCTATAAATGCGGAGGCTATAATAATATGCGCAAATGCAAGCCAGTCATAGCCATACATCAACATTGGATATTTTGCATTTGTATCTGCCAATGCATCATAACAGGATTGCAACCAGTTTGCCATTGCTGTGGGCATTCCGTTTTTATGTTGCAATAACCAATGCAATTCTGTCTGCAATGGAAATGCAGTAACACCACTTGCAATAGTAGCTGAAATGAAAAATAAAAGTACAAGACGGATTTTTGTAAGTAAGCTCATTCAAATCATTTATAAAATAAAGCTACAACTTTTCAAAAGGAATGGTTATTGCTAAAATGAGATTGTTTGTTTAAATTGGATCTTGATTTAAGGATTATTGGATTTGCAGGATTGCGGAGATTGTGGTGAAAAATAAAATCTAATCCTATTTTATTCGTTAATCAAAAAAATGAGTACCCCCTTAAATCAAGATTCAGACAGACCAATGCCAAGTACATAAACATACTATCATGCCTACAAAAACAGATCAGTTTCAATCACCGGATTATTTTAATGTAGATGAATTACTAACGGCAGAGCATAAGCTTATTCGTGAAACGATTCGGGCTTATGTTAAAAAAGAAATTACACCAATCATTGAAGAGTATGCACAGCGGGCTGAATTTCCACAACAGATTGTAAAGCAGTTAGGCGAATTAGGCTGCTTTGGTCCTACGATTCCTGAACAATATGGAGGTGGTGGATTAGATTATATAAGTTATGGATTAATGATGCAGGAGCTTGAACGAGGTGATAGTGGTGTACGATCAACAGCATCGGTGCAGGGAAGTTTAGTGATGTTTCCGATTTATGAATATGGCAGTGAAGAACAGCGCAAAAAATACCTACCCAAATTAGCAAGCGGTGAATGGCTTGGTTGCTTTGGTTTAACAGAACCCAATCATGGCAGCGACCCAGGCAGTATGCTAACCAATATTAAAGATAACGGTGACGGATACATGCTTTTAAACGGTGCCAAACTTTGGATTAGCAATGCACCTTTTGCACAGATAGCTGTAGTATGGGCTAAAGATGAAACCGGTGAGATAAAAGGCTTGATTGTAGAACGTGGTATGGAAGGTTTTAGTACACCAACTACACATGGTAAGTGGAGCCTGCGTGCAAGTGCTACCGGCGAATTGGTTTTTGATAATGTAAAAGTTCCTAAAGAAAATATTTTTCCAACTATAAAAGGTTTGAAAGGACCGTTGGGTTGTTTAACGAAAGCCCGTTATGGTATTGCCTGGGGTGCTATTGGTGCCGCTATGGATTGTTATGACACAGCATTACGTTATAGCAAAGAACGTATTCAGTTTGAAAAACCAATTGGAGCATTTCAGTTACAGCAAAAAAAATTAGCAGAGATGGTTACCGAAATTACCAAAGCTCAACTATTAAACTGGCGCTTAGGCGTTTTAATGAACGAAGGAAAAGCTACACCACAGCAGGTTTCGATGGCAAAACGAAATGCCTGTGAAGTAGCAACAAATATTTGCAGAGATGCAAGGCAGATGCTTGGCGGCATGGGCATCACAGGTGAGTATTCTGTAATGCGGCACATGATGAACCTGGAAAGTGTGATTACTTATGAAGGAACACATGATATACATCTTCTTATTACTGGCATGGACATCACTGGTTTCAATGCGTTTAAGTAAGGCCCCACCTATCCTCCCCCGAGGGGAGGGAAATGGAGGAGATGGTGTTTTGTAAGTTTTAATGGCAACTGCATTTATTTAATTAACACTTTATGGTTCACGTAAAAACTTTTCACATTATTATTTCTTACTCTATCCTTGTCATGCTGAGGAACGAAGCATCTAATCTTTCATCATCAAATTGAAAGTGGTAAATAAGATGCTTCGTTCCTCAGCATGACAATGGAAGGTGTATAATTTTGTTCAAATAAGAGTGTAAAGGATAATTTAAAAAGTAAATTATAACAACAATACTATGATTCAAAATGTAAGCATAATCGGTGCCGGCACTATGGGCAACGGCATTGCTCATGTATTTGCACAGCATAATTTTAAAGTTACATTGATAGATGTAAGTGCGGCGCAATTAGCAAAAGCCTTATCTACCATTGGAAAAAACTTTGACAGGCAGATTGCAAAAGGAACGATAACAGAAGAGCAAAAGCAAATTGCTATTAATAATATAGTAATAACTACTTCTATAAAAGATGGTGTAAAAAATGCCAACCTTATTGTGGAAGCAGCTACAGAAAATAGCGAACTTAAATTAAAACTCTTTAAAGAAGCAGATGAAAATGCACCTGCGGATTGCATTTTAGCTACCAACACATCTTCGATTTCTATTACTAAAATTGCATCCGTTACCAAACGTCCTGAATTAGTAATTGGTATGCATTTTATGAATCCGGTGCCGGTAATGAAATTGGTGGAAGTAATTAATGGTTATACCACTACAAAACATGTTACGGATACTATTGTTGAATTAAGTAAACAGCTGGATAAAGTCCCTTGTGTTGCAAATGATTATCCCGGCTTTGTTGCCAACCGTATTTTAATGCCCATGATTAATGAAGCGATTTACAGTTTACACGAAGGGGTTGCCGGTGTTGAATCGATTGACACAATTATGAAATTAGGAATGGCGCATCCGATGGGACCTTTGCAGTTGGCTGATTTTATTGGCCTGGATGTTTGCCTAAGTATATTGAATGTATTGCAGGATGGGTTCGGTAATCCGAAGTATGCAGCTTGCCCGCTTTTAATAAATATGGTGGCTGCCGGAAAGCTTGGCGTAAAAACCGGTGAAGGATTTTATCTTTACAGCAACAATTCAAAAGACCTAATCGTAAGCAATCGTTTTAAATAGAATCCGTATGGGAAATAAAAACAAAGCCATTGATGCCTACATCGCAAAGTCGGCCGATTTTGCGAAACCAATTTTATTACATTTCAGAGATTTGGTACATGCCGCTTGTCCGGCTGTAGAAGAAAAAATTAAGTGGGGCTTTCCGCATTTTGATTATAAGGGAGAAATGATGTGCAGCATTGCAGCTTTTAAACAACATTGTGCAATAGGTTTTTGGAAAGGCTCACTTATAAAGAGTTTGGCTAAAACAGGTGGCGATACAGTAGGCAATATGATTCGTATGAAAATCATAAGGGATTTACCTTCTGATAAAAAAATGCTGGTGTATATTAAAGAAGCGATGAAACTCAATGAGCAGGGAGTAAAATTACCGGCAAAAGAAAAAATGGAGAAGAAGGAAATAATAATACCCGATTATTTTAGAAAAGCACTCATTCTTAACAAGAAAGCCTTACAGGTATTTGAAAATTTTTCCTACTCACATAAAAAAGAATATATAACCTGGATAGATAGCGCAAAGTTAGAAGAAACAAAAAAGAAACGAATGGCAACAGCTATTGAATGGCTTTCAGAAGGTAAAGGCATTAACTGGAGATACGAACGAAAATAATACCAACCACTATGGATAGAAACTATTGGGAAAAGATTGCGCCGAATTATGAAGATGAAATTTTTGATGTATTACAAAATGACAAATCCGGCAAAATTGCAGCTGCAATAAAAAAAATCGCATCACAAAAAAAATCGGTCATTGATATTGGTTGTGCTGTCGGCAAATGGATTCCTTTGTTAGCAAAGAGTTTCGGGCAAGTGATTGCTGCAGATATTTCTGCTACGAATTTAAAAATTGCAAAAGAAAAATATGTAGCACTAGATAATGTAGAATATCTACGTACCGATATGAGTGGAAATTCATTAACCGTAACACCCTGTGATGCGGCAATTTGCATAAACGCTATTCTTACAGATTCTTTAAAAAAACGTATCAACTTTTTTCATTCCCTTTCGATGTGTTTAAATAAAGGTGGCGATTTAGTATTGGTTGTTCCATCTTTAGAATCAAAATTATATACCAATATCATTGCAAGCAGATGGAATGTTGATAATGATAATAAAGTAAAAATTGCTTCGTCTAAAAAAGCACTGGAACTGGCAAACAATATTAAATATGGTGTAACAGATATTGATAATGTTCCAACAAAGCATTACCTTAAAGAAGAGTTGAAGCTATTGCTAACATTAGAAGGTTTTGAAGTAAAGCAAATTGAGAAAATTAAATACAACTGGACTACAGAATTTCACAATGCTCCAGAATGGCTGAAGGGACCTTATCCGTGGGATTGGTTGTGTGTGGCGAAAAGAACAGCCCCCTAAATCCCCCCGTGGGGGACTTTTTGAGGTTCACAAATTATTAGATTTTTTACTTTTGTCAGACAGTTACACTTCAAAAATTAAATACTCTTTAAATATAAAAGCTCCTTCAAAGTCCCCCACGGGGGGATTTAGGGGGCTTTACAAGATTATACGAATCATCTATAAATTGCAACAGTTGTTTCCGTGTCAATCGTCCATTGCTTACAACTGTATTCCAATGTTTTTTATTCATGTGAAAACCCGGCAACACACTATCAGGGTATTCTTCTCGTAATTCAACAGCATATTCCGGATTGCATTTTACATTAAACTGCAATTCTTCCGTATCCAATGGCAATAATAAAAACACCTTATTGTTTATTTTAAAAACAACAACACTATCCCCAAAAGGAAAACCTTCCGTTACATCCGGTTTTTGTATTGCGTATTCTCGTATTTCTTCTACATTCATAAAAATATTAAGCTGCTTTTTCTATTATCACATTCTGCAATTCTTTCAATTTATACAAAACATCCTGCAAACTTCTTTTCGGAATACCTGCAGTAATTGCACAAAACAATTGCATTTCTTGCCTTACAATGGTGCATTGATATTGTTTCAACAACATCATTATTTCATTTACCTGTGTATAATCAAACTGAATGGTATAATTTGCTTCTACCTGTTTTTGCACAATCGGCGTTAGCTGCAAAGCTATGGCTGTAGCGGTTCTATACGAATTTATCAATCCCGGCATACCAAGCAGGCTGCCGCCAAAATAGCGCACAACAATTATAGATGTATTGGTAATTTGTTTGCTATCCAATTGCCCGAGTATTGGTTTGCCTGCAGAGCCGGATGGTTCACCATCATCGCTTGAACGGAAATTATTGCCATCTATGCCAATGCGATATGCAAAGCAATGATGTTCTGCTTTTGGATGTTCTTTCTTCAATTGTTGCAATTGATTTTTGAACTCACTTGCAGCATTCAACGGAAATGCATACGCTATAAATTTGCTGCCACGTTCTTTGTATTCTGCAACCGATGGTTTTTCAATCGTGTAATAAAAATCCGGTTCACTCATTCGTCTTGCTTTTTGTGTAATAGTCAATGCTATCACTTATAATTGATTCTGTAAGGTTTAATTTTTCTTTCTTCAATATCGGGGCGGCAATTCCATTCTCAATTTCTAACTCTGTATTTGTAATCATTCTTGCTTCATCCCAGTTTCCTGTATCAATAAATGATTGCAACAATTTGGCACCGCCTTCTATCAACACACTTTGTATTCTCAAATGATACAATGCTTTGAGAATGGATTCTATTCCATTTTCAATTTTATAGTAGAACACTGCTTCATCGCTATGTTTTATTCTATTGAAAACAATTGTTCGCACACTACCATCAAATAAATTCAATGTTGTTGGCAATTTTAAATCCATATCAATAACCAATCGGATCGGATTATTACCGGGAACAAGCCTTGTCGTTAAAGAAGGATTATCCTGCAATGCAGTATTAGTACCAATCATTATCGCCACTTCTTCACTTCGCCATTTATGTACCAGGCGATTGGTTTGCTCATTGCTGATAGCAAGTTTTGAATAATCACTATTGGCAATTTTGCCATTTTTAGTCTGCGCCCATTTTAAAATTATATACGGACGATGCTTTGTATAGAATGTGAAAAAACGTTTATTCAAATCAAGGCACTCTTTTTCCAATGCTCCAACAATAACGTTTACACCGGCAGCTTTTAGCTTTTCAATCCCTCTTCCGTTTACTTCTTCATAACTATCCCTGCAACCAACAATTACTATAGCAATTTTCTTTTCAATAATTAAATCAGCACAAGGCGGGGTTTTACCATGATGTGCACACGGCTCTAAGGAAACATACATAGTGCTTTGTGCAATCAGCGGTTTATCTGCTTCGCTTACACTATTTATACAATTTACTTCTGCATGTGCTTTTCCGTATTCTTTATGGTATCCTTCGCCAATGATACGGTTATTATATACCAAGACAGCCCCTACCATTGGGTTTGGGGCAACATTCCCCGCTCCTAATCTTGCCAAACTCAGGCAACGCTGCATGTATAGTTCGTGTATTGTCAACATTCAAAAATAAAAAGTAAAAAGTAAAAAGAAGTAAGTTTGTTGTTATGAATGCAAAACAGGCCTATAAAAAGTTTTTATTAAAGGCGCAGACTATTTATTCTCTGAACGAAGCGGCAGTAATTACCGACTGGGTTTTTGAATCTATCGCCAATATAAAGAAGCAGGATTTTATAAAAAATCCGGAACAGGAAATCAGCAAATCTACCAGTGAGGAGTTGAATAAAGCATTGATACAGGTAATAGACCACAAACCCATACAATATATTTTAGGTGAAGGTTGGTTCTATAATATGAAGTTGAAAGTAAACGAAAATGTATTAATCCCACGACCGGAAACGGAGGAACTGGTTGAATGGATTGTAACAACAGCTACCCATCAGGCGCCTGCTATAACTATTTTAGATATCGGCACAGGAAGCGGTTGTATTTCCATCGCCCTAAAAAAACAAATGCATGCTGCCAATATTACTGCAATTGATGTAAGCAAGGGAGCATTAGATGTTGCTGCCGAAAATGCACTTACACATAAAACACAAATCCAATTTTTGGAATTCGATTTCTTAAATGAAAGTAATTGGAAAAACTTACCTCAATTTGATATGATTGTAAGCAATCCTCCTTATATACCGATTAAAGAAAAAGACGGACTGGATAAAAATGTAACCGACTACGAACCGCACACAGCTTTATTTGTACCGGATAATGAACCTTTATTATTTTATAAAAAAATCGCCGGCTTTGGAAAAGAACATCTCAACTATAACGGAAAAATATTTGTAGAAACGCATGTTGATTATGCCGAACAAACGCTTGAGTTATTTAAAGCCAGTAATTATAATTACGTGGATTTGAAGAAGGATATGTACGGAAGAGATAGAATGATTATGGCAAGGCTATAATTATTGTCTGAACCTGAATTGAGAAGATTTTATAATTACCACAGATTGCAAAGAATTTAGCGAAGTATTTCTTAGTGGAATTTAAATTTATTATCAACAGCTTAAGGTGATAATTATATCGACTTTAAACTGTTGATAATATTTATCGTATGAAGCATTACAACCTTGCGTGTACTACTACGCCGCTACGGTGATAATGGTGATAATGATGCCAATGACGATGGTGCCAATGATGGTAACGCATTTGTGCAAAAGATGAAGCACTTGCCGCAACTAAAAGCACCATGATGAATATCTTTTTCATGTAACTGGTTTTAATTTAAGAAATGAGGTTTAAAAGTTCATTTACTTATAGCCAAATATGCTGCCAGTTTATTTTAGTCGAAAAAATCTGTTTTCCTTTATTTAAAGAAGGCTAATTGGGGAATATTTTTCTCAATTTTAAAAACCATGAATGTTTTCATGAATATATGTTTTGGCATGTAATCTGCTTTTACATATCTGAAGCACTTAAGGAAAACCCTGGATTGCTTCGCAAGGGTTATTACCTATGGGGATAATCCTTTTTATTGCTTAGGTGCTTTACCCAATCCAATTTTCTTTGCAGCAGTGAAAATGCTTGTCCACACTACATAAAAGAAGGGATTATGTATATCTCTTTGAAAAGGCAGATCAATTTCCTTTCTTTCTTTATCAGGTGTGTTTTCATTTAGGATAAGGATATTTGCTACAAACGTTTGAAACCCATTTTTCTTTAACGTAGTATCATTTTTTGATTGCTTAAGAAGTGTGAAATCCATGTTATGATAGAAAAGCGATTCGGTCGTTTTAGTTCCGTAATCATCGCCTTTCACTGTAAAAAGCATTTTGTCAATGATACCATGCGTAATCGATTTCATGGCCAGCGGCTCTATAATAGGGTTTAAGATTTTCCCATCCATTGTATCTAAATGACCTGTGATGGTGAAAGAACCATCTTTCTTATTTAAAGGAAATGTCCATTGGGTAGCAAAATGTGCTTTGTTTAAGAACAAGGCTTTTGCATCCAATATCATCATCGGATTTGCTGCAATCTTTTCAGGCAAATTAGTAAAGTTGGAAACGGTGGCATTAATATTTGTAAAGAAAACATTGCCCACCAATGCAGACATACTGCTTTTTTCTCTATATGAAACAGAACCATTAATGATATGTAATTTTTTTATAGCAACCGGAATACTCAGATTCAGCAAGCCTTCCTGTGGATAGGTACCCAAGCGGCTTCCGGTATCGGCAGGCAATGTACGATCGTTGAAGATGCGTATAATAGGTTGTACAGACATCTCTTCTGCCTCAATTTTACTTTCGCTTATTAAAGTATGAATATCTACACCATCCAATGTGATATTATTAAAATCGAAATTGTACAAATCAGCTTGTTTGCCTATTTTTTTACCATAAGCGGCTTCTGTTAATAAGGGTTTTAGTTGCACATGGCTTACGGTAATGCTTGCTGTTGCAGCATTGGTTAATATAAAGTTGCCGATGTTTACTTTATAAATCCCTTTTGGTGTTGACATAGAAAAACCATCGGAAGATAGCCGCCATTCTGCATTATTGATTAAACTGCTCAATGTATTGCCATCATATAGATTTACTTTTTTTAAGATGGTGAATTTTACATTGTTCAATTCAATCGGTTTATCATTGGGCTTTGCCTGATTTACGATTACAACTTTGGTATTGTTCAGGTTTACAAAATCAACCTGTGCTTCATCAAAAAAATCGCCGGATAACTCTATTGTAGGGTCGCCTTTTTTTGCAGCAGGTTTTCCTTTGATATTGATCGTGATTAAGCCGCCATCGCAGGTTATGTTTCCTGCTTTTAGCTGATGTGCATTTATAAACGCATCCGTATTCAAACTATCAATAGTAATTTTTTTAATGTCGATAGAAGCATCATTGCTGGTTACATTGTATTGCTTGGCCTGTTCTACTATGATAGTACGTTTAGCGGCATCGTATTCTACATTGGTTAAAGCTACCTGCGTATTTTTTTCTGCTGTTAAAAACTTAACGGTAGCTACGGTAAGCTTTACATCTTTTATAAAATAGCTGGCAATATTGCTATAGTCATGTGTACTGTCTATTAAAAAGTTGGTAAGGTTTACATTTATCTTTTCCAGACTGGTTAATATTTTACCATCTTTATCTGTTATCAACACATTGCCATCTATAATACGGATGGTATCTGCTTTTATGCTTTTAAACTTCCCCAATATCTGTTGATACAATGCCATTGTATCAGCACTTGTAAATGTTTTTTCTTTTCCAGAGCCGGTTTGAATTAATTGTATCATTGGCTCTTTTAAGTAAACTATTTTAGCAGATACAGTTTGTTGTGTCAATAATCCAGGTACGTTTACTCCTAATGCTCCTAGTTCTTTTACTTTTATATCCAGCAATATATTGGGTAAGCTGTCTTCGCTTTTTAATATTGCTGTTTGCATTGAATCCGCATGCATAGACACATTGTAAAAAACAGCATTGCCGGTTATCTCATCAATCTGTGAACTGTCGTAATGTACTTTATACAGGCTGTCTGTTTTGCTTTTTACAGCCGTTTGCAGACCATCTTTTATAATTTTATTTTTATTGTTCTGCCAGTAAACATAGCCTCCAATAGCTGCTATGAATATGACAACGATTAGCGATATTATAATTTTTTTCATGTTGATTTAAGGTTTAACCGAAGTTTAAAAAGGATAGCCGATTGCAAAATTTATAATCAAGTTATCGCTGCGCCAATTGCCGTTGCCTAAGTCTATTTTATTAATTACCCAACGTTGTCCATCCGGCAGATAAGGTTTACGAATCGGTATGCCCAAATCGAGCCTTAATAAAAGTATGCTTGCATCAAAGCGAATTCCAAATCCTGCATCCACGCCTAATTGCTTATACCAATCTTTTGTAAGCTGACCTGCTGCGCCAAATAACGTGGAGTCTTTTGTCCATACATTTCCAATATCTGTAAACACTGCACCAAACAAGGATTTGCCAGCCAATGGAAAACGCAATTCTGAATTAAATAAAAATTTATAATCGCCGCCGATGGTTTGAAAATATTTTATATCATTACCATTAGGAAGGTAAGAACCCGGACCTAATGTATGCAACGTGAACCCACGCATAGAACTTGCGCCACCAATAATGTATTGTTTGGAGAATGGCAATTGTGATGAATTATTATAAGGCATACCAATGCCCAATTGTAAATGGTTCACCCAATCCAGGCCTGTCTTGATTGTTTTCTTATACGTCAGTTCGCCATCTAATTTTACATACTGCGCAAAAGGCGTATTGAAAATTGTTTTTTCACGGGGACTTTTAGCACCACTAATCAAACCTGCAATATTGCCTGATAAATCGATACCACCGTTAAAGTAAAACTGATTGTGGCTTAATGGATTTAAAGAAGTTACCCGATAGGTATAAAATGTACCCAATATAATTTCAGAATATACATTTAATAAAAGCGTTGGATATAAGGCTGCTGCTTTATAAAAACTATCAGTGATATGATTGGTATTGCGGTACGTAAGCGCTATTGGTGCAAATGTGTGTTCTTTATTGGCACTCTCTTTCCAGTCAAACTCATATTGAAAATTGAAAATATTTTGTGTATAAAAACTTTGCTTTATAAATAAAGCATAACCTAATTGCAGGTTTGTTTTTGGAGGATATAAACTGCTTTCCTTGATATTAAAAAACGGTATTTCATATTTAGGGAATGTAAGCGAAACATTTGTACCTACAGTATAATTGTTAGCACCTCTTAATGAATCCAACAATGAAAGTTCAAATGAGCCATATACCTTAACAGCTAATTGTTCTGCTCTTCCAAAGGCATTCCGGTTCTTCCAGTTTACGCTTGCCTGCGAACCTATATATCCATTCTCTTTTGAAAAACCATCCAGTTCTGCCTGCAATGATTTCTTTTTTAAAGGCGTTAAAAAATAATAGGCATTTAAGCGATACATGCCCGGTGTGTCTTTTGCGATATCATACCTGTTTTTTACAAACTTGAATGCACCCAAATTGATAAAGCGGTTTAAAGAAGTATTCTGGTCTTTGCTGCTATAAATTTGACCCGGACGATACGTAATGGTACGCTTAAATAAATCGGGCTTAAATGCATGCACTGTATCACGAATCAATAATCCATCTTCATTAAACAAGCCGAATTTACTGGTATCCGGGGGAGGATTTAATAAACTGTAATTCGGGAAAATAGTAATGCGGTTAATTGTAAATGCATGCTTCGCAATTTCGGGTGTGGTCTTCTTTATATTTAAAAACAAATCAACCTGATTATTTCCAATCGTACTATCGGCATACGCCATTATGTAATCGGGATTGAAATAATAATAGCCTTTCGTTTTCAACCGTAAGTCCAAACGGCTGCGTTCTGCTTCAATATCATTCAGTTTATAAGGGTTGCCCACTTTTAAAATAGGCTTGCGATCGCTTTTTTGCAATTGCTTTAATAAGGCAGAGCTATCGCTTACCCATGTAATCGATTTGATAGTGTATTGAGGAAACACATCTGCATCGTATCTGTCGTACACAAAATAACTTTTATTGATGGTATCGCCTTTTACTTTTGTATGGAAGTAACCATTGTTCTCCATGTAAGCCTGCATGTTTTCAGCAGTTACGGGAGCATTTATTTTGCTGCTCAATATTGGTGGTTCGCCCAGCTTTTTACGCAACCATGCTTTCAAGCCAGTCTGTTTTTTTGTTTTGATTTTATACCACCACCATACTTTATAAGGTTGCCCCAATATAAATTTATTCGGCAATGGACGCACGGTACTTTTCAGCATCTTCTTTAAAGATCCGTTTGAATCCTTTACACCTTTTTCTTTCTTTACCATTACTATCGGCCCTCTGTATAGTTTTTCGCCGGGTGGTAAATATTTTTTTACACTGCAACTACTTACAATGCACAATACTATCAAACAATAATATTTCATCAATCTACTCATGCGTCTTTTTAGTCTTTTTTGTTTTATCCTTTTTTTGAAAGAGTTCTTTAAAATGATCGTAGTCCAGCGTTAATACAAAACCAACGCCTGTCTCGGTTACATAGCCATCAACCGTTACATCAAACTGATCTTTTTTATAGGCTCTTATTATATATTTTCCGTCTTCTGATAATTTATAATTCACATTTAAATCCGGGAAAGAACTTTGAGCCGCATTTTGCTGTACTGCTTTAGCACCTGCATCTTCACCGGATACACCAAAGTTTTTACCGGCAGTAACGGTTAAGCGATCGCTTAAAAAACTTTTGCTTACGGCCACATTCAAATCTGTGCGGTCTTGTTCATCGCCTGAACTAAAGTCCTGATAACTGTTCAGGTTAAGATCGATATCAACTCCTTTTACAAGGTCTGATGCAATTTCCTGCATGGCAGATGATAAAAATTTACTTACACTTTCTCTGGCAATTTCATTGGCACTTGTACTGGCACCATTACTTTTAAAGAAGTCGGAACTTTGTTCAGAAACAAAGCGCCCTAATATCAATAGAGAAAATACTTCTTTATTGGTAGTTGCAACATCGCCACGCATTTGAATCAGTTTATTTTCAATCGTGCTTCTTAATTCACTGCTGATCGGCACATTGGAGTTTTCATCCGGCAACTGAATATCAAAACTGATATTCGGTTTTTTCATCGGACCTTTTAAATATAATAAAACCCTGAATGGAATTTTTTGATTGAAAGTGTTAGCTGTTTTAGCATCTGCATTGGAAATTTCATTATCCAATAAATCGCTGGCAGATGTGTTAGCGATATATTCAGCAGTAATATCTACCTGTGCATTCATCGGACTTCCAGAAAAATCAATAGTGCTTCCTTTTACAAGGTTAAATTGTTTTTGTAAAAACTGATAGTTCAATACATAATAACCACTATCCAATTCATAATTACCGGCTAATACAATATTGCCTCCGGGATCAACCCCTGCATTTAGTTTTGCATCGCCTTTTACTCTCATCACATCACCGGTAGTTGGATCAACCACTATCGTAAGTGCTGCAGTTTTGCTAATATCCAGATTCAGATTATAATTAAGGAAGCCCGAAATATTTGCTGCTGCTGTGTCTGCAGGCATAAAAGCTATTTTTTCCGGCAATGCAAATGTGTCTCTATCTATAAAACGCACTACCGAACGGGCTGCATCTTTGTTTATATTTTGTTCCGGCAATACAATGGTTACATCGCTTTTAGGATTCACCGTAATATCACCTTCTATATCCGGAGAAGATGTTGTGCCGGATACATTCACATCTGCTTGTGCAGCAGCGAAACCATAGACCTGATTATCGATTGCTTTTGCTGTGTTCACCAAAATGAAATTATCAGCATACAAATTGAAATCAAGATTATAATTGCTAATAGAATTTGCTTTAATGGTTCCATCAATGCTCAATTCATTTTGTGCTGAATCGAGTATTGTAAAATCATTGAACGTAATGGTTGGATAGGCCAGTGCAATTTTTTGTTTGTCGATTACATAGGTAGCACCTGTTTTTGCAACAGTAAATTTTGCTGAATCAAAATTGATAGCACCATTCCATTTAGGTTCGGTTAAATTGCCATTGACATCAATTTTACCGTTCATGCTTCCGGAACTCCTTGCCATATTACCTGCCGTAAAAGCCTGTAGTGTAGCCATTTTCAACGTATCAATTACAAGATTGATATCGAATTGATTGTCGGCATTATTTAAATAGTATTTTCCTTTTGCATTTACTTTATTGCCGGCACCTGTTAAGTCAAGCGTAGCGTTTACAGTATTTGCATCCTGTTCATCGGCAGTGATTTTTAAATCGCCAATGGGTTGCTGCATAAAGTTTAACGTACTGATTGAAATATCTCCTGTAAACTCCGGCAGGTTCTTTTTAAAATTGTTTACTTCAATTTTACTATTAATAACACCTGATGCTAATAATGTATCGCTATTAGTAATGGTTGCGATATCTTTTATTTCAAAGTTTTCAATATTGATTTCTATCGGGCTGTTTACAACCTGTTCTTTACTGTTGATGGAAATCTTTGCCTTATTATTTTCCAATACAAAATCTTTTACCAAAATCCCCTCGGGTGAATAACTGATTTTGTTGTCATCCGCTACATTCCATTTTTGATAATTCAGCAATAAATCTTTTTTAAGCGAAAGCGTATAGGCTTTATCCTTTGCAGTAACCGCAGCACCAATTGTAAAGCGGTCTTTCTTTTTAATATCTTTTGTAGTGGCATTGATATTCAAACTATCATTAGCTATATCACCTTTTATACTGCTTGCATAAAAAATATTTTTATTAAAATGCAGTTCATCAAAATTGGTTTCATAATCTATTTCATTATTCAGCGTAGCTAAATCAAACTTGCCGTTATTAATTACATAGGTTTGATAATTAATTTTTGGCATTATAATATGCAGGTTCAATGCGCTATCACCTCCATTGGATGAATAGCCGCCTTTAAAATGGATATCATCGTATACCAAACCCGGCATCATCCCTGTTATGATTGTATGATTTTTTATTACTCCACTGAAAGCAATTTCCTGCGGAGATGTTTTTTCTGTAGGTGTTGATAATACATTGTAATATTTATTGATGTACTGTAAAATGGATTGCCCGATTTTATCATAGTCGAATTTACCTTTCGCATCTACATCTGCTATCTGTGATTTAAATGCGATATCATGTGTACCGGCCTCTGTAGTAGCAATCAATGAAATTGAATCCAGTGCATAGGGCTGATTTTTGATATTCAGTTTGATAGAATCAATCAATGCTGATAAGCTCAGGTTTTTTGGATTAAGGTCATTCCCTTTTATATGCGCTTTAAAAGCTGCATTTAATGTATCCTTATACAAATGCAATTGCTGCAATAACAATGTATCCAATACCAATGTAAAATCCACTGCTGAAGGATATTCTGTAGAGATATTTGCCTTTGCTTCGTATTGCATTTTCAATGCGCCGCTGTTAATACTTCCGTTTGAAGAAACAATACCTCCATCCAAATTGGCATCTACATCAACATTGGTATAATTATATTGCATGATCTCTGCGCTTTGCACCTGCATATTAATAGCAGAATGCATTGTCTTATAATTAAAACCCTTACCCTTCGCAGCAACAGACATGGTGATATTACCCAACACACTATCCTGCTTTAATAATTTACCGGCAGCAAAATCGCTGGAAGTAAAGTGGATATCATATTGTGCTGCTTCTTTATTTTTGAAATTATGCACATAACCCTTGGCAGTAATATCCCCATACGTACCGCCAAGTGTAAGGTTTGGTTCAATATTATTTTCATCGCCTTTTGCAGTTCCTTTTAACGTAATCACATCCGGCAATTGAATATTTGCCGGTATTGTATTTGGCGGTACCATTGCAGTGATAAAATCTCTTGTAACTGTCCCGCTTTTTATGTTTACATTATATTGAAGAGCTTTGGGATTGTTTAAGTTTTTAGCAGTTGCAGTACCATTTAATTTTAAACCATTACTATTGATATTGATATCAACGGTTGTATTTTTCAGATTCCCTTTTAAATGTGTTCCAAAATCGATAACCGGTGGCAGTTTATTGACATATGGATTTGCAGGAAGAAATTTTTGTAAGTCCGTTTTGGGAATATGGCTGTTAAAAACTGTTATATCATAACCAATATTCTTTGTGTCTGTAACATTAAATAAAATTGCTTTTGCATTAATTGTACTTCCTGAAAATGCACTTACCTGTAAAACCGGAATATTCAATTGTTGCAAAGTACCGTTGATTTTGGTGTTCAGGTTAATATTATTATTCCTGAATTTTTCTTTCGGCATATATTTTTCAACTGCCGGCATCAACATATAAATGTCGTTTACTGCAATTTTGGTATGCAGTAAATCAGCGTTGACTGTAGTGTTTTTTGGATGTGTAGTCAACTCTGCTATATTATCATATTTTAATTCCAGCGAATTTTGTATCAGGCTTTGTGGTGTTTTTATATAAAGTTCTGCTGCTGCAATTCCTTTGGCACTGTATAGAATTCTGGCATGCGTACTGTCTAATGTAAAACCGCTTTTTTCATTAAAAGCCAGTTGATTGATAATCGTTTTTATACTGTCGCTTGAATAAAAGATTTCAGCTGCATGGATATTTATATTTTTTGCGTGGATATGTGCCGGGTTCAATCCTTCTTTAGTTTGCGGCATTGCATTGTTATCAAACTGCACTTCATCTTTGTTTAATTCAAGATTTTTTAATGTTACAACCCATCCAGCAGACTTAGTAGTTGTATCTGCAGCTTCGTTTTGAGTTGTTGCTTTGGCAGCAATAAATTGTACGCTTGAACTATCCAATGTTATTTTATCCAAACCAACTTTGCTTGTGGCAAGGTTCACATCTGTATTACTTACAATCAGGTTTTGAAAATGATTGCCATAAAACATTCCATTGTCTTTATTATCTACAGCTACATTTATATTATGTAAGTCGAGTTTTTTTGCGGTAAACAATAAATTGTTTTTTGAAGCAGTGTCTGCTTTTGGTTTTATATCCGAATGTGGTGTTTTAAAAGATGACATCGAAAAATCAAGACCATTTGTTTCAAACTTATTTACGTTGAACACCATACGGTCTGGTTGCAATTTATCGAAGGTGATGGTTGCATTTTTAATATTGGCAGAAAGCACATTGCCACCATAATTATCTTTATAATTAAATACCAATCCGTTTACAATAAATTCTTTCAGCGTAATATTCATAGCCGAAGTATCTGTTTGCTTTGCAACTTTTACTTTAGACGTATCCGAAAAAGCATCGGCAATAAACTGATAATTAAAAACAGAATCATCAGCGGTACGGGAAAGATTTGCTTTAATATTATCCAACTCTACTTTCTGTATATAGATATTACCACTGATTAATTTTAGCATGCTAATATCAACTGCTAATTTTTCACCAAACAGTAATGTATCTTTTTGTTGATCTTCTATATAAACATTTTTGATTTCAATCCATTTTGGCAGGCTGAAATCAATAGAACCGATTGTTACTTTGCTTTTAATTTTATTTTGAAGATAAGACTGTGCTTTATCACGGATCAGTCGCTTTGCATAATTTGTATTTAAAAAAATGATAGCGCCAATTACCAGAAATACCAAGCCCCCAAGTATCCATAATACTATCCTTATCGTTTTTTTTATTACACGTTTGGCTGTCATTTTTGTTTCTGCTGTTAAATATTGTGTTACAATACAATAACAATATCATGCCTCGTTTTATACGCAGTAATATTCCTATTTAAGAAGGATATGGGTTACAGGATTAAGAATAAGTGTAGAATTAATTCCTCAGTATTTCTTATTGAGCATTTACTATCACAAATAATGCAGTTGTAATGCAAGGGGAATTACATTAAAATTATGCAAACAATTATTAAAATTATGTAACAATAATTATATGTAAACAATCTTACTTTGTCAGCAGTTTCAAGGGGATTATTTAAGTTTATAAGCAGCCCGGTTTGTTCCGGGCTACTTATTCTATTTAAGGATATTCTTGTAACTTCTTATTAAACATTCCTTACAATTTTATGAATGAGTCGTTAACAGATCTGAATAGGTTCATTCAGGATTTTAGCATAAAGCAACCAAACGGCGCTGCCTATTTTACTGCCGCCCTCATCTTTTATATCAATGGAACCCGTAGTATAAAATACAGCGAAGTGCATATCATTACAAGTGATAATATCGCTGCTGTTTATTTTATAGATCCTGCATTAAGCGATACAGAATTTCCTACCGTTTTCGATATTAAAAAA
>Ga0206875_1057_pt2 | contig 19862 bp, 19 predicted proteins | sample Alteio_BWOrgCont_9_FD_152616 | JGI IMG/M metagenome (GOLD analysis project Ga0206875, IMG submission 152616) | Enriched cells from forest soil in Barre Woods Harvard Forest LTER site, Petersham, Massachusetts, United States -... | ecosystem: Environmental > Terrestrial > Soil > Temperate forest > O... | reverse complement strand
GGCAGAAAAAAGGCCACGAACGCGCTGTTCCACAAAACCACCAGCAACGTGTGGTGCCACGTAATCAATAGCGGCAATGCCAAAAAAAACAGCAGCATGCCGACCAGCATGATGGTCAACTGATTGGGCGACGTGGATAATACACCCAGGATCAATGCCAGGGGAACAGCCAGTATATAGGCCGCAACGATCCGGTATCGATTAAGCATATTCTTTCAAAAGGCGATTGGCAGTCATCCCGGCTCCATGACCAGATTGTCCGGCTCCGCTACTGGAGCGGGCTTGGGCGCTGCCACCTTCCTTTTCACTCCGGCATTGATACTGACGCTGAGCCCCAAAATGCCGAGGAAAACATAGAGCTGATCCGCAAAGGCGCCAAATATGACAAAAAATGCGATGCAAAAGGAAAGATAATAAGCCAGCAACGTTCGGTTGACTCCACGCAGGCGCGCATCCCCATACCGGTAATTCCAGGAGAGCACCCGGTAACCCGCATGCAAAATCCACAGGAACACAAATAAGCCAGGAAGGCCAAAGGGAATGAGAATTGAAAGGAGGCCGTTGTGAAAGTCCGATGCCACCAGGGAACCTTCGTAGGAATCGACGGTCACGCCGTTAATGTTGGCCAGGGTCACATAGGCAAGGAGCGCTGGATCAAGCGCATAACCTTTGCCGAGAACCAGATACTTTGGAACATCCCGGCCGGCGTCCTTCCACATGTCCAACCGCCATTCTGTTGAGTTCTCCGCATCCTGCAGGATTTCTGAATTCACATTGACAGGCAGAAAACTGATTACCCGCTGGACCGATCCGGGCATGTGTTTCGCGAATAAAACCATCGGTATAAAACAGAACATCGCCAGACCCGCCAGGATGGGCAAATACTTTGTCTGAATCAGCCCTTCCAGATAAAACTGAATGGCGCACACGATTGCCAGCAACAGTAACATTCCCCGAAAACCCGCCAGGAAGCCAAGCGCCATGGCAACGGCAAACAAGATGAATCGCCACGGTTTGCTTGAGTCCAACAGGCCTCGAATTCCATATTGGGACAGAAGCCAAGTGCAGGCCGATACGGAAGCGGGGGCCAGGCTCGAAATGCGTATCAATTGATCGCCCGAATATTCCGCGCGCGCCTGGCTTGCTGCTTCTCCAGACGGCACCAAAAAGTAAACGAAATAAAACAATGGCCCCAGCATGAAAGCCACGTTGATCAAGGCGTGGCTTATTCCGGACGCGAAAAACCATCCCACCATTTTGCGCCCTTTATCGATGGAGATTCGTTCTGAAGTGAGGGCAAAGTAGCCAGCCACCGCCATAAGAACAACCGCATATTTCTTGCCGCCATAAGCGCCTCCACCCAAAGCCCGGATTCCAATGCCTCCACGAAGTTCCGCCGTCACCAGCACCACCGCAACCAGGCAAAGCAATGGACGAGTCAACTCGGGCGCGCGCAAAAACCGCTTCTGGAACATGATATGATTGAGCATCGAGATGCCAAAGCTCAGCGCCGCCAGGGGAATCCAGACAGCAGGGCCTCCGGGCAAAAAAACCGCTATAAACACGGAATTCCACAAAACAATCATCAGAGAATGATGCCATTTCAAAATGACCGGAAGCGCCAGGAAGAACAGCAGCAGCCCCACGATTTGCACAGCCAACTGGCCCGGCGCAACGGCCAGCAATCCAACAAAACACGCCAATGGAATCGCTATGGCGTAAATGATTAACAGTCGCGATACCTTAAACATGTTGATATATTCGGTTAAATCTACCTGAGGCCTGACCGGCGAACAACCTGATTTCGCCCCAAAAGTGCGGCGCAATGGTGTGGGGATACAGGGCGCCCACGGGCCGACGCTGAGCGCAGAAGGCTGAATGTAAACGTCGGAGCGGGCACAAAACGAAACGACGGGAGCCAGTTGTTGACCGCGCATCAAATGGCGTATCGGACCCGAATGGATTCTTTGATTGACAACTGTCAGGCATCTCATAATGCCGTTGAGTTATCGGAAAGGCCCTCGTAACATCGCCCGCGCACCGATTCAACTGCAACTCGTGACAGGCTGAATTACATGGCGCAATTATGAGCGGCGAAAATAATCGACACTCGAGAATCCACGAATTGGAAGGCTTGCGCGGGATGGCGGCGGTTGCAATTCTGGCCTATCACGTTGCCGAAATCCTTCAACCTGTCGCCAAGCCGTTTCCCTGGCTCGTTTTCGTTTTTGTCTACGTTGGGGGAATATCGGTCATCGTGTTTTTCATCCTCTCCGGGTTTGTCATCGGCTATATTCATCAGGAGCCTTGGAATGGGACGAATGTGGCGAAGTATCTTCTCCGGCGATTGGTCCGGCTTTATCCGATCTATGTGGTCGCGCTGGTGTTAAGCTTTCTGGTGGCGCGGCAGAGCTTGCTTTCATGGCAATTCGTCGGCCACCTGATGTTTCTACAGGGCGCCGTCGTTCCCATTATTCCCACAAACGGACCCTTGTGGTCCCTGCATTTCGAAGCGGTTTATTACCTTCTCTTTCTGGTGGTCTGGCGCTTTCCAAAATCGTTGAAATGGCTGGCCTGCCTGTCGGCCATCGCGGTCGCAGCCAGCATCTGGAACAATTTTATTTTGATCCGGGTGCTGGCCTTGTTCAACTTCTGGCTCTTCGGCTGTTGGCTGGCAAAAACCGGGACGCCCAACCCCGTGGTCGCAGTGGGGCGGGAACGATTCTGGCTGGCGTTATTCTGCTTTTGCGCGTGCAGCGCCGCCGGCGGATGGTGGGGAGTGGCCAAGCGCCTCGGCGGTTTCGACGGGCTGGAATTGGGCTGGGTTGCCAGCGGTCCGTTGATCGCGGACGTTTTTCTCTCCGTAAAACAACGCCGGATTGTGCCGTGGCTGGCCTGGCCGGCTTACGTTGCGTCAATACTTCTAACTTGTCTGGGCCTTGCTTACGGCGTTTGGTCGGGCAAGTTCACCCGGGAACCTTTTTATGCGGTGGGCGCCTTGTTTTTACTGCTGGCTGTGCTGGCGGCTGCGCGACGGTGGCCAGGACCGCCGCCGTCGTTTTGGTCGGCCATTAGTTCTCTCGGCGCAATTTCCTACGCTCTCTACGTCATCCATTTGCCAATTCTCCGCGCGCTGACCGCTTCCGCAGGCACAACGATGACTCTGGTTGGCGGAACTCTTTTGGCGGTCGCGCTGGTGTTTCTCTTCGCCTGGGTCTTGGAACGTCGTTTCCAACCGTGGATATCTAATTTTCTCAAGCCACGCCTAGCCCTGGGACGAAGGCCCACAGCCAGCGTCGCGGCCGGCCAGGAAAAAAAACTGCCGTAATCAGCGGAATTTCAAAAACAACCTCAGGCTGGACGATTCCTTGGAAAATTCACGGCCGGATTGCCGGCTGCAATGTGGTCCGAAGGAACGTCCCGCGTCACCACGGCGCCTGCCCCGATGGTAGCTCCGTCCCCGATGGTTACCCCTTTTAAAATGATGGCGCGCGCCCCGACAAAAACCCGGCGACCAATCTTGACCGGTCGCGCTCCCGTCTGGACGTCTGTGCGCCAGCCTTCCGCAGTGTACACATGAAAATCGTTGTCAAGAATCATGGCGCCGGAGCCGATGAGGCACTCTTCGCCAATTTCGATGGACAGCCCTGCGCAGATAACCGCCGCGCTCAGCCCGGTTTTTCGCCCGAGAACCAGGCGCGCGCCCGGGGCCAAAGTGCGCAGGACGCAGGGCTGAAAACATCCCAGCGGATTGGCCCGCAAGGCGCTGGCCACTTCGACGTCCGGTCCAACAATGAACGTGGAATTGCCCGCGACACTCAGGATGGGCCGCCCGGCAAACATGACGCCGCCTTGAAATTGCGCGCCCTTGAGTTTGGCCTCAAGCCGCCACAACGCCGAAAAAGAACGGCGCATGGCGCTGTTGGCCGACCCGAGAAATCTTGCTAATCCATCTGTCACACATTCATTGTCGCCAAACAAACCAGTAAGCCAATCTTGATTTTTGCAGCCGAGCGATCACGGTTCGAGGATTTCGATCAGACCCACGCCGATCACATTATAGAATGAAACGTTTCGCCCATTGAACAGCGGGGAAACTGTCGGGCGCGAAACGCACACCGGGTTCAGCCCTTGCGCGTCCAGTCCAGCCAGCGCCGCGGAAAGATTGTCCGTCTCATAGCAAAGATGATAAACAATCCCGGAGGTGTGACGTTGCGCGAGCTTATCAACGGGACCGGCGTCAGAGCCAGGCCAGATAATTTCAACCGCCGGATGGCTGTCGTGAACGCATAGTTCCAGAAATACGTTCTGCGCGGGATCGAAAATGGCCTCACCTCGTTGATAGCCGAGAGCGGCAACGAATTTTCTGGCTGATTCGGGTCGTTTGACAGCCAGGCCGAAATGATGGAAACGCAAATGGGGCTCGTTCATGGGTCATCTCAAAATCGAAAAGATATTGCGGACTTCCGAAAGACTGTTGGCAAAGAAAATCAAGCTTGCCGCGCAAAAACAGAACGTCAATACCACTGCCGCCGCGTGAATCAACCGGTTGCTGTTGTAGGCTGCGAACCGCTCCCGGCCCAGGGTCTTTTTTAGAAATATCGTGTAATAATGATTCGCCACCACCCCCAACGCATGCACGGCGCCATAAATTACGAAATTCCAGCCCACTCCATGCCATGTCCCGATCAGGACAAAAACAACGATAATGGCAAGCGCAATGGCTCCGTTAACGCGCGCGGGTCCCATAATGCGTACCAAGAATTTGCTCAACGGCGCGAAGACCAAATCGCGCATCCAAAAAGACAACGTCATATGCCAGCGATTCCAAAACTCCCGAATATTTCTGGAAGCCAGCGGGTTGTCGAAATTCTCCAAAACGGGAATGCCCATCAATGCCGCCGCGCCGATGGCCATGTCGCAAAAGCCGGAAAAGTTGCAGTAAAGAAAAAGATAGTAAAACACCATTGCGAACGGCAAATCCCGCCAGGAATGCCAATGCCCATTCAGCAGCAAATTGGAATAGTTCAGTTGATTCAAGATACGGCTTAAAAATTGAAACTTGATCCAGCCCACCAAAATGCGCAACACGGCGCGGCCCACCGGCACTTCATAGCGCTCGTCAAATCCCCTGCGGTAATTCGAATAGGTGTTGATGGGCCCAACGGACATCGTCGGCAGGAAAAACGAGAAACCCAGATACTCCCAAAATCCGGGCTTTTTTACGAGGCCGTTGCGAACCTCGATGACCAGGCGGCTGTTGCGAAACGTCAAATACGAAATGCCGACAAAAAATGGAATGCCATGGAACTGTTTCCCCAGAGCGTGCCAAACCATCTCATAGGCCTGTCTTGGCAGGAAACGAGCACAAATCAAAACCACCAAGGGCGCAGCGAAGGCCACCCAATGCCGCCAATCAGCGGCCTCGCAGAACCAACGAAACATTAAGAACTGAAACAATACCAGTGAAACATATATCAGGAACTTTGTAGTCGGCTGATCGGTGTCCGGCCAGAAATAAAACAGAAACAAATAGACCCCGGACAGATTCAGCAAGGCGACGGTCAGCTCGCGCCAGAATCCAGCCAACAGGCGCAGGGCCATCCGGCTGGCCAGCACATAAACCCCCAGGCAGCATATCAAATAAAGGAAATTCATCGGCGCTAAAAACCTCTATAGACCGGGTCCACCGCCAGAAAAATATCCGGGGAGAGGACCGCCAGCAGCAGAATGGCCAGGGAGACCAGAATGACCAATCCGTAAATAATAAATTCAGCGCGTGTGCTGGTTTTCATGAAGTTTCAACAATGCCGGGGTGATGAGCGCAGTAAAATACTTTTGGCCGTTTTCGTTGAAGTGGCCCGGATCGTGATACAGCTTCAGGACGTCCACGTCAGACAGGCCGCGAAAAAAGCGGTCGCCGGGAATGCCCATCATGATCGCATCGGTCTGGAAATACTCGGGCCAATTTCTCGTCTCCTTCATCGTGGACTCGTTTTTTTCCGCCACTGTCGGCAGATGCAAGACAACGAGTTTGCAACCGTGACTTCTTACCAGCGCACCAATGCCTTCGGCAAAGTGATTTTGCCACTCCGGAACAGGGCGGTTTGAAAAAGTAAAATTGGTTGTGGCTCCGGGACGGTATAGGCAAACCTCATCCGGGGAAACACCGTTTGTGGGAGAATACGTGTCAAATGGAATGTATGTGTCGAACGGAATGTTCGGATTTTTCGGGTCAAAAATAAGTCTTGAACTGAGCGAGCCCAACGTCGTCTCCGGGTTGGGTGCGCGCAATCGGGATTCGAAGCTATTTGCCGGCAGTTGATAGGTGGCTGGCAGCAGGGGATAACTGGACGTTGCCCATTGCACGATGCTGATCGGCGCGCCGATGACAGCGGCAAAATAATACACTGACTTTTCCCTCAGCGATAACCCGTTGAGATCCGCCCCGTCATCACCCCAGCGAAACCAATGCGGCGCCATGGCATTTTGGGTGATCGGCATCGGCTGCGATGAGGTGAATTCATCATAAATAACCAGGGTCTTCACCCGCCTATGGTTCAACAGATCCCGGATGACAAAATATTCCGTGTCGAAACCAGGACCACTCCAAGTTAAGGAAAGCACCACCGGCTCGCGACCGGTTTGCTCTTTTAATTTGTCCCGGACATAAACCGGATCGATTCCCCACCACATGTGCGAGGAGCCGAGAAAGACGATGTCCGCATCATTAGTTTTCTGGAAGATTTGCTTTTCAATCCACGGATAATCGCCAAATCCCCATCCGATGGAAGCCCAAGCCTGTTCCCGCGGCGGCAAATACCGTTTCCCAAGCAAAACAGGGGCTGCAATTAAAAACAGCAGCAACAACGCAAACGCGGCAGCCTGTTTGGTTGACGAGAATGCCGGAGGCATCAGGGCTGCTCCAATCGCTTCAAAATCAAATCGGCAAATTCACCCACGTTGCGCGTCTTTTCCACTTCGCCAATGCGGAAATGCACGCCAAAGGATTTTTCCACGGTCACCACCAGCGACACCTGCATAAGGGAATCCCACTCGGGAACTTCCTTGGCGGTCAAGGCCGGCGTCACCACCACCGGCTCCAGAAAAATCGTGTCAAATATACCCTGCAATTTGGCGAGGACTTCGGCTTGGTTCATAATCAACTCAATTTACGACGTAGTGTCAAATGCGCGCCGGACAACTCTGATTTTGGTCGGCGCCGGTTTATACCCCTCCAACGCGCGTTCAAATTCCCGTGACTGCTCAGATTCGGAAAGCAGAGTGAAGCCCATGCGGGTGTAAAAGTCACGCACCATCTCGTTTTTGGCCGTCGGCAAATAAAGGCCTTCCAGCCGGACGCAACCGCGCACCGCGGCCAGGCGGGCCAGTTCGTTGAGCACTTCCTCCTCCACCTGCCGTTTCAACACGCGGCAGCTCATAAGCCAGGTGTCGATCTTCATCGTCCCGTTTTGTTTTTGACCGATGACTATGGAAATAAGGCCGTGGTCGCCAAAGCGGTCCTTGAGACGCACTGAAAAACCCACGTAATCCGGATCGTTCATGAGCGTGTGGATGTCCGCCTCCGTGCGCCGCCGCGTGGTCAGGTTGAATTGGTTGCTCTTGTTGATCAATTGCGACAGGCGCGGCGCGTCCACCGCCGTGAATTCGCTGATGACGGCCTCCATTTCCAGCGAATCCAAATAAGACGCCATGTCGGTGGTGGAGGATTCGAGGGCCTTACGCTGAACCTCGGAACGGTATTGGCTGGTGCGTTCCGCGTCCTCCGCCGTGAGGCTGCGCGGTTCAAATAACCGGCAGTCCTGCAACTGCGACGCGTATTCGGAGGCGTCCGGCCCCAGCAGAATGGTCGTCACTTCCGGCGCAAATTGCCGGACAATCTCAATCTCCGCCGGGTTGTCATCGACGAAAACAAAACTGTCCAAACCAAGATTCAATTCCGCCGCCATCTGGCGAATGTTGTCGGACTTGGGTTCCCAATTGGCCTTGAAGGAAACGATGTCCTCCATGCGCAACACCATCTCCGGATGTTTGACAAAAACTTCCTTCGCCTTGGCGTGATCGTTCTTGCTGCAAACGGCCAGCAGCACCCCGCGAGACTTGAGGGATCGGATGTGATTTTGGAAGGCCTTGAAAGCCTCGCCGCGCGGCGACGTGTCGCCCAACTCGATGCCGGCCAGGCCGTCCTCGGCCACCACCCCGCCCCACAGCGTGTTGTCCAGGTCCAGCACCAGCACCTTTTTGGGCGGCTGCCGCAACGAGCCAACCAAATGGGCCGCTTCGCGGGCGAACTCCACCAGCAGCGCAGGAGAGCACGGTTGCTTGCTTTCGAACCAGGACCGTTCGTCGCGCGACGCCACTCCCCCTTGCCGGTGGGCCAGAAATTCAAGATCGCAGATGTGGACGTAGGACGGCGCAGTCAAACCCAATTCCAAATTGACCCACTTGCGAAAACTCCAGTCCGAACCAAGCGTGCGGGAACGGTAGCTTCCCGGGTCATGGCGGGCCGGAAGCATGAAATTAGAAAGGATGACTTCCGCGCGCGATCGCTCATGGATTTTGGCCGCCAGTTGCAGCAACCCGGTCACCACGGCGCGGGCCTGAGTCTCGTGGGCCTCCCGCGAGTCGGCCAGGCTGCCGTCATAACGGCAACGCTTCTCCGGCGGAATCACCAGCACGGCCTGCGGCCCGAATTCATAAAGGCCGCTGTTCTCTTCCAGAATCTCGGAAATATAATTGTCATAATCGCCCAGCCAAACTTCGCAGGGCGCCCCCGTGACGTCGCAAAAATGTTCCAGCAATTCGTGGAAGGGATAGACACTGGAACCGCCCACAATGCCGAGCCGGATTTTCTGTTGCACCATCCCAGGAACAGGGACCTGGCGGGCATGGGCCTTTTTGCGCAGGGATGACAGCAGGAACATTTCGCCGAAATCCCGCGCGGCGTCTGTAAAGGATTTCAGGAGCGGCCAGAATTCCGGGTCATTGCGCAGAAGCAAGGGTTTGAGGACTGCGACACTCTTCGATTCCATGCCGATACCATGCTGGTTCATCACGGATATGTCGGCAAGAAAATACTCCCTTTGAAGTGCGCGCTTTTGGCTTTACGCCGGGAAAATCCGTGCACACTCTTTTTCCAACCGGATGCCGCCAACCAGACCATTGACTGTCGCATGGATTTCTGATTTTCCCGTCGAATGGCTGCCGGACATTCCGGAAGAATTGCGCGGACTGCCCCGGGAACATCCGGCCACATGGGAAATGGTGCTGCTGGCGGAGTTCGAGAAAAATCCATCGCTCCGCGTCCATGTCCTTATCCTCCGCAAAAATATCGCGCGCAGTTTCTCGTTTGAACGCAATGGCGTGACGTTCCATCTTTTAAAATATCCGGGCGGCGTGCGCGCGCCGACTCTGTTCTGGTGGGACACCCTTCTCATACGCCGGGCGTCGAAAAAAATTCGGCCGGATATCGTTCACGCCTGGGGCAGCGAACGCGGCGCTGCTCTCGTGGCCAGCCGTCTCAAGTATCCCTACGTAAACACAATTCAGGGGTTGTTTGGCTGGTACAAGGAAATAATTCCCCTGGCCGGCCACGATAATTTCGCAGTGTGGACGGAAAATGTCAGCCTCTCACGCGCAAAGCACGTCACCACCGAATCCAAATTCGCCGTGGCCTACTTGCAAAAGAAATACCCGCGCCTGCAAGTCCACCAGGCCGAGCACGCCTCCAACTGGATGTTCCATCAGGTCCAGCGGCAAGCTGTGACGAAGCCCATTCGTTTCCTGACGAACGGCACAATGGGTTACCGCAAGGGAACTGATTTACTGCTCGAGGCCCTGGATCAATTGACGCCGGAAATGCCCTACGAAGCGGTGATCATTGGCGCGCCCAACGAGCCGTTTCTCACTCCCGTCCTCGCAAAACTTTCCGAAGCAACGCGGCAGCGCATAACCTTCAAGTCGAACCTTCAACCAGCGCAGATCGCCGAGGAATTGGCAACGGCCACGATGTTCCTGATGCCGACGCGCGCCGACACCAGTCCCAATTCAGTCAAGGAATCCGTCGTGGCGGGCGTGCCGGTCGTGGCCAGCGCGGTGGGCGGCATTCCTGATTATGTTTTTCCCGGCGAGAACGGCCTTTTGTTTGACACCGCCAACCCGGCGGAATTCATCACAAAAATCAAGGAAGCCGTCCGCCATCCTCTTTTCTCCCAAGGCCAGGTCACCCCGGATTCACTGGCCAGAAACCGGCAATATCTTTCTCCGTCCCGGATGGCCGAGATTTTTCTGGCGGTCTATCGAAGCTTGTAAATTAAAAATCAGGAAATCCGCGCCAGTTCCGGCCACAGCAACGCACCCATCCGCATCCCCTTCTCGTAGCAATCGAGGCTGAATTTCTCGTTGGGCGAATGGGCATTGTCATCGGGCAAGGCGAGACCCAGCAGCAAGGATTCGGCGCCGAGGATTTTTTGAAACTGCGTGACAATCGGAATGGAACCGCCTTCGCGCAGCAGAATGGGCTCGTGCCCGAACGCTTTTTTCAATGTGCGCAAGCCAGCCTGGGCCAGCGGGCTTTCCGGCGAAACTAAATAGGCCTCACCACCGTGCCCGGCCTTGACCTCCAACCGGACGGTCGGCGGACAAAGCGCTTCCAGGCGTTTCAAAATTACTTTGCGAACGTGCGCGGGGTTCTGCCTCGGCACGAGTCGGAAAGTGAGCTTCGCGCTGGCTTGCGCCGGGATAATGGTCTTGCTCCCCTCACCCTGATAACCGCTGGTCAATCCATTGATCTCAATGGTCGGCCGCGCGCTGCGTTGTTCAACGAATGTGAAGCCCTTCTCACCGAACAATTGCGGCACACCGAGAAACTTGCGGTATTCACCCGCGTTCATCGGCAACCGCGCCGCTTCCTTACGCTCGTAGGCAGACAATTTCGCCACGTCGTTGTAAAAGCCGGGAATGTTGATGCGCCCCTGTTTGTCGCGCAATTGGGCCAGCATCTGGCACAGCACCATGGCCGGATTATCGACCGTTCCGCCGTAAATTCCGGAATGCAAATCGCGCGATGGCCCATGCACAATGATCTCGCAAGCGATGATGCCGCGCAGCGCGTAAGTCAGCGCCGGGTATTTCAAGCCGGGCATGCCGGTGTCGGAAATCACCACCGCTTCGCAGGCCAGTTCCTTGCGATTGGCTTTGAGAAAGTCCGCCAAATTCCGGCTGCCCACCTCTTCCTCGCCTTCGATGACAAAGGTCAAATCGCAGGGCAATTCGGTTCCGGTTTTCAGGTAGGCTTCGACGGCGTTAAGGTGGGCAAGATTCTGGCCCTTGTTATCGCTCGCGCCGCGGGCGAATAGCGACCGGCCTTCAATGCGCGGCGTGAAAGGATCGGTTTTCCACAAGTTGAACGGTTCAGCCGGTTGAACGTCGTAATGGCCATAGACAAGGTAAGCCGGCTTTTTCGCTCGCGACGAACGCGGCGTCTTCGCCAACACCACCGGATGTCCGGCTGTCAGGCACAACCGCGCCTCAAGGCCGATGCGGCGGCAACGGGCCACCAGCCAGTTGGCGCAGGCGGTCATGTCCGGGCCGTGGGAAGATTGGGCGGACACGCTCGGAAACCGCACATACTGGCAAAGGTCGTTAAGAAACCGCGCTTGGTTCTCTTCCAGGTAATTTAATACCCCGCCGATGTTGTCATGATTTGTAGCTTTCACGCGCAAGGGCGATAGTAAATCACGGGGAACGGGAGGAAATCAAACATTCAAAAACGGAGTGATGCCGAAAGGCGTCTTACGCCCGAACTATTCGTTGATGCCCCAATGCATGGAACGTCCAGCCTGCGCCAGGTCCATTAAGTCCCCTTGCAGAAGCGAAGCCCGGTCAAGGCGCGCTCCTTTGCCGGTCAACCGCAGATAAGCGCCCAACGGAAGCGAAGCCGAGCCGGTCGGGGAAGTTTGCACAACCACCAGTGAGCCGTCGTTGGTCGGGCGATTCGGCAGCCATCGTTGCAGCCAGTTTTGGAAATCAGCGGGAAGGCCGGGTGTTTGCGAAGCGACGAGGATCAGGTCCGCTTCCCTGGCTTTTTGGGCCGTTTCGCGCGCAACTTCGGGGTCAGCCAAATATTTGACGCGGCACCAGTCAAATTGAAATTCCAGGTCGCCCTTGAATTTTGCGGCGAGCGAACCACACACCTTGAGAAGAAGATCCCGTCCGCTTAAATTCTCGAAGACGGAGACAATGGAGCAACGATTGGTTTTTGGCCAATCCTTGGCGCCCAAAACATTTAAATCCAAAACCGCGCTCATGAAAACTACCTCCGCTAACAATGCGTCCGCGCGCGCACCGTCTGATTCCCTGCTTAAAGAAAACCAAACACAAAAACTTTCGCGGTCAACCCAAAACTTCTTCACAAGTTATTCACAAGCGCTTGGCTAAAACAAGTGCATTTGCACAAAAAGAAACAGCGGCGTCTTGTACAGGCAATTTGAGGGCAATTATATCTCCCTCGCAGTGAAGAAAAATCTCGTCGCTCCCCCGAAAGATTCGCCGTATGGCATCACTAGTGCTGGGGATTATAGAGTGAAAAAGATAGACGCAATTATCAAGCCTTTTAAGTTGGAGGAAGTGAAGGACGCCCTGGCCGAGGTCGGCATCGAGGGCATGACGATTACTGAAGTCAAGGGCTTCGGACGGCAAAAGGGCCACACTGAGATTTACCGCGGCAGCGAATATACCGTGGACTTCCTTCCCAAGGTAAGGGTTGAAATTGTGCTGCCGGACGACCGCGTGCAGGGGGCCATTCACGCCATTGTCACTTCGGCCCGCACCGGCAAAATCGGGGACGGCAAGGTTTTCGTTTCCAACGTGGAAGAAGCGGTCCGCATTCGCACTGACGAAAAAGGAGAGTTGGCCGTTTAAGGCGACGACCCCGGCTTTTGCTGCCGGAACTTTGCAATTTGAACTTCGCGCCGCCTTGGCCTATAACCACCGCGTGTCCGAAGCCGCCCATGACCTGATCAATGCGAGCACGCGTTTTTGTGCCGTGTTCGGGCATCCCATTCGGCACTCCGCTTCCCCCGCCATGCAGAACGCCGGCATCGCCGCGCTTAATCTGAACTGGCGTTACCTGGCCTGCGAAGTTCATCCCGATAATCTCCGCGCCGCCATTGATGGCGCCAAAGCCATGCGCTTCATCGGGCTCAATCTAACGGTCCCGCACAAACTCATGGCCGTGGATATGGTCGATGTGGCTGATGCTCGCTCAAAACGTCTCGGCGCGATTAATACCATCGTCTTCGAAACGCGCGATGGAACCGGCGCCTGGGTGCCGTTAGGGAATGCCACCGGCGATATCGGCGAAGTGCGCAGCCACGGTTTTAACACGGACGCGGACGCCATCGTTCAATCGCTCAAGGAAGATTTGCAATGGCCGGAGTTGCGTGGCGCAACCGTCCTCCTGCTGGGCGCGGGCGGCGCGGCGCGCTCGGCTGCGTTGCAATTGGCCGAGGAAGGCGTTTCGACACTGTTCCTGGTCAATCGCACCGAGGAACGCGCCCGCCAACTGGCCACCGATATTGCCGCAGTTCATCCGCGGCTTGAATTGAAATTCGGTTACCCCACCGGAACGGTTGACCTCGTGCTGAACGCCACGTCTCTCGGCCTCAAACCAGACGACGCGCTGCCCATCGATCTGGCCTGGCTTCAGGCGCGCCGGCCCGCCCGCGTTTATGATATGATTTATCGCCCCAAGGAAACTCCCCTGCTCCGCGCCGCCCGCAGCGCGGGTTGCCGCGCCGCCAATGGCTCTGGCATGTTGCTGCACCAAGGCGCGGAGGCGTTGCGGCTATGGACCGGGCGCCCTCCTCCCATCCAGATTATGCGCGCCGCGCTGGAAAAACATCTCAATGAGTGCGAAGCTTGATGTAAGATATGTTTGACGCAAAAATTTGGAGCTCCGTCCCGTTTCATTTTTGGACGCTGTGCTTTTTTCTGTTCGGCTGCATCACGGGCAGTTTCCTCAACGTCTGCATCCATCGCATGCCGCGCGGGGAAAGCATCGTCAACCCGCCCTCGCACTGCCCCCATTGCGGCTATTCCATTCCGTGGTATCTCAACATCCCTCTGATTACCTGGTGCTGGCTGGGCGGCAAATGCGCCAATTGCCAGGCGCCCATTTCCGGGCGTTATTTTCTGGTCGAACTGCTCACCGGCCTGCTCTTTGGCGCGTGCTGGGTCAAGTTCGGCCTCGTCTCGGCCTTCGTGCCCGTCGTCTTTTGCGTGATGATTGGCGGATTGATCGCCTCCACGTTTATCGACTTCGAGCATTTTATCATTCCCGACGAAATCACCATCGGCGGAATGGTCGTGGGGTTTCTCGCCGCGCTGGCTGTGCCGGCCTCGCACCTGCGCTTTCCGTTCTTCGCCCACATGCGCGGCCGCGGCGTTGCCATGGTTGACAGCGTGTTGGGCATGATCGTGGGCGGCGCGGTGGTCTATGCGCTGCTGCGTTTGGGCAAGCTGCTCTTTGGCCGTTACAAAATCGTCCTGCCGCCCGCCACGCGCGTCTTTTTCACCGAGGACGCCGTCAAATTGCCCGGCCAGGAAATTCCCTATGAAGAATTGTTTTACCGCTCCGGCGATGTCATCCGCCTTGAGGCCGCCACGGTGGAATTGATCGACCGCTGTTACGCGAAAGTTGCGGTCACTCTTGAACCCAAGACCTTGAAAATCGGCGAAGACACGTTCGACCCGGAAAAAGTCCCGCACATGGAAACCGTTACCGACCAAATTTCCCTGCCACGCGAAGCGATGGGTTTTGGCGACGTGAAATTCATGGCGGCCATCGGCGCGTTCATCGGCTGGCCGGGAGTTATTTTCTCGCTCGCGCTCAGCGCGGTGCTCGGATTGATCGTGAGCATCGGGCTCATCGCCACCAACCGGAAAAGCTGGTCCAGCCGCATCCCTTACGGCCCGTACATCGCCGGCGCCGCCGTGATCTGGATTTTCGGCGGCTACAAGTGGTTCGCCATGCTATTTCGCTGAGCGCGCGGGGCGTCCGCATTGGGCCTGCTGGCGCAACGCATGGTCCACCAGCACCAACGCCGCCATCGCCTCCACCATCGGCACGGCCCGCGGCAACACGCACGGGTCATGGCGTCCCCGCCCCTTGAGCGTGGTGTTCTTATAATTGACATCCACGGTCAACTGCTCCCGCATTACCGTCGCAACCGGCTTGAATCCCACCCGGAAATAAATCGGTTCCCCGTTGGAAATGCCGCCCTGGATGCCGCCGGAACGGTTGGTCAGCGTCCGCACCTTGCCGCCCTTGCTGCGAAAGAGATCGTTGTGCTGCAACCCAGTCAGGTAGGTCCCGGCAAAGCCCGAGCCAATTTCAAAAGCCTTCGAGGCAGGCAGGCTCAACATGGCCTTGCCCAGGTCCGCCTCCAGTCTGTCAAATACAGGCTCGCCCCAGCCCGGCGGCACCCCCCGTGCCACGCATTCCACCACCCCGCCCACGCTGTCGCCGGCCCGCCGCGCCTTTTCAATCAACGCAATCATCCGTTTGGCCGCGCCCGCATCCGGGCAACGCACAATGTTGGCCTCGACGTCCTTTTGCTTGACCAAATCCACGTTGACGCGCGCCTCGATGTCCTTGACCCGCTGCACGTAGCCGACCACCTCCACCCCGAATCGTTCCCGCAACAGCTTCCTGGCGACAGCGCCCGCCGCGACGCGTCCGATGGTTTCGCGCGCGCTGGTGCGGCCCCCACCCTGCCAGTTGCGGATGCCGAACTTCGCTTGATACGTGTAATCCGCGTGGGACGGGCGGAATTTTGTGGCCATTTCGTTGTAAGCTTCCGAGCGGGCGTCCTCGTTACGGACCCACATGGAGATGGGCGTGCCGAGCGTTTTGCCTTCAAACGTCCCGGAAAGAATTTGCACCCGGTCGGCCTCCTGGCGTGGGGTGACGATGGCCGATTGACCGGGCCGGCGGCGATCCAAGTCCGGCTGGATGTCTGCCTCTGTCAAATCAAGCAAAGGCGGGCAGCCGTCAATAACAACCCCGACGCCGCCCCCGTGGGATTCTCCCCACGTGGTGATGCGAAACAATTGGCCGAACGAATTTCCCATGCCCCAAATTTAAAGTTCGGCCAACCAACTTCAAAGTCCAAACTTTGACCCCGATAAAAGCATTTCTCCTTGATTCCCTTACAAATCACCGCCGCCGCGCCAGCCATCGCCGCGCGCTAAAAGCTAGCCCGGCAATCGCGGTCAGATCGAGGATGTTCGGTTCAGGTGTAGGCACGGGAGTAGTGGAAAATGAGATGTCGTCGAGTTCATCGTATGCGTAATTGACGCTTGCACTTGTCGAGAATTCTAACTCTCCCGTTTGACCAGCCCATGCCGAAAGATTAGCGGCATACAACGTGTAGGGAAGGCCATCAGCGCTCACGCCCGAAGAAAGTGCTACAGGCAGAAGCATATTACCATCGAACCAAACCGACAGCGTCTGAATATAGGAGGTTTCCTTAAATTGCAATGACTCAGCCGATGCAGGTATTGTGCCGGTCTGAGCAATTGAGGCGTTAACGTATGTAACTGTAGGATTCAGCGGTGTAATTCCTGTTTCCAGATCGACCGTATAATTGCCATCGATAATGCCAAAACCGGTGCCTTGATAATCTGCACTGTCCCAAGTGGGCCCGATAAGGCAAACAGACGCCATTGACAGAGGCGGAAAATTATATGCCACCTCCGTAACTTGTTGCCCGCCCAAATACGCAGTCCAATCCGGAAGGGCGGATGCGATGGAAACATTATTTGGATATAAACCAGCCGGTCCGGATGCCGGAACAGTGGATGCTTCAAAATTGAGATTCTGAAATGTTCCTTGCGCTTGAGCTAAAATCGCTGTCAAAAGAACGATTAAAAACCCTACGATTGTTTTGGATGTCCTCACAGATTACCGGCGTGCCAGCCACCTCCGCGCGCCGAAAACCAGCCCGCCGATGCCAGTCAAAACGGCAACGTCTGCCTCGGGAACGGCAGTGGTGGAAAAAGATATGTCGTCCAGCACGACATAATTGAAACTTCCGTTAAAATCCGCTGTAAATTCCAATTCGCCAGATTGGTTTGCCAGAGAGGAGATGTTTACGCCATAAAGCGTGTAAGGCAGACCGTCAGAACTGGTGCCTGTGGATAACGCGACGGGAGCCAGCGCGTTGCCGTTAAATGAAACCGTCAGAGGAGTAGTTTCGAAGGCCTTGAAAAGCAGCGATTGGGATGTGGAAGGCACGGTACCATATTGCTCAATCAAGACATTGTCCAGAGTGGTTCCATTGGGATCAAGGCCCGTTTGCAAATCTACGCTGTAATTTCCATCTATTATTCCAACGCCGTACCTACCAACGTCAGCACTGTTCCACGATGGCCCAATAAGAGTAATACTGGCCGTGCTGTTCGCTGGAGCGTTATACCCGACTTGCGTCTGTTGGTTTGCGCCCAAATAGGCCGTCCAATCAGGCAGCGCTGTCCCAACGCTCACATAATTCGGAAAAAACTCCGCGGGGGATGCGGAAACATTGGCAGTTTCAAAATTCAGATTCAAAAAACTCTGCGCGTTGACCGTATCTGCGCTAAGGTGAATAAGGATAACGCACAATCCGCTTGCCAATGTTAAAATTTGGTTTCTTTTCATGAGGTCACCTTTTTGTAAATGGATCGCCGACGTTTTGTGGGTACGGCGAGCCATAGTTTAAAAAAGAATTCCAGGCGCAATTGGCAAAGATCTTTCCGGATTCCCACAAACCAAAGAAAACGTATGAGTTATTTTCGGCACTACCAGGTTCATCTGTATGTGACACAGCACCGACTGGGGTATTTGAGTAATTTGCACCCCTAAACGCACTAATTAAAAACCAGTCAATAAAGTTGCCTTGCCCTGTGTCTAAATAAGGAATGCCATTATACGATTCATCAGTTTCGATTAAATACCAACTGCTATTTCCAGAAAAGACAAGTTGTTGCTCTGTTGAAACCTTTTTTGAACATTTGTATGTTTGACTCGTCTATCCTGCATGAGCGAGACGACGCGACGGCCGGAAACGATTGAGCAGGTGGCGGCTTTGGCCATGCAATTGGGCGCCCGCCACATGGAGCGATACGGGGCCAACACCAGCCGTCATGATTTCACCCAGCGCCAGTTGATGGCCTGCCTGATTCTTCGAGCCTACAGCAAGACCACTTACCGCGGCGTATTGGAGCTTTTGGCCATCAGTGCGAGCCTGCGTCGAGAACTGGGCTTGGAAGACAAGCTGCCCCACTACAGCACCCTGGCCAAGTTCAGCAGCCGGACCGAGGTCTTGAGAATCGCCGACACCATGATTGGCGCCATTGGCTTGGCGGCCTTTCCTCAAGGCGGTGAGGCCACGGCTGCGGCCATGGACGCCACGGGGTTGGAGACAAGCACGGCCAGCGCCCATTTTCAATGCAAGCGCGGGGGAGAGCGGCGCAAGTGGATCAAGGTATCGGTCATTGTCCTGTGCGGCAGCTTGCTGCCGATGAGCGTGGTGATGGATTGGGGTCCGACCAACGACAAATGCCAGGCCCAAGAGTTGATGGCCAAGGCGCAAGCTGTGGCCATGCCCGACACGCTCTATGCCGACGCGGGCTACGATGCCGAATGGGTGCACGCGCAATGCCGGGAAGAATGGGGAGCCGAGAGCGTGATTAAACCAGCCGTGCATCGTGCCGACGGGAAAAGAAACGGGATCTGGCGCAGCGGCATGAGTAAAAACTATCTGGCCAAGATGCAGTATGGCAAACGGTGGGCGGTGGAAACTTTCTTCAGCGCGCTCAAAAGAACGATGGGATCGACCTTGAACTCGCGCCGCCCTGACCAACTGCTCAAAGAAGCGGCCTTCCGGGTCTTGGCCTACACCCTCAAGCGGTAGGGGACGTGAAAACTTGTGAATCATTTCAACAGAGCAACAAGTTGTCTATTCGTCGGATACCCACCCGTAAATTCATTATTATGAACACCAGGGGAATAATATCCAGCGACGTTTGTGCAATTTGTAATGATGGAGTTATACGAATAAAAAACGGTGGCCAACGAGTTGACCGACCAGACGCCTTCTTGAGCCAAGTACCCGAGACCGGAAATCGGAGGTCCGGTATTTGTTACATTGATTTTTGAGTCATCAAAATACCAATTGGCGTCGTTATACCCCTCAGCACTAGCACTGATAAAAATTTGGCCAGGAGGACCGTTGCTGGCAAATGCCACGAGTTTATTAATATAAGCGAAAGTGTTATTCGTTCCGCCACGTTCGTTCATGTTTATGCTCGCGAGGCCCGCAGTTGGTTACAAAAGTCGGCAAATCAAGGCAACGCTTCCGCCAAATCCGCTCTCGCCGCTCTTCCCCCTCAATAACGTCAAGCCCTCGCCCTTCTCTCGCCTTGAATTGCGCCCATGGATGATTCATTTCTTTAGGGATGCAGTCCGGTTATCGGGGCCGTCTGGCTCCTTCCCCAACGGGGTTTCTTCATGTGGGCCATGCCCGCACTTTTTGGACCGCGCAGGAACGGGCGCGCTCCGCCAACGGCACGCTCGTCCTGCGCAACGAAGACCTTGACCCGGCGCGGTCGAAACCGGAGTTCACTGCCGCCATGCTCGAGGATTTGCGCTGGTTCGGTTTTCGCTGGCAGGAAGGACTGGATTGCGGCGGACTGTTCGCGCCCTATTCGCAAAGCGAGCGCCGTCAGTTTTATATCGAAGTAAAGGAAAAGTTAAAAAGCAAAGACGCCGCTTATCGCTGCAAATGTTCCCGGCAGGA
>Ga0206875_1126_pt1 | contig 19886 bp, 13 predicted proteins | sample Alteio_BWOrgCont_9_FD_152616 | JGI IMG/M metagenome (GOLD analysis project Ga0206875, IMG submission 152616) | Enriched cells from forest soil in Barre Woods Harvard Forest LTER site, Petersham, Massachusetts, United States -... | ecosystem: Environmental > Terrestrial > Soil > Temperate forest > O... | reverse complement strand
ACATATGATAATTGAGCCGCAGTGATATTCGCATCCGGTTTAACTTTAAACGTTAATACATTCGCTGTATTCGTAAAAGTAGCCTGAAAGTACTGAGAGAATGAAGCCTGCGCTGCTAATAAAACTATAAAAGATAATAATATTTTTTTCATGTGTCTATTTTAAAAAGTTGGTTGAGTAATTGCTTTTGAACTTGAACCTAAAACGCCAAGTAGTTTTAAATAATCATTTTGTGTTGCAAATGCTCCGGTCATTTTAACTGTGCCATCAAAGTTCAAATCCTGACCTGAGTAAGTATTATTGATTGAATTTGCAGAACTGCCTAATACTCCTAATAATTTCAAATAATCGTTTTGTGTTGCAAATGCGCCGGTCATTTTAACAGCCGCATCACCATTGGCATTACCACTCCAAAGTCCATATACTCCTGTTGCTAAGGTTGCAACAGGTGCATTCGTTACTGTACCTGCGTAAAGTAAGGCTGTATTGCTTGTAAAATCAAGGAGAGAAGCTACTGATTGTTTTTCGCTTAGTGTAGGCATGCTGGATACATTAATACATGCACTTACGTGATTACGATGGCGAACAGCTATTCTGTAGTTTCCTGCAGCAACGTTGTTGAACGTAACAGGGCTTATACCATCAACATCTACTACATTCCCATTTCTTTGTAATAAAGCGCTTCTTGATTGTAAAACAGTATTGCCCGGAGATGCCGCCGTATTTCTCAATTCAACAAATACCCAATCAACGATATCATTATTTGGATTAGCCTGAGGGCCTAACACAGTAGATGTGGTAGTTTCAGTGGCTGCATCATTTGTTTGTGTAAACACCGTATTATATGGAGCAGCTCTGTAAGGATCAGATAAAGGAAGTAAACCAGCGGCTCTTAGAGTTTCGTTCATTATGCCCGGAGTACTTGTATTATACGCTGCCTGTAAATAAACTTTTGCTTTCAACACAATAAAACCATCCATACCATAAACATCACCATTACCAACTACGGGAGCTGCAACCTGATTGGATGCAGTAGTGCTTGTAGTATTAGTAGAACTCCAGTCTGTACCATTATAAAAATAACCTTTTAAATTAGATGCAGTACCACTGATATCGCCTGCACCAGCATATTGACCGGTAACATTTAAAGTACCTGTAATACCGGTTTGTGTAATTGGCCAGTAAGCCAATAAATAATCAGAAATCATTGGAGGTTTGCTTGGATCAGCTAAAGCAGATACTCTAACACCCACATTGGCGCTGGAATAAGTACCTGTACTTGTAACAAATGCCGGACGGTAAGTAGTACCATTACCAACAGGAATTTCAACTGAAGCAACGTTTTTGGTTAAATTTTTAATAACCTGGCCAGTGCTGTTTGTTTCAAGAAACTTTCCGGTACCTTGACCAGTTGTTGTTGCAGTATCAACAAGTGTAAGGTTATTAGTACCTAAAGTAATTTTACCAGCAGTAAATGTCAATGACTTGCCAACAATGATATTGCTTGCAAGGGTAGCATTGGCAGTATTGTTTATCTGTAGATTCTGAATAGTCTTACCACTCATATCAACAGATTGATTAGCGCTTCCGTTTAAGATAACTGTACCTGCACCTTGAATGTCTGCATTACTGGTTATATTGCCCTGAACGGATACGGTAGCACCGGGCTGAATAAATAAAGTAGCACTATTAATCGTTAATTGTGCCTTCGTTTGATTGCAGAAAAACAATGCAATCGTTGCCAAAAAAGTAAAAGGTAATTTTTGTTGTATCATATGTGAAGCTTTACGCAGTTAATAATGTGTATTTGGTACACAAAGCGAAAATAAGTGTATTTTTCAAAAACAGATAATTTTTTTAATACCTCAAATATAATGAGAAAAACCAAACGTACAAGTTATCAAACTGCTGATAGTGAAAATATTTATTATTTCAAATTGAAATCGGCAAAAAATACCTAATATTAGGTACAGAACGGAGTTATTTTTTCGGATAATCTTGTAATTTACCCCGAAATTTGTACGATTAAACCAATAAAATGGCAATAGAAATAAAAATCCCTACTGTAGGGGAAAGCATTACGGAAGTAACATTAGTAAAGTGGAACAAAAAAACAGGAGATTGGGTAGAAAGAGATGAAGTAATTGCCGAATTGGAAAGTGAAAAAGCTACGTTTGAAATAAATGCTGAACAGGCAGGTATTTTAGCTACACAGGTTGCGGAAGGTGATACCTTAAAAATTGGCGATATAGTTGGAAATATTGATACAAGTGCGGCAAAACCGGCAGGGGCAGCAGCTGTTGAAGTTCAACCTGCTAAAGAAACACCTCAGGCAGCCGAAGCAAAACCCGTTCCTTCTTCTTCAGATGTAAAAGCAACGCCTGTTGCAGCGGCGATTATTGCCGATAAAAAACTCGATGTTAAAACAGTTACTCCTACCGGTAGTAATGGCAAAATAGTGAAACAGGATGTGTTGGAAGCATTAAGTCATCCGGGTATTAAGCCTGGAGTGGAAATGTTTAACAGAACGGATCGCCCTGAAAAAATGAGCAATCTGCGCAAAACCATCAGCCGGCGCTTGGTAGAAGCAAAGAACACTACGGCTATGCTAACCACTTTTAATGAAGTGGATATGAGTGCCATTATGGAGTTGAGGGCAAAAAATAAAGATAAGTTTAAAGAAACCCATGGCGTTAATCTTGGCTTTATGAGTTTTTTTACGAAAGCCTGTTGCTTTGCATTGCAGGAATGGCCAGCTGTCAATGCGATGATTGACGGTGAAAATGTAGTATATCATAATTATTGTGATGTATCCATTGCAGTTAGTGCACCCAAAGGCCTGGTAGTACCGGTTATCCGGAATGCCGAAAGCCTGAGCATGGCAGAAATTGAAAAAGAAGTAGTGAAACTGGCGTCCAAAGCAAAAGATAATAAATTGACCATTGAAGAAATGAGTGGTGGTACTTTCACCATTACGAATGGTGGCGTTTTTGGTTCGTTGATGAGTACACCCATTATTAATATTCCGCAATCTGCTATACTTGGTATGCATAAAATACAGGACAGACCAATGGCAATTAATGGGCAGGTGGTTATTAAACCAATGATGTACCTGGCACTTAGTTACGATCATCGTATTATCGATGGAAGAGAATCCGTAAGTTTTTTGGTAAGAGTGAAAGAATTATTGGAAAACCCTGCATTGTTATTATTTGGAAAAGATCCGTTGAAGAGTTTACTCGAGCTGTAAATTGTAATAAAGAACTATTGTTTTTATGCCTGTATTTTTTATCAGGCATTTTATATTTGTATCCCCATGACCAGCAAACCATATTACTTCAACCTATACCTGAATGCAGCAATAAGTATTGTTGAGTCTTATAAAGGAGAAGTGCCCCTTACTATATCGCTTAAGAAATATTTTAGTGAAAATAAAAAGCTGGGAGCAAGAGACCGCAGAAAGGTTTCTTCTTTGTGCTATTATTATTTTAGACTGGGAAAAGCGGCTCTGCCAAAGCTTTCCGTTAAGGACAGGATTATAGCAGCTGTATTTTTATGTGAACAGGAACCTTCCGAATTTTTAGAATACTATAATGCTGAATGGAATCAAAATGCTCATGAGCCGGTTGCAAAAAAAGAAGAACCGCTTACAGAATATGTTTCTGTCAAAACATTATTTCCTTTTGAAGATGAATTAAGCGAAGGCATTCATCACGAAAAATTTTCATACTCTTTTTTTATACAACCTGATTTGTTTCTTCGCATACGACCAAAGGTTCGGTTGGGTGTTTTAAAAAAGTTAGACAAATCTAAACTTCCGTATGTTTTATTAAATGAAGAATGCGTAGCATTACCAAATACAACAAAGCTGGAAGAAATATTTATTATCGATAAAGAAGTAGTTGTACAGGATTATAATTCACAAAAAGTATTGGATTTTTTTAAGCCTCAAAATGCCACGTTTCAAACGCCTTTAACAGCAGTATGGGATTGCTGCGCAGCAAGCGGCGGCAAATCTATTTTACTATATGATATATTTAATCAACGTATCGATCTTACCGTCTCGGATATACGCCCTTCAATCGTTTTAAATCTGCATCAACGTTTTGCAAAGGCAGGTATTAAAACATACAATTATTTTATAGCTAATCTTGGCAACACAGCGTTTGCTACAACATTACCAAAAGAACAAAAGGAACAACTAAAGCCCAAAATTATAATCTGCGATGCACCTTGCACCGGAAGCGGAACCTGGAGCCGTACACCGGAACAACTTTATTTTTTTAATAAAGAAGCAATAGAGCAATACAGTCACAAGCAAAAAAGTATTGTAGCCAATGCAATACCATTGCTTGAAAAAGACGGGCTGTTTGTTTATATAACCTGTTCTGTTTTTAAAAAAGAAAATGAAGAAGTTGTTCAGTATATGCAAAACGAATTTGGATTACAAGTGGTAAAGCAGGAATTACTAAAAGGGTATGATAAAAGAGCTGACTCTATGTTTGTTGCTATTTTGAGGAAGTAACTAAAAGGAAGTGCAAGTTATTCTTACCTGATTGTCGATAATTTATTACCGTATTATTTCCTTTGTTACTTCTTTCCTATTATTGATAAACACCGAAACATAATAAATACCACTGCTTCTATTCTTCATTGGTATGCTGAATGTGTTACTTCCAATAAGCTGTTGATTACTTAAGCTGTAAACTCTTTGCCCGTTTAATGCATATATTTCGATTGAAACAGTAACAGGATTATTTCGTACAATTTGTATCTGTAAATTATCCGTAACAGGATTGGGACTGATAACAATTTTCTCTTCAGGAATTACCGGTGGAGGAGCAACTATAGTATCACAGGCTGTTGTGTAATTTAAAACAGTAGAGTCCAGGTAAAAGCTTGTATCTGCAGCAATATTCATTTTAATACGATACCGAACATTGTTATCAGGAGCAGCAATGGGGATGCTGTCTGTAAACGTAAAATTATTTTGTTGAAAATTACTATTGACAGATACCGTATCGATAGGTAAATAATTTGCATCTGTAGATAATTTTCGTTCAACAATAAAGCTCATATCAGCAGCAGTTTTTGCAGTCCAGTTTATTGTGGCTTTGCAATTATTGATAGAAGCATTTTGTGTATGCAGTTTTTTAATCAACGATACAAATGCATTTTTAAAATCGGGGATGCCATATCCAACTCTGTTATCCGGATTAGTATATTGTGTAGATACCTTGTGCAGTATATCTATAATATCCATATTGGTTACTTCCGGAAAAGCCTGCCATAAACAGGTGGATAAACCTGCTATAATTGGCGTAGCAAAAGAAGTGCCATTACCATAAGTAGGTGTGCCGGATGTTTGATTGGCAATAACTGTATTACTACCAACTGCAGCTACCTCAGGTTTTATTTGTCCGCTGCTGTTTGGTCCGTAGCTGCTGAATGAAGCAACCTGTTCGTTCACATCTACCGCTGCTACAGATAAAGCGCTATCTGCATCACCAGGTGTGGTTATATAATGCCAGGCATCATCTCCGCTATTGCCTGCTGCGGCTACTACCAGCATTCCTTTATTGGATGCAAGATTTGCCGCTTTTGCAATAGGTGTTGTATGCCCCGTCATATCACTGTACGTATAATTAAAGCTGCTGTTGTCAAATGTATTATAGCCCAATGATACAGAAAGTACATCTACGCCTAAGCTATCCGCTTTCTCTGCAGCAGCAGCCCAGTTTAATTCTTCAATAGGATTTTCAGTACTTAAGTCTTCTGTTACATATAAATAAAAAGAAGATTGCGGAGCAACACCAACAAAGCTGCCTGGTAAATTAGCAGCTATTGTACTAAAGCAGGCAAGCCCATGTCCCTCTCCTTCATTTACATCCGATGTATTGGTTACATAATTCCATGTGCCCAGTAACTGATTGTTGGTTCGGATACTATCAAACGTTGATAATGTATTGTAATTGACAAAGCCTTCATCTGTAATCGCCATTATCATGCCATTGCCTTTAAATCCATGATTATGCAGAAATTCGCCTTGATGTAAATGTATCTGCGGATAAGCATAACCATAATTATAATAATCCTGAATACCGGCAGGTCTTGAAGAAGTTACAGATGTTATAGGAAGATTGTTTGTCCATGTATTTACAGATGTATTGCTAAATGCAGGCCTTGCACCAATAGGTGCTGAAGTTATAACAAACGGGAAGGCATTTATTTTAGCTAAAGCATTTGCATCCGTTGTTTTAATACAGACCTGATTTAGCCATTTGCTTACATTTAAAACAGTAATATTTGCTACTGAACGGATACTGTCTAAATAAGAAGGCGTTATTGGTAGGTCGGTAGAATCGATCTTGATTCCGTAACGCATCCTTCTGTCTATAGAACGTTGCAAAAGAAACTGTGAAGGATTCGTTAGCGAATAAGACGAGCCTGTTTTATCTTTTAATTGTATGGTATAGCGGGAAAACTGTGCAATTCCATTTGTTGTAACAGCAAGTGTAATGATGAAAAAGAAAAACACTGTTTTCTTCATATAAAATGATTAACCGCCTTTAATTATGATCGAGCATCGTTTGAGTAATTCCGTATCCGATAGAATAACCTCCCGTATACGTTGGCGGTGGACCCGGTTGATATTGATGGTATAAAAAATTGCGGTAAACAAGACCAATGCCTTTTGCATATTTTTCGATACCATAACTGATCTGGCTATAAGAAGTTTGATCTTCAGGGTTGCCGGTTATTGGGCCGGTACTTTCATTTTGCTCCGTAACTGTAATGGTACTGTCGAGTGTAATGCTTCCCAATGTCAGTGGCTGGTTTACATCCTGATAGGTATAATCCCATCCGGCGAGATAGGTAAGGTCCCAATCCGTTATATCGGGTATAGCAGTTGTTTGATCGTATGTGTCAATATAAATATTACCCTTCCAGGTATAACCATTAGCGATCGGTTCGTGAAGTTTGATATAGCGTAAATTGTTTTCAATAAATTCAACTGTATTGCCAAGAGGTACATTTAAGAATGTATTATTCTGCTGCCATGGTCCTGTTGCACTTTGCATACTTATAAAATGAAAAATAGGATGAGCGGGACGCCCAAGGTTATCTATAACAACAGAAGTGTCAACAAGGTCTTTGGCGTAATACATAAGGGTAGCCTGTTCTGTACCAAAGTTGGGAAACTGTAGTGAATCCAGTTCGTAGATTATATACTTGCCGGGTGTTTGTAAATTATAATCACTTAACGGGGAGGTTGGATATACTTCACTCTTATTACAGGATGAAAAAAAAGCCAACCCAATAAAACCTGCCAACAAAACTAATTTGCTCATAATATGGAAAGTTAAAGAAAGAGACCCAATAAACACTAAAAAGGCTGCTCCGTCCGCTGAATAATTCCGCCGCCGATTACATCATCCCCTTCGTAAAAAACAGCGCTTTGTCCGGGTGCAATCCCTTTTACATCTTCATAAAAACGTACCTGCACCCCATTTTGGTATGCATGCAAGGTACTCAATGCTCCTTTATCTTTATAACGGATTTTTGTTATTGCTTCCATTCCATCGGTTAAGCCTTCGTATTTAACCCAGTTAATTTTGTTTACCTGCATCTGGCTGCCTTTTAAATCTTCTTCTTCGCCCAACACAACTGTATTTGTTTCAGGATCGATGGCCGTTACAAAAGCCGGTCTGCCTAAGGCAATATCCAATCCTTTACGTTGGCCAACGGTATAGAAAGGATAGCCTTTATGAGTGCCAATTATTTTGCCGGATTTATCAACGAACTTTCCGCCGGATACTTTTTCTTCCAATCCATCAACCTTGCGTTTTAAAAAACCACGGTAGTCGTTATCGGGCACGAAACAGATTTCATAGCTTTCATTCTTTTTGGCTAATTCAGGATAACCAAAATCATGTGCCATCTGCCTTATATCTTTTTTATGATAGGTGCCTAATGGTAAAAGAGTACGTTTTAAAACATCCTGTTCCAAGCCCCACAATACATAACTCTGGTCTTTGGTTTCATCAATGCCTTTGCGTAAGAAATAGCGTCCGTTGGTATGTTGATGTATTTGTGCATAATGCCCGGTAGCTATAAAATCGCAATTCATGGCATCGGCACGTTTTATTAATGCACGCCATTTAATATGTGTATTGCACATTACGCAAGGGTTGGGTGTTCTTCCTGCCAGATATTCTTCCACAAAATTATCGATCACAAAATCGCCAAATTCTTCCCGTATATCCAGTATATAATGTGGAAAGCCATGCTCTACTGCAGCGGCACGGGCATCATTAAACGAATCTATATTACAGCAGCCGGTTTCTTTTTTACTATTGCCGCCACTCGTAGCATAGTCCCATGTTTTCATGGTGATGCCTACTACTTCATAACCTTCTTTGTGCAGCATAAGAGCCGCCACGGTACTATCAATACCGCCGCTCATTGCCATTAATACTTTTCCTTTTTTACTCATATCGAATTTCTTCAATGCAAAGATAAGATGCTTATTACACGAATACTACGAATTACAGCAATTACACCAATTTGTTCGAATAATGGCATTCAAAATATTGTTCCGTCAGAACAATTAGTGGTGGTTTATCAATTATATTACCCATATTTCATAGAAACGTTTTGTTTAGGTATCAGACAAGACGTTCCTATGGAACGATTGAAACTATGCCAATTTTGTTTTTGCTACCTACGAAATGTTCTGATGGAACATTCTTGTACTAAAATTATTTGGCAACGATTGCATAAAAATAGTTCCGGCATTTGTTTTCATATAAAGAAAAAAGCACAAACTTTAAAGAGTTAAACGATCGCTAAACTTTAATTAAACCTTAAAACCTTTGCCGTATGAGAAAGATTCCTTTCTTGCCACTGCTCTTATTAGCTGTGCTTTCTTTTTTTATTACAACCAACATTCAATCACAAACACTTACTGAAGGCTTTGAAACCGGGCTTCCTACCAGTGGCTCCAGCACTGCGCAGGATTTTACATTAGGCTCCGGTGTATGGACGGTGCTGAAGGGAGCAAGTTCCAGTACCAAACACAACGGCTCACTTGGATTGAAGCTAAGTGCCGGAAGTGTGACTACGCCAACCTATGCTGCAGCGCCTGCATTAAATGCTGTAACCTCTGTAAGTTTCTGGGCAAAGGGAAGCAGCAATACTACTGTTACCATTCAGAAATCGGTAAACGGAGCAGCTTATACTACTGTAACTACACAGGCTATTACTACTACGTTTACACAGTACACCATCAATGTAAATGAAACCGGAAGCAATGTGCGGATAAAACTTGCCAATGCTACCAGCCAGACAATTTATATTGATGATGTAACCATCAATTACGGAACTGCAACACCTACTCCCGCTTTAACAATCACTCCAACATCCTTATCGTATGGTAATGTAACTACCAATACAACCTCCGCAGAAAAAACATATGCTGTATCAGGGGCAAATCTTTCACCTGCAAGTGGAAGCATTACTATTACTGCACCTGCAGGCTACCAGGTAACTACCATCAGCGGCTCCGGCTATGCAACATCTGCAACGGTAGCTTATACCGGAGGCGCATTAGCAGCCACTACTATTTATGTAGTATTTAAACCAACAGCAGCGCAAGCTTATACAGGAAACATCAGTAATGCCGGTGGCGGAGCAGCTACTCAAAATGTAGCTGTATCGGGTACAGGTGTTGCACTTACACCATCCTTATCTGTAACGCCAACATCGTTGGCATTTGGTAATGTTACTGCCAATACAACTTCTGCAGAAAAAACATATGCTGTCTCAGGAGTTAACCTTTCTCCTGCAAGTGGAAGTATTACTGTTACTGCACCTACTGGGTATCAACTTACAACCACCAGTGGTTCAGGCTATGCAACATCTACAACGATTGCTTATAGTGGAAGTACATTAGCAGCTACTACTATCTATGTAGTATTTAACCCAACGGCTGCACAATCTTATACAGGTACTATAACCAATGCAGGTGGTGGAGCTGCTACTCAAAATGTAGCTGTATCGGGTACGGGTGTTGTGCTTACACCGGCTTTATCTGTTACACCTACCTCATTGGCATTTGGTAATGTAACTGCCAATACAACTTCTGCAGAAAAAACATATGCTGTATCCGGAGTTAATCTTACACCGGCAAGCGGAAGCATTACTGTTACTGCACCTACAGGTTATCAGTTAACAACAACCAGTGGCACTGGTTATGCAAGCTCTGCAACAGTTAGTTATAGCGGAGGTTCATTAGCTGCAACTACTTTGTATGTTGTATTTAAACCGACAGCCGCACAATCTTATACAGGAAACATTACGAATGCCGGTGGAGGTGCCGCTACTCAAAATGTTGCAGTATCGGGTACCGGTGTAGTACTTACTCCGGCTTTAACTGTATCGCCTGCATCTTTAGCATTTGGTAGTGTAAATATTAATACAACATCGGCAGAGAAAACTTATTCTATCTCAGGAGTTAATCTTACACCCGCAAGTGGAAGTATTACTGTTACTGCACCTTCGGGTTATCAGGTAACTACCACCAGTGGTTCGGGTTATGCTTCATCTGCAACGGTTAGTTATAGTGGTGGTTCATTAGCTGCTACTACTTTGTATGTTGTATTTAAACCAACTGCAGCACAATCTTATACAGGAAATATTACCAATGCCGGTGGAGGTGCTACTACACAAAATGTTGCGGTAACCGGTACAGGTACGCAGGTGGTTTCTTCTTCTACTATTATTTATGTATCGCCTACGGGTAGCGATTCCAATCCCGGTACATTTGCTTTGCCTTATGCAACCATTACCAAAGCGATTGCACAGGTAACTGCAGGAGATACCATTTATGTACGTGGTGGTAACTATACTACTACTAAAGTTATCAGCATATCCAAAAGCGGTACGGCATCTGCCAAATATTATCTGTTGGCTTATCCCGGTGAACGACCGGTATTGGATTGCTCCTCCATGTCTGTTAGCGGTAGCAACAGAGGTATTAATTTAACAGGAAGCTATTGGTATATTAAAGGCATTAGTATTTATCATGCCGGTGATAATGGAATGAACATTAGCGGCTCGAATAATACAGTTGAGTTCTGTTCCTTCTATGAAAACAGCGATACCGGTTTACAACTGGGCGTTGGTGCAGCCAATAATCAAATTATTAATTGCGATTCGTATTACAATGCAGATCCTGCCAATGGCAATGCCGATGGTTTTTCTCCTAAGTTAGATGTAGGCAGCGGCAATTATTTTTACGGTTGCCGTGCATGGCAAAACTCCGATGATGGCTATGATGGTTATTTAAGAGGCACGGACAATGTAAATACAACATTGGAAAATTGCTGGGCATTTAAAAATGGTTATTTAAAAGATGGCAGTCAAAGTGCCGGCAATGGCAATGGTTTTAAAATGGGCGGCAGCGATGACAAAACATTGAACCATAATTTTACGTTGAAAAACTGTCTCTCTTTCCAAAACCTTGTAAAAGGATTTGATCAGAATAATAACAAAGGCTCTATGACTTTGTATAACTGTACAGCTTTTAGCAACGGCTCTTATAATTTCAGTATTCCATCTGCATTAAATAGTGGTCATACAGCTACTATTACTAATTGTATCTCTTTAGGCAGTACGCTTAATTTAGGAAGCTTTGTGGTGCAGACAACTGATAGCTGGAGCAGTGGTTTTTCAGTATCGGCGGCAGATTTTTTAAGTACAGATGCTACACCGGCTTATGGGCCAAGGAATGCAGATGGAAGCCTGCCTAACAGTAACTTTATGCATCTTGCTGCTACCAGTCATTTAATAGATCGTGGTACAAATGTGGGCTTACCTTTTAACGGGACAGCACCGGACCTGGGTTGTTATGAAACATCCGGAACCGGCAGTCGACCTGCATTTAGTGTGGCTCCGCTTTCTACGCTTTCGGTAGCACCCAATGTATTTACAACATCAGCACATATTGATTTCAGCACAGCAAACGGCGGCAATGCGTATGTAGCAGTAGTAAATAATTTTGGGCAGATTGTGGCAGTACTTTATAACGGAACCACTGTAGCCGGAAACGACTATACACTTCAATTTAATGCAGGTGCTTTGTCGCCGGGCATTTATTATGCTGTATTGCAAAATGGTACGGATAAAATGGCACAGCCAATGGTAATTGGTAAATAGATATTGATCTTTCTATTTTATAAAGCGGCACAGGATTTATTCCTGTGCCGCTTTTTTTTATGTCTATTTCTTACGTTTTATCTGCTTTTAGAAATCCATATTTGTTAAATTTTTTCAGGATTGTTTTTATTGTAATTAAAATTATTCATATTTGATAATAATTTCATCTTAAGTAACACGTACCAACCTTTTCCCTCTTAATTTTTTAGGATAGTTCTTGAGAATATTTCTGTGTAGCAGGTATTTGCTATGGTGTAAGCAGGTTAAATAATTGTGTTTGTAAGAGGCATATTACCGGTTACAGAAAGAACAATGGCTGACTGGCAAGATATTACGCTTACAGTGATTAAAACCACGCTGACTTGATAAATAACAATGTTGACAGCGGTTAGAACAACACTGACTTGATAAATAACAACGCTGACAGCGGTTAGAACAATACTGACTTGATAAATGACAATGCTGTATGGACAAAATATCATACTTACAGCAACTTGAATGACAGTGACTTGATAAATAATAATGCTGACAATGGTTAGAACGATACTTGCTTGATAAATGATAATATTCTCAACCAATTGTTTGCTTTTATTGGCAGATTGATTTTGTATTTATTCTTAACAATTATAAACGTTACAACATGACTACACGAAATGAAAATTACATGACTATGGTGGCGGCTACCATTAAAGTATTGGACAACAACGAGGCCGTATGGGTTACCAACAATCCTTTTAACGCTTTGGTAAAAAGCATTAAAGAAGATAGCCGACTTGTACAGGATGCGCAAAAGGGCGGAAGCAATATCAGTACCGGGGCTACACAGGATAAAGAAACTGCGGGTGATTTGGCTATTGCTTTGGCAGTAAAGCTATCTAAGCTGACACAGGTATATGCCCTTGAGAAAAACAATATGACCTTGCATAATCAGATAAGGTTAACCCGTTCTGGTTTAGACTTTTATGGTGATGCCGAACTTGTACCGGTATTGGAAGATTTCAGGCAACGGTTGGCTTCTTTAGATCCTGAAGTGACGGAGTACGGTGTAACAGCAGCAGAAATAGCCCGGCTTGAAACACTTACCAGTGCATTTGATGCAATTAAAAGCAACCCAAGAATTATTATTACCGAACGTAAAAGCCATAATACCAATATCCCTGCGCTTATCCGCCATATACGCCTCAGCCTTAGTAAGATTGATAAACTAATAAATATATGGGCTGATAGCTTTCCGCAATTTTTGAGCAACTATACCAATGCCCGTATTATAATTGATTTGGGTGGAAGGCATGAAAAACCTGTGCCGCCGGTGGCTTAGATAATTTAACCTCCGTTGGTTTTCTACTAACGGAGGTTTTAAATAGTAAAGCATTTGATCTATAACCAAATCTATTCTATATGCTGCTAGAATCGATGAACGAAAAAGAAATTACAGCACAGCTACAACAGGAGTATAGAAAAATACTTGATACCACATTGCCGAGGATAAGCCATGAATATGAAAAGGAAAGAAAGAAATTAAAAATAGACAAAACCCGCACTTACCATAAAGAATACTGTATAAAAACGGCAGGTAAAAATAGCTGGATGATTTTTGTGGGTAAACAACCTTCCGTTCCAAAGTTTAAAGATGCGTATTCTACTTACCAGGTATGCTGTACTTATTATCATACTAAAAAAGGGTTGCAGATTTTTGTACCTGAACCAACACAGACTTTATTAATGGTTTATTACGGACATTTTTTTAAACGTTATAATGAACGGCTTCATCTTAACCTGCCCGATACGCTTGCTGCTGTAAAACATTATTTCAAAAACAATATTTATTTACATGCCGATATATGGGCTGAAAAAGAGCACATATATGCTGTTGCTATTACTAAATACGGATTGATGTTGGGAAATGTGATGTACGAAAATAAATGGGTGTTATGGAAAACTTTTGTAAGCCGCGACCTGTTGCGAAAAGACCAGGATGAAATGGAAATTGAATTGATAACCCAGCTGCAAGCTCAAATAGCTGAGAAACTTGAAAAGAATGAACCGTATGATAAAATGAAGTTGCAGAATACGATGAGTATTTTGTATGCATTAACGGATAAAAATATTGTTGAGTGAAAAGTACTTTAGGATAAGATAGGTCTGTGAAAATATCGACCACGAAAGAAAATTAAATTTTTTGTATCATTTATTGCAGAAATAAAAATTAAATCCTATTTTGTCTTTAATTCGTATTCAGAATACCTTACCTCTTGCGCTATTGAATCCGGGATGTCTACCACATTAAATCAGTAAGTTTTTAGTTTTTGTATTGTTGATGTATTCACAAATACGCATGGAGTCATTGTGAACCGTTAATCCGGTATGCAAATGATAAATTGTAATTGTATATTTTTTATGGCAGGTATGTACACCTGCTTTTTATAAAACAGGCAAGCCGAAAACTGATTAGAGTAGGCAATATAAACCCGACTAAAATGAAACATTTAATTATTATTCTTATTGCGATGATTATGACAAGCAATCTTTTTGCACAACGTGGAAGAAGACCTTATTATGGCGGTGGGCATCATACAGCAAGTCATGGAGGTTCTTATCCCGGAAGTGTAAATTCTCATCATAAAGGCGGGCATTATGTAAATCCAAGTTCGGATAATCGCTATGGGATACATTCAACAGGCAGGCGGAGAAGGCGTTAGATTTTTTAATTGTTGGTCTATGATATTATAAAATAAAATTTATGGAAACTTTTAAAGAGGAAGTGGGCATATTTCAATTCTGGAAAAGAAGACAAAATATAAGAGCACCTAAAAAAAACAATCTAGGCCAAAATAAAAAACGGATTTTGGATTTAGGGAATAATACTATTGCACAAATAAGAATAGTTTCACTCATAGTGAGTACTGTCTTTACATATTTAGCAATTACTAAACCGTTTAAAAAAATATTTACTGAACAAATATCTAGTATAGAGTTTAGCTTAATTTTTAAGTTGCTTTTAATACTTTTATTTTACTCGAAGGTTTCGGGAATTTTAACAGATATTAAAGAAATGCAAAGAGAGCTTAAAGTTTATAAATACAAAATACCATTCGGTATTTACGTTTGTGGAATTTTATATAGTATTAATTTTATTGGCTTACTATTTTTTGTAGATAACTTAATTATGTTTTGCGCTTTGCTATCATTCTTGTATGTGATTTATTTGTTGTTTTGGCAAATTTTGACTCCTTTTTCTTTAGATCTAATTAAAGAAACGTATAAATACAATACTTTAAATTGCTTAGAAATAGACAAGTTGCAGAATAAAATAATGTATAGTTACTTTTCAGGCTATTGGGTTAAAGATGTGGTTTATTATGTAATTGCACCCTCTTTAGCAGGAATTATCCTTTTTTTCAGCAAGTACGATTTATTAATTGATAATTCTTTAAAGGTAACTTCAAGAGGTGTTATAATATCAAGTATGATATTTCTTGGGGCTTGCATTTCAGAAGTAATTGTTTGGACGAAACGCTTAAAAAGAAAATATCAGATTAGATATTTAGATCAAAATTATGAGGCCATAGTTCAACGATTTAAATAATATGCGATTTACAATGATTATAGATTATAGAAATGTTTAAAACTAATACTCAACAAATAATAAGCTGAAATATGATACTTAGGAAATTTCAACTTGGCAATAATGCAAAAACTTACATTGATACATTGTATTTACCTTTGCAAAACAATTAAGCAACTTCCTTCTTAATAATAATGCCGTGCGTATAGAAGGTTTCTACCCCATAAAATTTGTGCTTAACTTTAATGGAAATATTTTTTACAAAAAGTTTGGACAAAATAGAGACCACTAAAATGGGTGAACTACTTACACATTACATATTGCCGGATGATTTTATAAAGTGAGATTTGCCGGATACAACTATTTTTTACAAAACAGATAAATCTACCGAGAAGAATAAAATAATCTAAGTCAGAATTTATTATGCTTTTTATTAGATGGACAAAAAGAGGTATTTAGTGGTCAGGATAATCGTTTATTAAATCTGTTTCTCGTTTATTTAATGGAAGTGACAGATACAAAGCTCCTGGGACAATTGATAAAGCTGAAGTCTGAGTTGAGCCGATAAAAATTATAACTGCGAATTCCTTTATTATTTAAAATTGATTTGAAGCCATCAACAGATAAGCCGATTACTTAATACATTATGTCAGAAAATTTAAAAAAACATATACGCAAGTTCATTAAAATCACGGATGAAGATTATTTGAAGATTCTTCCTTATTTTACAATTATTGAAACTCCTAAAAAACAAAACTTATTGACCGAAGGAAAAATATGTACCAATAATTATTTTGTAAGTAAAGGATGTTTGCGGATGTTTTTTATAAATGAGAAGGGTATAGAACAAACCATACAATTTGCGTTGGAAAATTGGTGGATTGCAGATTACGCTTCTTTCTCCTCTCAAAAGCCTTCAGAGTTTTATATTCAGGCAGTTGAAAAATCAGAAATAGTTGCGCTTGATTTTTCGGCACAGGAAGAATTATTACAACAATTTCCTGCCATGGAGCGATACTTCCGCCTGGTACATCAAAGAGCACATGCAGCGGCTCAATTCAGAATCAAGAATTTATATACCATGTCAAGAGAAGATCTGTATCATCAGTTTAATAAACTGTATCCGGAGTTTGTACAACGTATACCTCAATACTTATTGGCTTCTTATTTAGGCTTTACGCCGGAATATTTAAGCGAAATACGCAGCAAACGAATTTCTTAAACCTGTTTAAGAAAAACAACCGGAGGCAGATGTTAGCTTTGTTCTATTAAATCAAATAAAATGGAACAAAGAGTAAACATCCAACAAACCCATCCTGAAGCCTATAAAGCTTTATATAGCTTAGCTGCCGGCCTAAACAAATCCGGTCTTTCACCAATTTTAAAACATCTTATAAAAGTAAGGGCTTCGCAACTTAATTCCTGTGCCTATTGTATGAATATGCATACCAAAGAAGCATTGGCGATTGGCGAAACACAACAGCGCTTATTTGTGTTAAGTGCCTGGAGAGAAACCAATCTTTTTACTGAAGAAGAAAAGGCTTTACTTGCATTAACAGAAGAAGTAACACTGATAGCTAATAAAGGAGTGAGTGATACTACTTACAATGCAGCAGCAAAGTTTTTTAGTGCAGAAGCCATTGCTGAAATAATTCTGCTAACCATTTTAATGAATGCATGGAACAGGATTGCAGTAAGTACACATATGCAGGTGGATAAATAAAATTACCAATTATAATAAGGCCCCGATAGAAATTATCGTGGCCTTATATAACTTCCTTTAAATTATTTCTGGATCAGCATATTGTTAAGTACAGTAAGTTTTGCACTGCTTAGTACAGTAATTGTTGCACCTTCTTCTAAGGTTTGCGGTGTATTTAATATACAATTACCGCTAATAATAATTTCAGAACCTTTTAATATATCAGCCGGAGGAATCAGATTATTCAGCCAGTTAGCCGCATCACTCCAATTGCCATTGCCGGTAAATGAATAAACGATGTGTTGATAGTTTAAGGTAAAGCCGGCATTGTATCCATAGCTTTCCCCTCCCGCTACACCATACGCTATTGCAGTAAAAGAAGAATCGGATCTTAATGTATGCAAGGCGGGGTAGGATACTTTAAGTTTAGCATAATAATAAGCTGTATCCCCGGGATGTTGAACAAATGCATTTACAATAAGGATGCTGCCTGCACTGCCATAAGCTGTTCCTGTAAAGCTGCTGGTTCCTGTATCGACGGTATTCATTCCATCCAGCATGAAACTATTGATACCGGTTTTTTTTATAATAACATTTATATAAGAGCCTCCCAATGAATTGTTGTTAAAATTTGCTGAATATAAGGAAAGCAAATTAGATCCCTGATCTATAGGACTTAAGATAATCATTTCCGGATCGCCGCTACCATTATCACCTTGTGCAGCAGTTTTGCAACTAGGAGTTGTAATGTATTGTGTTACCATTATTTTTTTGTTGCTCACTATTAAATTCGGTGTATTGCTTTCTATCTGATAATACGAATTTTTGATTAAAGAAGCGGTGGATAAAACAGTGCCATTTACATTTACAAGAGCGGTACTATCTGCAACGGTTATACGAAAAATATTATACTCCATAGTTTTAGTAGGCACTGTAAGATATTTGGTGCCCCAGGCAATTTGTGGAAACATCTGTTGGATAAGATTATCAGAGCCTGATACATTATTGCAGGAAGCTGTATTTATTATAACTCTTCCATTGCCTGCAAATACACTGATTTTTTTTGTTGGATCTGCTGAACTTACGGTAGTTCCTGATAAATCTGCACCTGTATTATTTGTAGGGATGACTCCCATTGCATTGAATATTTGCCCTTTGTTCAGAGTAATTCTATATGTAATACCTGAGTGATATAAGATATCGGTAGTTGGAGTAGGAGTAGCGACGAAAAGCGTATTAGTGCTTGAATCTATAATGTCATTTGCCGGTGTAAAATCAACTTGCGTACTATCTTGTTGAGCAATTACATAAAAAAATGAATTGGGAGAACCTTGGTTGGTAAGGCCGCCTATTGTTTGTACTGTATAAGTATTGCCCCCAATAGCATTTGGTAATACCAATGTAGCCCCCGCAGAATTATTGATAGCATAAATATGCTGCCAAACAGCAACAGGCTGTGACGCATTAATATGAATTGCTCTATTTGAAATACCTGTATAATACAATCTTGTATCAGGCATTCCTGCTGCATTAAATACATCATTCGGATTGCCTATTGGAAAACCGGTAACAGTTACTTCACTATTGGCCGGTACAAATACAACTTTTGGAAATCCGGTAGCAAGTGGGATGTTTGGTAACGAAACAGTAACAACTGCAGGTGTGCTGCCTCCAACAATATAAAATTCTGTAGCGGCTGCATTCGGGCTTTTTTTGCTCATGGATTCTTCGTAGCCAAAGCCTGCCCAAAAATCATTTCCGAAATTCGATTGGTATAAACTTGTTGTAACCGTGAGGTTAGAATCTACATATACCTGAAGAGAAACCGTATCGCTTATACAACCCAGGCCTGTACCAATTACATGCTTAGCAGTATACAAACCCGGTGCGGCATAAATATGTGATGGATTTTGTAATGAGGAACTATCACCGTCGCCAAAATTCCAATACCAGGTTGATACAGTTCCCTGACCACCGTAGGAAAAATCGTTAAAGATTATTTTTCCGGATACGCCTGTGTCTTGTATATAATTATAATTTGCTGTAGGAGGTCCATATACCGTTATTGTTTTAACGGCAGTATCGGTAAGGGAACCACAACCCGAAATTCCGGTTATTAATTGAACAGGGTAATTGCCCGGAGCAGTATAAGTATGTGTGATAGAATCGGCTACGTTGCTTAATTTGGTTCCGTCACCAAACGTCCAGTTGTCTTTTGCAGTTCCAACAAGTCCTTTATTATTTAATAGAAATTGAACAGTATAGCTGCCCTTTCCGCAAGGTGTTTGATTGTATAGAAAAGAATCGGCAATGGGTGGGTTGGTTCTTACGGTTGCGTTTGCTGTAAAAGTATTGGTGCAACCTTCAATACTATAAATTGTTACTGCAACAGGATATATG
>Ga0206875_1115_pt1 | contig 19982 bp, 12 predicted proteins | sample Alteio_BWOrgCont_9_FD_152616 | JGI IMG/M metagenome (GOLD analysis project Ga0206875, IMG submission 152616) | Enriched cells from forest soil in Barre Woods Harvard Forest LTER site, Petersham, Massachusetts, United States -... | ecosystem: Environmental > Terrestrial > Soil > Temperate forest > O... | reverse complement strand
ATATATGATGTATTTAATAATGGCCACAAAGAAATAATTCTCGGTTCATCGTGTAACCCGGTACTTACCTGCTTTGCTGGGGCTACAGGAAACATAATATGGCAAACACCTTTCGGGGGGACAGATTCGCCACCATCAATAGATAATGACAGCTCGGGAAAACCTCAAATATTAGTTGGTGATTTTGAAGGAAGGCTTAATTGCTTTACAGCCGATAGCGGCCATTTGAAATGGCAGGTGATGGTTGATGATAGCGCTGCCATTGAAGCCTCACCTGCTTTGGTTGATATTAATGGAGACGGCCAGCCCGATATTATTGTATGCACATGGAGCCATGCAGCTTCGGGTGACAGCAGTGCTGTATATGCTTATGATGGGTTTACACATAAACTACTATGGGAGAATCCTATTCCGGCCGATGTTATATATCATGGCGCCGCTTTTGGCCCGGTTAGTGAAGATGGCCACTCTGAACTGGCAATAACGTCATACGACGGCCATGTATATTTATTGAACGGGCCCGATGGAAAACTAAAATGGACATATCCTACAACCGGACTGGCATACATTGGCGACCCTGTAACTATCGGGAGCATAAAAAATGACGGGCATTTAGAAATGGTTTACAGCGGAGGATATGGAGAAGAGGATGCACTGGACAGAAATGGTAATTTACTGTGGAGTTTTTTTATGCCGGCGTATGAATCTTCTTTTCGTGGTGCGGTATTGGCAGACGTAAATAACGATGATACGCTTGATATAGTATTTGCCTGTTCCGACGGAAAGGTTTATGCCCTTAATGGTAGTCGTGGCAACCTGCTATGGGATATTAACCTTCGGGACGACTATGGGGACTCGAACTTTACACTCGAGCACGGCCCCGTTATTGCAAGTTTTAAAAACGATGATACACTCGATATTTTTGTTGAAGGCGGACATACCTTCTACCCTAATATTGACAGTGACTTCGGAAGGGCTTATGCCCTTAAAATCGGACCCGGAAAAGAGCCGGGATGGAAAATGTTCCAACACGATTATGCACGGAGCAATTGCGTTTGCAATCCTTTCCCGGATGCAATAAATGAAATTAATATCACTCCATTAAAAACTTCTGATTACCCTAATCCATTTTCTAATAATATCACCTTTAATGTTTTGCTAAATAAAAGCTCCGGGCTCTCGGTGGTAATATATAACGCGCAGGGAGTAGCAGTTAAAACTTTTACAAATGAACGGTTACCTGCGGGTAATTATACATTTACCTGGAATGGTAAAGGTGATTACGGAAACGATCTGGCAGACGGTGTTTATTACTGCAAGCTAATTGCAGATAAAAATACGGCAGTAAAAAAGATTGTCTTATCAAGATAATATAGTGCGGAAACCTACTTGAACATCTTCTTCAGATCTTCAATGCACTTAATATTATCTGGCTGCTTCATTGAGCCTTTAACCTGTGCTTTTTCTTTATCGGTAAGGTGCCAGCTGAGCGATATATCGTCGGTGCCGGTATTATCTATCTGGAAACTGATAACACTAACTTTACCACCATACCAGCGGCTCATATATTCCAATACACGGTCTTCCTTATAATTTTCAACCGGGAAAAGATTGCTGTAAAACCTGTTTACAGGAAAGGTAAAACTTTCAATAAGGTTATGTGGCGAATTATCGCGTATGGCAGGTTGTTTATACTGGTCTCTTATTTGTATAATTATAATCCTGTCGGCATTATCGGCCAGCCATTTCCTGAATGTGTAAACATACTTAACCGATTCTTCTAACCCGAAATTATCCAACAGCCCCGCATCCATAGCTTCTATGGCGGGTTCGCTTGGCAGCATGGTTATAGGTGTAATATAAGGGAAGGTGGCATTCATGCGCAGGGCGCTGGTAAAGCAAAGGTTCTGTGCATCCTGGTTAGCAAACAAGCGGGTAAACTCAACCGATTGTGTCATGGGGCTATAGCGCAGGTTGCTGTCAACATCATAAGCGGTCATAAACGAAACGCCTTGTGATGAAATAATAAGCTTGCGGCCATCATTTACAATAGTTGGTGTAATAAGCATCATAGGTATTATGGCCTGCTCTTCGGGTAAGCGGTAATCTTTTAAACGCTTATTCAATACACTGTCGGTATTTTCATCCAGTTTTTCTTCAAAAGCAAAACCACGATCTTTAGTATAGGTATATTTTCCGTCGTTAAATTTTTGCAAACGGAAAGCAAGGTCATTGGTGGCAATGGTAAATGCCATAGGGTTCAATATATCGCGCGATATGTTGGCCAAATACCTCGGGTCATCCGGGTCAACCGGTTGTCCATATTCCTTTCGCAGGTACATCTCACGGTAATATGCGGCACCAACCAACCCACCCGATGAACCTGTAATCAGTTCTGCACGCTCAAAAAACTTACCATGAAATACACTATCTAAATATTTCAGAGTATAATATGTCCACATAGCCGAACGCAAACCGCCACCACTGGTATTAATAATAATAAACGGTGGCCTGTCGGCATTGGCAACATCCGAATTTTTATCTTTCCATAAGTTAAGTATGCCCAGCATGTGGTTTTTATCATGTAGTTGCAAACTACGATCGTTGTTCAACTTATTAAACTCCTCAAAAGAATATGCGGCAGGTGCAGCATTATAATTAAGCCCGTAAGCTTTAGCTGCAAACCATTGCCAGTGTGTGGAAGAAAAATAATTAATTACCAGCAGAATACCAAGCACACCTATAGTGGTCCAGCCGCGCAACCAATTATGTATGGCGCTAACCAACATGGTAAAAATGGTAAATAGCAGAAATACGCTGGCGGCCGCAGGAACCATAAGCAAAGGGTTATCGCGAAAAACACCCAATAACAACAGGCTTATAATAGCCACCACTTCAAACACGGCCCCGGTTTGGTGGTTTTGCCTGAATATACGTTCGAGCATTTTATGATCATAGTGCTCATAGCCCCGGGCAAGCCTTACACTCATATTTCCTGCCAGGTACGTTTCAATATGCCAGGTACGGTCGGCATAAACAGCAGCGTTATGCGATGCGGTTTCCCATTGCATGCCATAGCCCAGCCTTACTTTCTCTTTTTTAAATGTTACCCTCGATGCCTTTTTAGGGCCGATGCCAAATACCTTGAATATATTTTTATCGAAAAGATAGAAATAGGCCATGGTGAGAGATAGAAAGGCAGTTACACCCAGCAGGAATCCGCCTACATGTATCCATACCGCCGAAATTGTAAGATTATCGTAAGAACGGTTTTGAAACTCGCACAAAACAAACGTAATAAGGAAGATAAGAGGTATCAGGCAGTTGTTGAGTATGAATATAAAGAAGGGGCGATCGAGCGTTGCCAGGAAAGGGAAACGAAAACTGTTTACAATATAACTGGAAACATTGTAGGACATTATAAAACCACCACACGAAAAACCCAGCAGGAAATAAGAGGTAAAACTTACATGGTTAAAATATTCAGGATATAAGAAAAGGTATGGCACACCATATTTACCTGCAATTGCTTTGGTGATGAACCCAAAAAAAAGCGCCCAGATAAATACAAATACGAGGTTCTCTTTAATGGTTACCAAAAACAACTGCAGCGGAAAGAAGTAAAAACTCCTCCTTAGCTTCTGATGTTTTTTAAATAATATCTGCATACACCTCCAAAGTAAAAAGTCAATAAGGTTTATAAAGTTTGTAAAGTTTCTTTTACTCTTTACTTTATAAACTTTATAACTTTCAACCATTCATTGTTCACTACTCCATTTTCTCTTTTACAGGTTCTGAATGATCTTCTCCTTAGGGTATTTTACGGAATAAGAGAAAGTAAGTTTCCTCGTCTCGCCCGGAGCGAGTGAAATATGCCATGTAAGCTTGCCTGTATCGGTGTTTTGAGATGCACCGCTCTTATCAATTACTTCTATAACAATATCCTTATCAGTAGTTACCGGCACCTGGTCGAACACCTCTATTTTAGTTGAATCGGTATGGGTATTACGTATGGTTATTGAATAGGCAAACACCTGTGTTCTATTGGTACCAATCCATTTGGTTGAGCACAGTTCCCTCACGCGTTCACGCTTCACAATAAGTTTTTTATCCATACCCAACGAGAAGCTTATGGTATCGGTAGTGCTTTGGGCATTAATGTATGATTTACCCACATAAGCACCGGCGTAGTAAATATTAACCTCGCCCGGCAGCAGGTCCAGATCTTGCCAGTGGATAACATCGGCCATTAAGAAAGCATCTTGCTTAAGCTTAGGTGTGGTTTGGTTGCGGTATAAAGCAGGAAGGTCTATCTTTTTAATATCTACAGTATGGGTTTTGCCATCTGTTGGTAAGGTATATGGCACATCAATATGAAACTCCACCGCCAATTGACTTTCATTAGTGGTAGTATTTACCGTGCTAGTATTATATACAGCATTTGAATTATTAACCGTTACCTCATTTAAAGCTAAATGGTCTTCCATTTCAGCTTTTTGTGCAACGGGTGCAGGAGATGCACCATATCCACTCGACCTGTAACGTGATGACTTATCGCTATTATAATAAGTCTGCTGAAAACTCAAATACCAGGGGTTTAAAAATGGGGCTGTTTGGCTAACTTCAGGATTCGATGTTGAGAGTGTCAGGTCAACATTGTTCCAGTCATCGCCGGTATGCTGGTAAACACTTGCCTTATAGGTAAGTTCGCAGTTATGCTTAATATCTTTGGCACGCAGGTCATAAATAGGGCTCCATCCGGCAGAATAAGTAAGGTACGATAAACGGAAGCTAAGGCTTTGCGCATGTTCACTGGTTACAATCGCTTCCACATCGGTTGCCAGGGTATCGGTGCGGCTCCTCCACTCTAACATTTCACTGTTTATCTTATTCAGTTTGCCCTGTATAAACCTTTCCTTTTTACGCATCATCATAAGTGAATCATCAATATGTGCCACCTGGTGCACATAAAAATCATACATGGCTTTTACGGTTGCTGCATTGGTGCCATTGTTGGCACCCGCTGTGTTGCGGTTATTATCTAACAGGCTTTTGCCTGCTTCCATAATGGTAATTTCATTTCTCAACCTCTCCATTTCATCGTTCAGTACATTTATTGAATCTGACCATTTTCTTGTTCTTACATTTTTTTTGCTTTCGCTCAAATAGTCTTCGTATGAAGTAACCGAGAGTATGGTAATATCGCCTGTCGATGAAAGTTGTATACTTTCCTTATCTATATAAGAAGGTAGTCCATGAAATACTACTGTTGTTTTCCCTTCAGGCAATTGAGCCTGTACTTCGTGCGTTAGTATGGCACCGCTTAAATAAACGGTTACCTTTTTAACAGGCGGTGTAAGGTCTAATGGGCTTTGCGCATTTGCCGCTAAAGCAATAATAGACGATAAGATTAAAATATTTTTTTTCATGGAGAGATGTTATATGGTGTAAATATAATTGAATTATGAGTTAGCAGTTATGAATTATAAGTTTTAGAACAATGAGTATATTTTACAAATATTCAATATAATGGATGAAGGATTGATGAAGCCAATTAAATTAAATATGCTGCCCGCGACTCATAACTCATAATTCATAACTTATAATTAACTATTACTATCTTTACCATTATAAAACTGTTTTAAATGGAAGAATTACACGCTTCGCCCCCTGCAGCGCACCATTCATACGCCACCTTCTGGAGGAGGCTTTCCGCATTTATTATCGACAACGCACTTATTCATTTATTATTCCTGCCTTTTGTGTTTATATACCTGAAAGAAAAAGGAATCTGGGACCTTTTAATAATGGCAAAAGAGGCGCATGACAGAGGCTTTTCGGTAATGGACAGTTCTATGAGTTTTACTATTTTATTTGGCTCGTTTTTTAATACCATTCTTATAATGGTGGCTGCCCGCACCATTTTCGATATGCTATACCATGGCCTTTGGGAAGCATCGCGCTACCAGGCCACCCCGGGTAAAATGGCGGCAAATATCAAGGTGGTCGATGAGCATGGCAACAGGCTTACCCTTGCACGATCATTAGCACGTAATTTTCTTAAAATTTTATCGAATATTACCTTTTTCATTGGCTATATAATGGCATTGGTAACCGAAAAACACCAGGCCCTGCACGATAAAATTTCTAACTGTTTTGTAACCCGCGATGTTTACGAAGCTGCTCCTATACCTAATGTTGAGTATGCAGGCTTTTTAAGAAGACTGTTGGCGATTCTCCTCGATTTTATTTTAATTTCCATATTGGTTTCTCCGTTAAAAATGTTTCTTATAACAGGAAGCCAGGGCGCAATGGAAATATTTTTCCATAACATACAGCACCCCGAGAACCAGATCATGCCTAACATTGATGAAATTATAAGGGAATCATGGATTGGCATTACAACTACTTTCCTCACCTTTTTCTATTTCGCCTCATTCGAATCATCAAGGTTCCAGGCTACACCGGGTAAAATAGCTATTGGCATACGCGTTACCGATATGAATGGCCACAGGCTTTCGTTCTGGAGAGCAGCAGGCAGGTATATTGCCAAATATGTTTCGAATATTACCCTTTTAATAGGATACATTATGGCAGGCGCTACACCTAAATCGCAGGCACTGCACGATGAACTGGCCGATACCCTTGTAATTAAGAGCCAGGTACCTAAGTAATTAAGAATTATGAGTTATGAATTATGAATGACGAAATAGCTCATCGCCTATAATTACATATTAGCTATATGAAAATCACTTTAATAGCGCTATTCTCATTACTCCTGTTATTTACCGGATGTTATCCTTCGCACAAATCAATGGAAACATCTCCCACCTGGAATGTTTATGATTATGCTATTTCATTTAAACTGAAAGATACCATTGAAATAAAAATAGTTGAGTATATACCGGCATTTTGTAATTGCGGAGTTCTTGCATGCGCATCTAACTGTATTGGAATTACTCCAACCAATGACACTATCAGGGTTATTTGCCTATGTGATACTAACGCATTTACAGCCGGCATGAAAGTTTGGGTTGTACCCGTAACGTATGAATTAAAGAGAGGAGAGTGTGCAGTAGCTATGAACAGCCTTAGTGAGCCTACTCCATCGGCCATTCAGTTGAAGAAATACAGAACAACTGATGGAGAACTTTTCCTAAAAAAGTGACATCAATCAATATTTCTCCGCAAACTCAATCTAAAATATTTCACTACTTTTGTATTCCCCGAATGATTTGATTATGAGGCTAAAGCTATTGACGTTATTGGTTTTTCTATCAGGAATTACATTAGTTAATGCACAGGCGCCGGTCGATTCGAACGGCGTGCCGCTTATAGTGCGAAGAGGGTTCAATGAAGAGCATTCCGATTTTTCTAAAAAGACGGAATGGTTTGTGTTAAAGCACCCCCACGATGAACCAGAATACATTGCTTTTTTTGATGAAACCGGGGGCTGGACGGGACGTGTATTTGTTGACTCACGCGGACACTTAAGCGATGTCGTAGCCAAGCATATCGATTCTGTCCCTAAAGCAGTACAGGCAAAATTCAATGCCCAGCACTTTGGCGTAAAGGTTATACAATGGAGTAATGAATATTACTACCCACCCTATAAGTACTCGGTAAACTTTTTTAATAACATGCACGAGTATATTGTAAAGTACGATTCGGCTGCCCGTATATCTAACACCATGATCCTCGTTCCCAACGATTCATTACCCACAACATCACAGGCATACTTAAAAAAGCAGTACAGTAACTTCCTGAATAAAGAAACATGGCCACTGCGTATTAATATTGATTCTGCTAATGTTAAGACCTACCAGGTAGGTATTCGTAAAGACAAGCTGAATTATTTCAGAGTAATCTTCAACTCAAGCGGCGAGTATATTAAGTCTGATATTATAAAGATCAGGGAAGGGGAATAAACATTCGATATCGAATAACAAACATTGAATAGCGAATAATGAAGTTAAAGTCTTTAGAGTCCTAAAATTCTCACCCTACCAACTAGGTTCTGTTCAATAATTATTTATTACCCTATTGTCAATTCCTAACTATTTTTATATCTTTACTATGTTTAACTAATGGTGGTAACCAATAGGTTATTGATTTACTGCTCTTAATAGCTCCTCTAAAAATTGTGTTACCATGAAAAAAAATATCTTATTCTTTTTAGTATATCTCTGTTGCTTTTTATACAGTAAAGCACAAACTCCGTACACAACAAAAATCACTAACTGCTCCTCCGGAATATATACTTCAACCAATGCGCATATTTGCCCTGTAAATCTTGATTCGGCTACCATTCAGGCAACTGCTGGCTGGCCCTTTGGAGCAGGATATAAATCCATAACTGATCTTCATGTATTAGTAAACCAAACCTATACAATTAGTTGCGGTGCAATAGTCGACTATAACACTATACAAATAGATTCAGGCGGGGTGCTTGAAATAATGCCTGGCAACGGCTGGACATATTTAGGGTGCAAGGGCTCATTTATTTTAAATGGGACAATATTAGGCGGTGGAACTTATTCTACAGGATTGAATACACTATATAAAACATATCTGGTTTCAGATACTGGCACATTGTCAGGAGATACTACTTCATGGACATTTATGCAAGGAGGTGGTGGAAATGGTGGTACCGGCTCGGCAGCATATGACTATCCTGGTACACCTAACTATTCCACAACTAACCCTGGAGGTAATGCAAATTATGGAAACGGTGGCGGTGGAAGCGGTGGCGGAGGTACAGGTTTTAATGGAGGCGGGGGTACAGGTTTTTTCCCCGGATATGTTGGTGGTGATGCAACTGACTCGACCAGCGGATATGGGGGCCAGGGCAATTCGGGCTGGGGAGACCAACCCAGCTCCGTTAAAATATATGCTCAGAATGGAAACACATCAAGCGATCAGACTAATAATAAAACATCAAGCTATGTTCCGGGAAGTTCGGGTGGCTCAGGCGGCACTAGGGGAATCCACGGAAGCCTGATTTACATTAAAGCATTATCTGGCATTACAGGCAAAGGAACTATAGATGTGAGAGGTGAGAATGGTGGCAACGGAGGAGCTTCAGGGAATGCTTATGATTCTCACGGCGGATATTTTTACAGCAATAGTCTTTACGGGGGATTAGGAGGAGGAGGTGGTGGTGGCGCCGGTGGTGATGGTGGATTTGTATTGTTAAATTATGCAGGTACTCTATCTTCAGTATCTATACTAACTCAAGGAGGTAAGGGTGGCCTCGGTGGAAAAAGCTGTGCGGACTGTGATACTACCCAATCGGAGCCATATGGGCAAAATGGTAATGCGGGGGCAAATGGCGCACCAGGCAATTATCAATCTAAAAATATAAATTCATTTGCATACCAATGGCGAAATAATTATGCCAATATTGCAGGAGCTACAGCAAATATTTTTTATGCTAAAGCAGCCGGCCATTACGATTGCAAAATTAAAGATCCAAAAGGAAATTTTCATATTACATCTGACCCTGCAGGTTTTAATACAGATACTGTAGTTTCAGATGGTTCTCCGATAGCAGTAATAAAATCAGCTAATCCATCCCTTGTAAGTTGCGTAGGTGATACTATTACATTGACAGCTCAGTACACCAGTGGCCAGACTTACCTGTGGCTTAAAAATGGCACGGCTATACCAGGCGCAACAGGTATTTCATATAAGGCTACCTTAAATGGTAATTATCAAGTCAGAACAGGGAATACGTGCAGTTATGCAAATTCACCTTCTGATAGTTTAGTTTTTAATACTCCGCCTTCTTCACCTACCATAATAACAAGTGGAGCTACAACCTTTTGTCAGGGCGATAGTGTGAAACTAACAAGTAGTGATGTTACAGGCAACATATGGAATACAGGAGCAAATACAAAAAGTATAATTGTAAAAGCAAATGGAGTTTATACAGTAACATATACCGATGTACATGGATGTTCAGCCACTAAGGATACTACTGTAACCGTTAAACCTGCCAGCGTTAATGCCGGGCACGATACTGCTATTACATGCGGCAATAATATTCAGCTTAATGCTGTATGTAATCCACCTTTACCCACATCAATAGTATGGAATCCACCCACATACCTGAGTAATGCCACTATCGTCAACCCTATCTGTAGCCCTACAACTGCAATTACCTATACGATAACAGCAACCTTGAATAATGGGTGCAGTGCCGCAGATGTTATAAAAATCATGAATAACCCTGTCAGCGATGTGCAAATATGTTTGGTAACGGTGGACACTGCATCATTACACAATATAATAGTTTGGGATAAAACCGGAATGAGCAGGATAGATAGCTTTAAACTATATTTTTATAATTCAGCCAATAAATGGCAATTAATTAAAGAGGTGCCATTTTCTGCACCAAATTATTTAGTTGACAGCACACCTATCAATAACCCTAATGCTAATACTGTTAGGTATTGCTTAACAGCCTTAGATTCTTGTGGTACTGAGGAAACCATAGGTGCAAGCCCGTGGCAAAACACATGCCACATAAATCAGGCTCCTGCAGGTACATTTACTTGGGGAGGTACTGGTTACCTCAAGCAGGGTGTAACCGAACCGGTGGCTACTTATTACCTGCTTCGCGATAGTATAAGTAATGGAAATTGGAAAACAGTTGACTCAACAAATGGATTTCAAAATACTATGTCAGATGCTGTTTTCCAGGCAAATCCGGGTAACTACCCTTTGGTAAGATGGTGCGTATCGATGATATTGAGTGACTCAGTAAATACAGGCTGTATCGAGCCTTTATTAAGGCCAATACATGCGGCAACATCAACGTCATCGCGTAGCAATACCCAGCACAATGGTACTATAACCTCAACCTTAAGTTCAGCCTCAGACTTAAACAACATCTCGGTTTACCCTAATCCTGCAACAAATACTATTACGATTAGTACGCATGGATTAAAGATGCGTGAAATAAAGATAAGTGATATGTTGGGCAAAGAAGTGTATGGTAATACGTTTAGTAGATATATAAATATATCAAACTTGCCTTCAGGTATGTATATATTATCAGGAACCGGAGAAAATGGGAATGTATATCATCAAAAAATAGTAAAGCAATAGAATAAAAGTAGTAATTAGTATAACTTCCGAATTTGAGCAAAAATTCTTTTTAAGAAAAATAAAAGCAGGCCTGTAAGCCGGATTCTGTCGTCTCATATTGCTATGAGAGTTCTATCATTTATCTAGGCAGGGCATTGCTACCCATGCTCATGCAGCCTACCCACCGTGTTGGGCGAGCAGCCCTCAAACCACGGCATATTTGGCCTTGCAACACCCGGGGTTTATCACTTTTGTTGTTACCAACAAAAATCGTGAGCTCTTACCTCGCGTTTTCACCCTTACCCTTTGCGGTAAACGCCAGGGCGGTATATTCTCTGCGACACTGTCCATTACCGGTATTTACTACCGGTCTCCCTCGTATTCTGGGGGCGGGTTGCTCTAAGTTGTCCGGACTTTCCTCCCCGTATTGCTACGCGGCGATAGAACGGCCTGCTTTGATGCAAAAATAAGAAAAATAGTGCTTAGTGACGAGTGATTAGTGGTTAGACAAGGCTGTTTGCGTTAGGGATAGTAGTGGAAAGCCCACAGCGAAGCGAGGACTTGGAGCGGATAGCCCGACCCGAGGCACGAGGGGAACGCCCAAATAAGTTAAAAACAAAAACTGAGATTGCTTCGTACCTCGCAATGACGAATACCATAATGACAGCTACAATATATTGTCCATTTCTCGTTAATAACTCATGTTTAGGGCTCAAAAATTTATATAGCCTTTATCTATCTTTGCCTTTTGTAAAAAAGTAGTATGAAGTTGCGGATTGGCATAATTTTCGGGGGATATTCGCGGGAGCGTGAGGTATCTTTTGCAGGCGGAAGGACGGTTTATGATAACCTGAACAAGGCCCTGTTCGAACCTGTACCCATTTTTGTTGACAGCTTTGGCAATTTCGTTATCCTCGACTGGAAGTACATTTACAAAGGCAGTATACGCGATTTTTACCCTCCGGTAGAGTATTTGCCCCATACCCCGCACCATTACCAGGTTTATGCCGAATCGCTGAAAGATGCAGAAGATAAACTGGCAGTTAAAATGCTGCAAAAGCTGGGTAAACCCGTAAGTGCAAAAGAATTAAAGAGCCATATTGATTTTGCTTTTTTGTGCCTGCATGGTGCAGGCGGAGAAGATGGCAGCATACAGGGCCTGTTAGATTATGTAAAAATGCCCTACTCGGGTTCGGGTATATATTCATCGGCACTGGGTATGAACAAAGCCATACAGCGCAGATGGATGTATGATATTGGAATGGCTGTACCCGGCTTTATTATTGTGGACCGTGAGCAGGGGCTTGATACTGCGACCATTAAAAAACTTTACGAAGATGTAAAGACTCAGATCGGTTTACCGTGTGTTATAAAACCTGCGAACCAGGGTTCATCTATTGGTGCAACGGTATTAATGCAAACCGATTACGAATCGTTTGAATATGCCTTACTGAAAGCTTTCTTTTTAACCAAGCTTAGTTATAGCCTGTGGAAGGGAATGACCAAAGAGCAACAGGTAGACTATGTGCGCCATATTGGCGATATACGCGAAGCAATTGGCTTCCCGATGAAATTGAAACAGGGTAAAAAGACGGATGTTGTTATTCATCCTGAAGAACTGCTGAAGAAACTTACAGTGCATTTCCAAAAGTCGAAAGATGATGTGTTGCTGGAAGCCTTTGACGGAGAAAGTGAAGTGATGATAGAAACTTTTTTGCGTGGCAAAGAGTTTTCGTGCATTGTAATACAAGATGAGAACGGCAAACCTATTGCCCTCCCTCCTACCGAAATACGAAAAGGACAAGAACTATACGATTATCGTTCGAAATATTTACCTGGCCTGTCAAGGAAGATAACCCCAATAGACTTACCCGAAGAACGTATAAAGCAAATTGCCGATGCGTGCTGTACCCTGTTCAGCAATATGCACTTTAACGTATATGCCCGTATTGATGGTTTTATAACCGATGAATTTAAGATTTACCTGAACGACCCCAACACCACTTCGGGTATGTTGCCGTCGTCGTTCTTCTTTCACCAGGCAGCCGAAATTGGTTTGAACCCTTCTCGCTTTCTGACCTATATTATTCGTGCATCGTTGCAACAACGCATTATACAATCGCGCCAGAACCCGCAATACATTGAATTGCTGCACCGCACTGATACATTGATAAGCGAGGACAAGAACAAGGCATCGCACAAAAAGAAGATTGCTGTTATATTAGGTGGTTACTCATCAGAAAGACATATATCAGTCGAGAGTGGCAGGAACATTTACGAAAAACTTGCATCATCATCGCAGTACGAACCTATACCGGTATTCTTAGCAGGTAAGTCAGGCAACTACTCTTTGTACCAGATACCTATTAACATATTGCTGAAAGATAATGCCGACGATATAAAAGATAAGATTGAGAATTTCAAAGTGCACCCTTATATAAAAACAGTACAGGTTAATTGCAAAAGCATTACCGAAAAATATTCGACCGGCAACAGCCTTACTCCACCCCGCAAACTGACCTACGCCCAACTGGCTAAGGAAGTAGACGGGGTATTTATTGCCCTGCACGGCAGGCCGGGCGAAGATGGCGAGGTGCAGATAGAATTGGGTAAAGTTGGCTTGCCTTTCAACGGTTCATCGGCAGTTACATCGGCTATTACCATTAACAAGTACGAGACCAACAATATACTTCGCCATAACGGATTGTTTGTGCCCGATGATATTGTTATTAGCCACGAAGAGTGTAAGAAAGACACCAAAGCGCTTTATAAAAAGCTGGAGAAAACCCTTGGTGTGCCTTTTATTGCAAAACCAATCGACGATGGATGCAGCTCTGCCGTGCGGAAGATTGATACACAGGAAGAATTTGAGGCGTTTGTAAAATTGATATTCCGAAGCCAGGAAGCCAAAGATGTGAAAGCGGCACAGATATTAAAGATAAAGCAGAACGAAGAGTTTCCGCAAAAGCAGGCTTTCCTTGCAGAGCAATTGATAAAGAGAAACGGCGCACATCATTTATTGGAAATTACAGGCGGACTCTTAACTCATCACACAGGAAAAAGCAAGACCTACGAAATATTTGAAGCATCGGAAGCTTTATCGGAAGGTGCTGTGCTTTCGTTAGAAGAAAAGTTTTTGGCGGGCGAAGGACAAAATATAACCCCTGCACGTTATGCACCCAACCCAAAACAAAGGCAAGCAATTTCAGAAAAGGTAAAAGCAGAATTAAAGAAAGCAGCCTTATTGCTAAATATTGAAGGCTATGCCCGTATTGATGCTTTTGTAAGAGTATATAAGAACGGCAAAGTGGAGGTAGTATTTATTGAAGTAAATTCATTGCCCGGTATGACACCTGCAACTTGCATATTCCACCAGACCGCTATTAACGGTTATACTCCGTTTGGGTTTATAGATGCCATTTTAAAGTATAGTTTTGCAAAGAAATAATTTGATAATTTGATGATAAGCAAATTTGATAATAGAATACCAACTGACAAATCTTTTTCTTTCATGATCAAATCACCAAATTACCAAATCATCAAATAAAGAAGATGGGCGAGCTTAGAGAATTCTTTAAAAGCAAAGTGTTTTTTATAAACCTGGCCATTGCTATAGTGGTATTAGGTATTTTCTTTGGTGGTGCTTCTAAATTTTTATCGTGGTATACCCGCCATGGCGAGTTTATTGTATTGCCCGACCTTACAAAAAAATCACTGACCGATGTGGAAGGACTGCTGAAAGAAAGGGACCTGAAATATATTATCATCGATTCATCGTATGATGAAAAACTACCACCTCGCACTGTAATTAACCAAATACCCTATATAGGCGCCAAGGTAAAAAGCGGACGTAATATTTACCTATATATTACATCAACAGTTCCACCGTTGGTGCAGATACCTGCAACCGGAGTTATAGATGCACCTTTTGCAAGTGCCAAGCAGATATTAGACCGCGATGGAATTAAAATAGCAGGCATTACTAAAAAGGTAGATATATGTATTGACTGTGTACTTGAAATGCGCTACAAAGGCAAACTCCTTGCCCCCGGCGATAAATTGCCCGTTGGCTCAAGGGTTGATATAGTGTTGGGTAAAGATGTTAATGACGGGCAGTAAGATTCAATAACTATTTAATCTAGTACAAAGCGTATAGGTATGTTGTACGATACCCTTACAGCAAAACCATTCTGCATACCCGGCGTCCAGTTGGGCATAGATGAAATAACTCTCACGGCCTCATCGTCAAGCCCCTGGCCTCCGGTAACACCTCTTAATACTTTAACAGTACTAATGCTGCCATCTTTTTCTACAATAAAACTTATATAAACGGTTCCCATAATGCCATTTTTTTGTTCCTTTTTCGGGTAGTTTATATGCTTTGACAGGTATTCGTTAATATTTCCGGGAAATACCGGCATTTGCTGCACTGTTGTAAATACATCCTCCGAAGGCCCTGCTACATAATAATCGAAATGCTCTATGGCAGCGCCGGTTGAGTCATAGCACCTTCCCTCTACAAACTTTCCATTCTCATACTTGTCTCTTCTTTTCAGCTTACCATTCCCCCAATAAAGAATAACGTATCCGTTTAGCGAGCCATTTGCATAATCGTAAGTTGACATTGGCTTGCCATTTTCAAAATATGATTTATATGTTCCCTCCAGTTTGCCTTTATTATGCGGCAACTCTGACTGCAACTTACCATCCTTATAATAGTATTTACTTACACCTACAATAGTGTCATTGCTATAGGTAGTTTCGTCATCCAGTTCGCCTGATTCATAGTAATACTTCGATACTCCGTTTTTCAAATCATCAACATACTTCACCTCCGAATATAAAGTACCATGTTCCTTGTAATACCATTTACCGGTTCCGTTCCTTTTATCGTTGGTATAAGGTATTTCAGAAAGCAGGTTGCCGCCTGAATAATACCACTTACCGGTTCCTTCTTTCTTCCCATCGGTATAAGGAACTGTAAAACGAAAATCGCCATTGTCGTACCAGCCCTGGCTTAACAGTATATTACCCTGTGCATCTCTTACCGTTTTTGATTTCTTCTTCCCCGATTTATAGTACTCCATGCATGTACCGGTGTACTTCGAATTTTTATCATTGAGCGTATCAATTAAAAGTGCTCCGTCTGTTTTACTATTCAGCTCACCGCTAGCATAATAATCTCTTATGGTATCAAGGGCTTTATTATTCGCATCGAGTTTTACAATGCGGTAAAACGCCACCGTATCGGTGGCTTTAATAACTTTCCAGTCACTGTTATAATACACTTTCGTTACTGCTTGCCCCTGAGCAACCATATTGCCTGCGGCAAGAAGTACTGCTAATGTTATTTTATTTTTCATAAGTGGTGCTTTTACCGGAATCTACTTCATTGCCTCATAATCGCTCATAGCAAGCACCTTTTCGGGGCTCAGCTTCACCCACTCTTCGGGTGTAAGCTTTGGGTTATTCTTTAAAGCGGCCTGCATCATATTATAGCCTATAGTAAAGCCCGACCATTGCGGGTAAGTATCATTGCCATACATAATGCCTCTGTTCAAATAGAACTCCTCACTCCGCATTTCCATTTTCACACGGCTCCATATATAGGCTTTCTCTTCTTCCGATAAGGCGTTAGTCCACGGTACATTTACACCCGGAAATATCATGTGCGCATATACATCGCCTTTACCCTCATAAACCAGGTATTGCAACAGCGACCATGATGACATTTTACTGTAATCGATCTTGGTACAGTAAGCATGCATATATTCGTTGGCAATGCAATATTCAAGCATGGTGCTCCATGACAGAACTGTAGGATCAATAACAATTATTATCTGCTGGCTTCCTGCAGTAAGGCTCATTATACCGCCGGTTTTCTTTATATCAGCCTTTACAGTGCCGTTAACGGGCTTAATAAAAACCGACAGTTTTTCGATCTTTATATATTTCCTGCACTCCTGCAAAGCAGCTGCAACCAAATTTTCAATTTTCTCCCTGTTATTTTCTATTCCAATAATGGTATTTTGTATGCCCGCTGTATCATGAATAGAAAACCCCAGGAAATCTTTCACCGCCTCAGCATATTCTGCTGCCGAAAAGTAATTCTCATAAACAGGCTTTTCTATTTTCTGGCTATAAAGGGTATCGTAATTTTTCGCGCCTGCCCTTGCATCTTTCAGGTAAGCGTTATAAAAGTTATCGAGAAAAACAATCTTATCTCCCGCAGGTGTAACGTGAACAGCCGGTTTCAGGCTATTTGCATCATCATTAGCTGAGTGCTTGCAGCCAAATAAAACTAAAATAAAACAAAGTGGTAAAAGTCTTTTCAATGGGATATAGCTTTTCAAGTGTTTCAAAGTTAATTCTTTTTATAAATATCCTGTTTAGATTGGCAAAAACAGCCATAATATACGCCGATAGGCTTAAAACGCCCACTTTGGCCTAAAATATTGCTCCGGGCAAAATAATACGCTATTTTTTCCGTTATCTTCGCAGCACCCTTATACATTATGTACAGAATAGGATACTTAGCTTTATTATTTCTTCTCCCTTTAGGCCTTGCAGCACAAGATCATATTGTACCCCTGCATAGCAACCCTATCGTAAGGCATGCCGCTGCACAGGAACAATTAAATAAAAGCACCAAACGTGCCATGGGCAGTAGTATGGCTACCCTGCCCTTTTTAGATGATTTTTCATTACCCGGCCCTTACCCCGATACCAGTAAATGGATCGATAAAAAAGTATATGTGAACTATGGCAACCCTGTTTGCCCGCATACATTAGGCGTGGCAACTTTCGATGGATTAGATTCTGTGGGTATGCCCTATAACCGTTACGCATCTCCCGGTTCATCTGCTCCTGCCGATTTTTTAACATCAAAGCCCATTCACTGGAACATACCGGGGTTCACTCCCGCATTAAAATTAAGCGACTCTATTTACTTTAGTTTTTATTACCAGTCGGGTACTTATTTTGGCAATGATGTAAATGGCAGAAGCTCGTTGGGTTACTGGCCCAAGGAATCGGACACGTTGTTATTACAGTTTCGTGCAGGAGGAGATACATTATGGCACACCATGTGGTACCATTTGGGCTATGCCCCTACTGCCGATACCGATACCGTTTTTCACATGGTAATGCTGCCTATTAACAGCCTTGCCGATACTATGTACCTGCGCGATGGTTTCCAGTTCAGGTTTATGAATTATGCCTGTGGTTCGGGCGATGCTGATCATTGGAGCATTGACGAGGTGTATCTAAACCAGAACAGAAATTACCACGACACGATGCAGGATGATATTACCTTTGCTTACGAAGCACCGAGTATGCTGGCTAATTATACTGCTGAGCCATGGGAGCAATACAAAATTGGTGATTTAAGAACCACACCTATGCGGCTCTTTGAGCGGAATAATTGGGATTCGGGTAAAATTATTAACGCTACTTATAATTACACTATCAACACCGCTTCCACTACCACATATTCCGGTGGAGCTTATAATGTTTACCCTTACGTTGATAGCTTGTACAACAAATTCGCCCCACAAGCACTTCCTCCACTTTTAACAGGTAAATTCCCTACAACTCCCCTTACCGGCCCAACAACATATACCATTACTCATTCGCTCTCAAACATCGGCGATTTTGATCCATGGAACGACACCCTGCGCTACAACCAAATTTTTAGCGATTACTATGCATACGATGATGGCTCGCCCGAAGCTGCCTATTATGTACAAGGGTTCGGAACACTGCCTACCTACCTGGTAACCCAGTTTAAATTCAACAACCCCGATACCATTATGGGGATGCGCATTTACTTCGATTATTTATTTGTAAACTCAGGCAACTACACCTTTAAAATGATGGTGTGGAACGATAACGGTGGTTCTCCGGGCGATACTATTTATGTTGATGATACTATAGTAAATCCTTCTTACAACTTTACAGGCAACGATTTATATACAGGTTATTTCTTCAGAAAGAATGTTCCCGTAAAGGCAGGCACTTATTATGTAGGTTGGGAGCTTACTTATGGCGATTCTATAAACGTAGGTATTGACCTTAACAACCACAACGGCAACAAGATATTCTACTGCATCGACCCTTTTGCCAAAAACCTGACCTGGTATAATTCCACCTTCGATGGCAGCCTTATGGTACGCCCCATTATGGCATCGCCAACACTGGTTGCGGGGGTAAATAATATAGATGCACCTGCGAATGAAATAACCCTTTACCCCAACCCGGCTAAAAATGAGGTTATGCTCTCGGGTAATTTGCACAATGCACTTGTACGCATAATGGGTGCCGATGGCAGAGTGTTATATACCGATGAGCATTATTCTGGTAACAGCATCAATACATCAACATTACCAAATGGTTTTTACCTGGTGCAAATAACCACCGAAAAAGGAGAAACCACTTTTAAGAAGTTACTTATTTCGAAATGAGGCCTTGGGGCAATCCCATGCACTCCTCTTCAAGTGTACATTTATAAGAGGTAGCCACCTGAGTAATTTAGGGTTATTGGCAGCATGGTTAAGTAAACCTATTTGTATTCCGTGAAGCTTCTTAGAGTTATTAAAAAGGCCAATTGCCAAACCATTTTGATGAATAATATGGTTGTATGGCGCCACAGCAAAGCCATTTATTTTTTCAGCTTCATTATCCCAAAGGCTAATTGAAACTCCATTTAACTCGCCGCGCGATGAATCCTGCCCATTATGCGCAGTGTCATCGGTACCAGATTCTACAGTTCCGCTAACAAACAAGCCATTCAATGTATCGCCCCATACACATCTTCCTGCAAAGGCAAAACCATTTATTTTATTACTCCAGCAATCTGCAGCACCTATTCCTATGCCATTAATTTTTTCTCC